>MDTC01147517.1_pt1 | contig 13812 bp, 11 predicted proteins | sample 811181 | NCBI WGS metagenome assembly MDTC01 (sample SAMN05326644, study PRJNA326480) | marine metagenome | isolation source: seawater | place: Pacific Ocean: North | collected 2011
AGACCCTGTAAGGAAAACCACGCCACCTCCATGCCCGTGATTGGAGAGAGACTGCTTTTGACCGAGGGACATTCTTCAGAGCGAGTAGAAAGCAGGAAATGTTGCAGCTGGCTCGTGCTCGTGTGATCCGTGGTGACCCGACGCAGATTTCGTCGAAGTCTACTGTTCAGGAGTCGTTCGTTCTTCATGGCATCGACAAGTCCTCCTTCGTATGCACCAGCCACGACCTGATCAAGTCTCAAGTTATCGTGCTACACGCGCAAGATCATCTCGACCTGATGCTGCAGCTCGACGCTGCAGTTCCGACTTGTGCTTGGAGTCAGATCGACGAAGGCCACGGTGGCAGCGTCCTGCGCAAGTTTGGAGTGCGCGACTACGTGATGAACAAGGCAGCTTCACACGGCACAGCAACAGGAAAGTGCAACTTCGCCTTTGTTGGGGTTGGAAACTGTGTTGGAAATGTGTGGCCCGAAGATGTCGACAAGGGCATCTATCCTTGCACTCTGCAGTTGCAGTTCATTGAGGCGGTGCCTCGTGGATCGGCTATCCTAATGGGATCATTGCACAGCGTAAAGAGCTTCGTCGAGGTGCCGTACTTGACGGTAAGATGCCGCACTCCTTCTGCCTCGCTGCCGCCACACGATGTGCTCACACACACATACACACATCAGGTGGCTCCAAGCTTCGGGAAGGGTGCCGCCAGCTTTGCTTTGAAAGATGTGCCGCCAGGAGTCCAAGTTGGTGAAAGAGAGCTGACATCATTGGAGGTGCTGCAGAAGCAAGAGGACTTTGACAAAGCCATCGGCGATCGCTTTGCTGGAGACTTTGTCACTCTCGATGCGGACGGTCAAGCGTTTGCAACTGAAGCATACAACTCAAGGTGTGTTGTCTGCTCTACAAATGAGCTGCTTCCGTGCGAAGCTCACCTCAAGGCAACTGGCAGAAAGCTGCAACTCCAACAGAAGGAGACAAGAGAAGAAGAAGTTCTCACTTCCTTGAGTGCTTTCAATGGCCATGCTTGGCTTCTTGCAGGCGAAAGCTTTGAAGTTGACAGCTACGGCGAATTTCGCCGTGACGACTCGCGGCAGGCTTATAGGTGGCTGATGACTAAGACCTGCGAAGCCAAATATTCTACAGAAGTGTTCTCTCCATGGTATGACGACAACAAAGACAAGTGGTATGCGCATCGTGTTAGGACCATCAGCGCGCTGCCAACCGAAGAGTGCGAGCCACTCGATCTGTGCAGGGTCAACGATGGAGAAAGGGTCACCGTGTCTTTCAAGGACGGCAGCAGCTACGTTGTAGACAACCACATCGAAGACCTCGGGGGTTGCCTGAAGTCGTGGGTTGTGCAGCACAGCATGCCTGCCTTGACAAAAGACGAAGAAATGCTCGACGCCTGTTTGTCCACTGCTACCTTGGCACCTCTGTCGTCTTCGTCGCCTTCTACATCGCCGTATTCCTCCTCGGCAGTAGGGTCGATGTCGCCAGTGTCGATGTCATGGAACACCCTTATGGGCTCAACGTCGCCCGGATTCTCCTTTTTTGCACCAGCTGCAAAGGCAAGCACCTTGCCTCCATCGCTGATCGCTGATCTCGAGATGATGAAGCTCATGCTGCACACATTTGAGTAGGACATGTAGGCTTCGTTGAAAAAGGGGGGAGGGGCGCATTTTTAAAGGCCCTCGGTGCAACCCCCCTCCCCTCCTACTGCACCGTCCCCCTCGCCGCCTGCCCGCCCGCCCGTCCCCCTCCTTTTATTTTCGGGCAATGGCGGGGAGCTTCTTACAGCTCCCATGCTCGACTTTGTATGCAACTACAAGATGCTGAGGCCATGCAAGGGACGCTGTATCTCAAAGAACAGCAATCTTTAACCTCTTTTCCCTCGCCGGGACATTGACTGCAGCATGCTGCTTGAACTATTGCCATGATTACACAGAAAGCAGGTGACGCAACAAGCAAGTAATTTATGCACTCTGTGCACATAGTGTCTCTGAGAAGCCACATGGTCCAAGACAAGCTGTATGTCAGACATGTTGCCAAAACGTCTGAAACAGAGTTTATGGTTTTATCAAACCTGTGAAGCTCTGGCCTTTCTGAATAGTTGCACTTACGAAAGATGCTGAAGAAACACATTTCGACGCGTTGCCAACTCTCTGGAAAACATCTATGGCGCTCAATCAGCTCCCATAAAATAGCCAAGAGCAAGATGATTGGTAACCAGTAAAGTATTGTATCTGGACACTCGTACTTAAACGGCGAAAAAAACAAAAACAAGAACCCACCGTACGCAGCGTGCATCCAAGTCCAAAAGTCTACATAGCCATCCGAAGTGTGGGGCTCTGTGGAACACAGCAGATCACCTCCAAAAATCCTATAGTTGCAATAGCAGCAGCGTTTACAGCAGCAATGCTGTTGCTCTTCTACTTCGCTCATTCTCCCTTTGTTTGTTTGTGTGTGTGGTATAGCGTCGTACATTATATAACAGTGTAGGTGCATTTGTGTCGCCACACCATCAACGTTGCCATTGTGCAGTCTGTTTCCACTTGCACACCTCAAGAAGCAGTGATGAACAATGGTGGCACCAAGGCCTTTGTGTACACGCTGCAGCTCGAGCACAGATGCTGGTACGTCGGTAGCACGAAGAAGCCACCTGTGCGTTTGCGGCAGCACAGGAACGGGATCGGGTCGGAGTGGACTCGACTGCATGCACCAACCGGTGGCTTCTCGGATCTGCAGTGCCACAAGGATGAGCAAGAGGCACGCTTACAAGAAGACGTCCAGGTGAAACGGGTTATGCTAAAGCACGGCATTGACTTTGTGCGCGGCGGATCGTACTCCAGCGTTCATCTGTCCTCAGCGGAGCGGCAGACCCTGAGCAAGGAGCTGTTTCACGCCAGTAACAGGTGTCTACGGTGTGGAAGCCAGGGCCATTGGGCAAAAGACTGCATCGCCATCGCGGTAAACAAGGAGAAGGATGAGGAGGAGAGGCTTAAAAAGAACAACAACAACAGCAAGGTGAAGAAAGGTGTCAAAGGCAGCGTTATCAGTGTCGTCGACGCGAATCGGCACAAACGTAGGCGCTACGGCAATGAAGCAGCGACAGCGTGCAGTAGGTGTGGACGCAACAGCCACACGGTCGCGCACTGCTACGCCAAGACGCATTTCGACGGGACGCCGTTGCAGGAGGAGAGAGACAGGGGAGGGGGGAGGGGAGATAAAGAAGACGCCAGCAGCGGAAACGGTAATATTATCAAAAGCGGGTTTTTCAGTGCTCAAGGTACCGCGCTTAAAAGCGGCACGCGACGGGCCTTTTCGAGTCTAACGAGTAAGCTAGACGGATTACTCTCGCCGTTTGCATACATGCAGCAATTTGTTTATGGATCTTAATGATGAAAGCATCATCTAGTAAAAGTATATAATAAACTGTGCGTAAGGCATCCACTGAATATCAAACCAAACATGCAGAGCTGCAGCGCAAACGCCAAGGCATCTGTGCTTGTGCTGGCACTAGCGCCTCTGTGCTACGCGGCACCCGTTCAGGCACGTACAGTCACTACCAGACACGGCAAGGTTTCTCCAACGCTGTCTGCGGCACAGATGATGATGAATTGCTGTTTCATCAAAGGATCCACGAGCCTTTGCGACGTGATGCACGACGGCATTGTCTATTGCTTAGCCGACGGGCTCCCGCCTGCTCAATGGGATGCGTGTGTCTATCAAAACGGCGTGCACCCTTACGGACCACTGTGGCTGGTGCGATGCACTACTGATTCCGTTGCCAACCCAATTGCTATGCCAGAGAATCCCTCGCTTGATCGATGCGAGTGTTACGACAAGGTCGGGATGTCTGATAGACACGACATGCTGATGCAGCAGCTGTTGGATATACATCACGTTTTTGACAAACTCCGAATCGTTAATATTCTAGCGTATGGCACAGCCTCTGATGCTCTTCGGGGCCACGGCATCAACAATTTGGAGAACCCCAACAACCTATACGTTTCATCAAAGTTGCGGCTGACGCCAGAACTGAGAGCTGAGCTGCACCGGGTCGGTTTGTTGATGATAGTCCTGCACGGCATCTTTAGGGTCTGCAAGCTGTCGCCATTTTACACGAAAGAAGTTACATTCCCTGAGCCCGACAAGGTCCCAAGCAAGGTCTGCCCTTACACAGACCTTTACCCCACAAACCTGGACACTATGAAAAGTACAGGCGCTTTTGTGGATTGGGGAAGCGGAAAGTCGTATGAATTGCCCGTTCCCCTGTTACTCGATTCGGTCCAGATTAGAAGCACTCCGTTCAAAATCCTACCGCGCTCCATAACATTCAAGATATTGGAATACTGGTATGGTCATGTCAAGGCTGTGTGACCACTTAAAATGTATCGTCGCACTTAGATGACTACGTAGAATGTATCGCAGTGAGTGCAACTTACTAATAACAGTCAACCGCAACGCCCAATGAGCAGCCGGGGAGTGTCAAGATTCATTGTAATAAGTATAGGCTGCCTTGCTGGCCATTCACTCCCCTTTTTTGCCACCCACCGCCATTTAAATCAGCCACTGCCACGAGGAAGATGCGCGCGCGTGACTATGTCTGCTGCTACGACTCCACGCGATTGCTTCGTGGCATGGGACATCGAGACAGACTGCATGGCACCGCCGGAGTGGGACGCGGAGAAGGAAGATGAGGCATCACCATCATCACCGTCATCCAAGCGAGCAAAGCTCGGACCTATGCTCAACGTCACGGTGGCTGCAACGCGGCGCATGCTGCCAGACGGCACGGAGGAGGCGCTGGTGTGGGCCTCACCGACCGCGGAGAGCGGCTTGAACTGTCCGGTGCCTGAAGAGGTGTACAGCGCTCTCTCCACCGAGGAGGAGGAAAAGGAGGAGGCAGCATCAGCACTGCTGTTCCAGCCACGCATGACCACAGATGACGTCGCGGCCATGGCGACTTACCTGCTGCGCTGCTGTCGCGACGAAGGCTGTGCCGTGAGCACCTACAACGGCCTTGGGTTTGACTTCCGCGTGGTGTACGAGATCCTGCGCTGCCGCAGCAGTGATGAATGTGAAGAAGATAAAGAAGAAGACCTCGCAGACTCGTTCAAGGCCTTGGCCGCGTCGTCGCGCCACTTTGACATTGCTTTTTCCTTCTTCGCTCACCGTGGGTTCATGGTGTCTCTTGCCAAAGCCACCGAGGCCACGGTTGGTCCGTCGCTGAAGAAGTACGAGATCAGCGGCGCCGACGCGCCGGCGAAATTCACGGAGAGCAGGCGGTGGCAGAACGTGGTGGTCAAGTACTGCGCCCAGGACGTTAGGATGCAGGCCGCGCTGCAGCGGCGACTCGCCGAGACCGGAGAGTTGCGCTGGGTCACAAAGAAGGGCACCGTGTCGTCGTGGCGGGTGCCGAGCGTCAGGATGTCCAAAGCCAAGAAGAAGAAGAGTAAAGATGAAGATGATGGACCGGCGTCGTTGCTCAACCTCGGCGTGGCACACTCCAGGACGGTGCCGATGCCTGACGTCGAGTGGATGGCAAAGTTCGACATGAAGCCCTGGAAGCGCAGCAAGTTCGAAGCGTGGCTTGGCCGTTGTTGATACGTAAACGGCCACCAACGGCCACAGCGGTTCTCGTGTATATTGGCGCATAAAAACCGTTACCGAAGATTATTAGCAGTGATCCTTGCTGCTTCATCGTTATGGCCCTGCCTAGGCGCGATGCTTCGCGTGCTGCATTGATTGTGGCCGACGGCGCGGTGCGGCGGCTGAGGTCGATAGGTGCGATGGACAACTTCACGGATGCGCTGAAGAAGGAGTACCCGGTCATGGAGGCGGCTTGGAAGGAAAGCATTCACGCCGAAGCGGTGCTGCTGAAGCTGGAGAACGCCGAGGCACTTGCGGAGGAACAGGTGGCAAGGGTGTCGTTCATCAAAAAGGAGGACATGGCAACCGCCACCATTGACGACGTGGGGGACCTACACAATGAAGTGCAGGTCTGCCATTTAGAGTTAGCGGGCCGTTTAAACGGCCGTTAAAATCAAAATCTATTTTGATATAACGTTGCCAACGGCCAATTTGCCAGTAGAAGTAAACGACAAAAGGGGTCCCGTGGCGAGCGGCAGGTTAATATAAACTCGGTGTGTCGCTGGCGATTGGTTTTGCATCGTGTTTCTCTCCCTCTCGCTACACAGTTATGCAAGAACAAGGACAGGTCCAGCCATCTCCAAAGAGGCAAACCGTGGAGTCACAGATGGCGAAGGAGGAAAACGAGAGAGAGAGAGAAGACCTTCCATCAAAGAAGGAGGATGACACGGAGAGTGACAAAGAAGAACAAGAAGAAGAACAAGAAGAAGGAAAGGATGATAAGGAGGAAAAGGATGAGTTTCACGACGCAGCGGAAGAAGAAGAGGAAGAAAAATCTCAAACCGTCAGCAAGGAGAAGGAAGAAGATGTTAACGGTTCAGATGCAGCGAAGGAGGAAAAGAAGAACGACGACGACGACAACACGCAGATCAAGAAGGAGAAGCCTGTAAGTAAGAAGCTCAAGGCCCTCGCCCGCCAGCTTAGCTACGACTACGGCTCAGTGCCCGATGGTGCGCCTAAGCGCATCAAGACCAGCGTGCTCGGTTTGCTCGGTCATTAGATTTAAACAAAACTTAAGATACACACAAGATTTTAAAACTTGTAAGGGCAGGCCCAAAGCGGCTCTACAAATTCCATTGGGCTTTTCTTACTAATGTTGCTGATGCCGCTATCCGTGCTGCTTCTCTTGCTGATGCCTCCTGTGCATCTCCCTCTAGCTCCCTCCATTCCGTTTGTTGTAGTTTTTGCTCTCGTTCGTCTTGTTCTGGTGCATAGTATTCAAAATAGTAAAAGCCAAGTAAAATACAAGCTATTACGAGAGCACCGAGAGCACCTGCCAGTATATACCAGTAAGTCTCCATCGCACTTTTCGCACCACCACACACACTCAAGTTATATAAATCTCTCTCTAATTTATAGACCATTTGCAATGTTCCCGTTGTCACTACCACCACCCTTGCTTTCTCCTATTGCCGCTGGCGCCGTTGCGGCTTTGGCCTACGCGCGCGTCGTCTTTGGCGCAGAGCCAAAGGCAGGCGAGGCACCGCGACACCTCGCGGTGACGGTCTGGCCTTTTCTCTACAAGGGAATGCTCATCGTGCCTTTAAACTGCTCTTACGCGATTCACGTCCACCACTGGATGGCGTACTTGCCGTTGGCAATCTTCGCCTTGGTGACGGCGAGGCTAGCGGTGGCGGGTTTTGCGGGCACCATGGTGGTGCACGGCCTCCTGGTTTACCAGGATCGATTCGCCGTGGTGGTGCGCAGCCCTTGGCTCTAAAGACATTGACTATTTCGGCCAATGCCCGCGCAGCTTGCTTGGAACGACTACTTGGATGCTTAATGCAGACAAAGCGTTAGAGAGAGAGAAAGATAAAGAGAGAGAGAGGGAGAGGGAGTGGTGAGGATGTATATATGCATCGATTGGATTTGTTTATCAGTGGGTAGACGTCGACTTGCTCAAATATGGTTAACCGGAATGCAAGTGGCTTCATAACCCTGTGCTATTTGATGGTAGTTGCACTGATGCGTGGGGCGTATGCAGAAGAAGCAGATTGTGATAGTCACAACTTTCATGTGAAACTTGCAAAGTTACTAAAAGAACATCCCGAATGCGTCCCTTCCTGTAAGGGTACGTGGGAGCAGTACAATGACAAATGCGCAACTGATATTACGGAGTCTAAATTTGATTTTCTTGAATTCATAAAGGAGAAAAGTGATCGAGATCAATGCAACACAAGAATAGACTCGCTTGAACAAGAAGTGGCAAATTGTCAAATGCGTTGCGAAGACTGGAATGACAGAGCCAATGACTTTAAAGTGTGCAAGAATACGAATGCCGATAATGAAGTGGAGGATGACCATAGCGAACAAAAAAAATTCGAGTTTGAACGTCATTGGATTGACAAGGTTGGGTGTAATATCCAAGGCAAACAGTTTGATGAAAATAATGACGCGTGCAAGTCAAGTCGCATTCAAGTCAAGTTTGAATACGAAGGCGAGGAGCACAAAGTGGACTACCTTCTGCTTGGCAAGACCTGCAAGTCCAAATGCACTGATGGTGGAGATAACTATGCATGTGCTGAACCTGATCAGTTGGTGGGTGGCTGTAAGAATGAATGCTCTAATCAAAATAGACAGAAGTACATAGCAAAGGAACTGGACGGTGCAGATGAGTGTGCCCTTACTTGCAAGGAGGTTTGGCAAAATAAAAGCAAAAGCTGTTCAGGACATGATCTCTGGGCTCCAATGCATTATTTATCAAATCACAGTAATACAAAATGCAAGGCCATAAGCACTACGTACGGAAATTGCGAGATGCCCTGCGATGACTTTGATGGCAGAACCAGTGATTACAAAGTGTGCAAGAAAAAGAATAATCAAGATGAATTGGTGGAGGATCATGATGAAAACAAGTTATTCGAATTCAAAAACCTCTGGTTTGACAAGACGGCGTGCAGTCTCAAAAACAGAAGGGTTGATGAAACTGACGAGGCATGTCATTCCTATCGCTTTCGAGTCAATGAAGACGAATCCCTGATGTTCGGCAAGACCTGTAAGGCCAAGTGCGACAAAGGACAAACCGGAGAATACAGGTGCACCGAGCCTGGCCAAGTTGCGCACGGTGGTTGTACAAGTTGCGCTGATGGATACTTTTCAGCCACCGGGAACATCAGCGAGTGCAAGGCACAGAAGCAGTGCGAGGCAGGACAATACATCATACGCAACGGCAATGTCACCAACGATCGCATCTGTGCTGCTTGTCCTAGTGGAACATTCACCGATGGTCCGAACTTGAACGAATGCACAAAACACACTGACTGCAAGTTAGGACAATACATCATAAGCAACGGCAATGTCACCAACGATCGCGTCTGTGCTGCTTGTCCTAGTGGAACATTCACCGATGATCCGAACTTAAATGCATGCACAAAACACAATGACTGCAAGTTAGGACAGTACATCACAACAAACGCAAGTAGCACCAACGATCGCAAGTGCGCATCCTGTCCCGTCATCCACGCGCCCCACACAGCAACTCGTAATGCGTACAAGTGCGAGAAGCATCCGTGCGACTCGGGAAAGCACAATTGTACAACGCAAGGGAATGCACGTTGCGAACAACTCGTGTTGCAAGCTTCGTCGTATTATGGCGACTACCATTGCGTCTGCGATCCGCGCATTCATACAGAAGGTTTCAATCGTGATAAACCTAAATCACCGTGCATACTAAATCAGAACTGGATTGGTCCTTTAATCAATGTATCTGCCAATGTCTCGACTGGTGTGCCGATTCACCCATGCTTGGGGGATTGTGAGAAAAGCGGAAATTTGCAGAATATTGTTCGTGCTGGCGACTGCTTCGACTGGGACCTTTGGTTCAAAAACGAGACAGACAAATGCTTGAAACATTGCGATGTTCACACGAAATCACTCATCAGAAATGTGGTGGAAAAGAAATGGGGACACACAGATTGTTGTCAACGATCTTTCAAATCAGAAAGCAGCTGCAAAACCGACAAAAGGTGTATGTGGAATAGTTTTAAGAATCCACACATGAGTCGACCCACAAGTCAATACAAAGATGATCATGGCGAATGCATGCTACAACATCGTTGGAATGCTTTGGTTGAGGAGCCCGCTGCCTTTGGGTTAACCTCGTGCCCTGGTGATAATTGCAACAATCGTCTTCCAGCAAACTGCACGGAAGCCCGAGCTATGCTGTTCAAAAACGGTTGTGCAAGTAAATGTGCTTGGAAACATCGAAGCGAAGCTCTGTATGCGACGTGCAAAGAACGCTTACCAAACAGCATACCACCAAGCAACGCATTTGAGAAAATCAACGGGAACTGTGATGTACTGGGCAATTGTGTGACAAGTTTAAATTATGAAGGCGGTGGCAATCACGGCGTCTATGCGTCCATAGAAAATTGTACTGTCAACGTGAAACGCGCAGGACTGCTCTACAGCTATGGAACATTCGACACCGACTACAGCGACAAGCTCAAAATTGGCAATCTTTCTTACTCCGGAAGAACTGGCCCACATGAAGTTGCTGTGATGTCTGGGACAAGTATCAAGTGGTATTCAAACCACAATGCCGAGTTTAGCGGGACGAGTCGTGGCTGGAAGATTTGTTTGGAATGCCCGAAGGACAAGCAAAATACTGGCAGTTGGTCCGATGAAGCTAATTCATATCTACATTATAATACATCTTCGATTATACCAAGAATGCATCTGGGTACAATCATCGGATACAACACTATGAATATAGGGGCTTACACTGTGGGTCAGTGCGTGGATTGTCCCCCCTTTACGCGCTCCGACCCCACTCGACGAAATACCTGCAAGCCGTACTATTGTAGATCCGATTCTTGTGGCACCAATGGGAACTGCGAGGAAAAATCTGGAGGTTTTAAATGTATTTGCAAAAAAGGGTGGACGGGAGATACGTGTAAAGAAGACGTCGACGAGTGTGCAAATGGAAATGTGGAAGAAGTTATGGCGAAGAATTTATGGGATGACAACTATTTTTGCCACTACGATGCGACTTGCGTAAATACAATTATGAATGCAACCACAAAAAGGGGTTATTATTGCAAGTGTATTAACGGCTTTGAAGGAGATGGGTACGAACGAGGAAGTGGGTGCCGTGTAATCTGCGGCCCCGGTCAAACTTACAGCTTTGAGGCAAACAAATGTTACTGCAATGCTGGGTATGGTATGAACTCAAGTAACCATTGCATAGAGTGCAAAAACCCCAAGTACAACAACGAGGTCTCGGATGCCCCTTGTGCCACAACGACCTGTCCGGTAGGACAGGGGTTCACGTGGCACAACAGCACCCATGCAAGTTGCAGTGCATGTCCCAGTGGACAATTCAGTGATAGCAACACCACTGGACAGTGTCGACAGCATACGTCCTGCAACAGCAGTCAATACGAGTTTGCTGGGCCGACCACTTCAAGCGATCGAATGTGTCGCGCGAACGTGTGTAGCTGTGCCAATGGCCTTGCTCGAACCGGAGCATATTGCACAAATCACGGTTCCAACCAATGCGCCTCTTGCATGAAAGGACACTTCCTCGAAAACAAGACTTGTAGTCTGTGTGAAGCGGGGGAGTTTCAAGGCATGAATAACTTTGCTGGCCAGAGTTGCACGAAATGCCAGACCGCCAAGTACTCGGACCAGAAAGGAGCACACGTCTGCACGCTATGCCCCGCAGGAAAGCATGCAAACTACGAAGAAGGTGCTAACCAGAGCAGCGAAAATGCAGCGTGCTTGGAATGCGTCAAAGGCTTTGTCCAGGATCAAATGGGACAACAATCCTGCAACAGATGCGATGATGATTACTACCAGGACTCTACGGGGCAGACCAGTTGCAAGCAACACAGCGGCGACTGTAACAAAAATGAAGTTGAGACCCGGCAGCCAACATACACTGAAGATCGCGAGTGCACCAATCCTGCTGACGCGAACCACCATTCAACTGAACAGCAAAAGACCGATGCATGCATCAAGGTACTAAAGCGTTACAGGCATGACTTGAACTGTGGCGATTCCAAGCAGAAGTGCACGTCGTCGCTCGCCCCCAGTGATCGCGCAGAGTGTCGGCGCGTCAAAGACATCTATCGCGACGCTAGTTGCTGTGCCAAAGTGGCAACATCCCCTCGCAAAGACTGTGAAGTTGAGTGGGGTGCGTGCAGTGCCACCTGTGGTGGCGGCAAGAAGAGGTACACGGTAAAGCAGATTGCTATCAACGGAGGGGCGCCATGTCCTCCCGACGAGGAAAAACCGTGCAGTACGCAGGCATGTCCAACAAATTTGGTGGGCTTTTAGTAGTAGCATGGCAGAAGAGACCATTAGTGGCCAAATAAGTGATAATGATCGCCATGCACAGGCCCGGGGGGCAGGTGGGCAGCTTGGCGGGCCGGCATGGTGGTTTTTTACCTAGATCCCTTGCACTTTTTCCTGTGTTTCTGTGGGTCGTCGCGTTCCATCCAATAAACCCAATCTGCTTTAGAAAATTCCATTGTTTTGTGAAAAGATATTGCGCAGGGTTCTGTATCAAGACGCAGTGGATGGTAATCCTGAGGACGTGCCTGATGAAATCCTGTATGGTGATGCATGGGGATGCGTAATTCTGTCGCGCAGCGCCCCAGCCACATGTCATCATACGTGTGCGCGTCTTGACAGTGGCACTCGGATATGATGCGTGCAGTAGCATGCCTATTCAATAACATACCGCCACCGCCTGTGATGTAATCATAGGAACCGTATCGATAACGCTCTCCGATGATAACGGGTCCTGCTTGTATATCCAATTGAAGTGCAGATGTGTCGAGTGCTGTGTCATCATCAGCAACAATTATCCATGTGGTGGTCGTGTGGGTGTACATCCATTGCAATATCCAGTGCAGCTTTGCACAATGCCCTTGATCGCCGCTGTTTGGTATGGGAACCTGTATGGTGGGCACCGATGCATCTTGTGCTTCGCTGAAAAACAAAACGCGATCTAAACGTTTAAACCCATGCTTCTTTAAAACAGGAATACGCGTTTTGTGATATTTTTGTGTTGTTTTGACCGCCACAGAGAGATCATCAGAAGGATTTCCGCGGTTGCGACAAGGATACATGCTACCAGGTGGTCTTAATTCTTCTATATGGGTCCATGTCACATTTGGGAGAGCAAGAATGAGTTCATAGGCGGGGTCAATGTAAAAATTGGACTTCAAAATGAACACTTGCGCTGCTGGCTTGGAGATAGCGACGCATGTTGTTAAAAGGGGGTAGGTGACTTGCCTATAGTCATGTATGATGGTTGGACTCAAATCGCGTATCATGTACGCAAGTGCATGTGGCTTTGACGCATTATACTTTGAAAGAATGGATTCAAGAATTTCTTGATTGTAATAGCTCGGTTGGCCACAGTACGTAGTCCACGGCAATGAGCTACGTTGAGTGTGGATAAACGGCATTCCATGTGAAATGTTTTGAATGTTGAAATGTGCCACCGCTACAATACTCACGTTATGCGCAACAGCGCTGTACTTCATTAATCCTAGTGCACATAGAAAACATAATAGAGACATCATACTTGAAGCTTGCATTGTTTTTGCCATAGCATGTTCCATTTAACTTTGACCGGTTGCGTTCTTCTTGCTACTATATAATTGGCGCATAGACCGGGAGGTGATGCGCCTGGAATGGCCGTGTTTGTGCAATCACTTGTAAAGTTACCCGTTTTGGTTAATAGCACTTTCCTTAAAAGGACAAACACGGAGTGTTTTAAATTATAGAATATTTGAATTCAAACTTTTAAATAACCGTGACAATTTAAACAAAAAAATGGAATAAATAAATCAAGTGCACTATCGACCGATTTGCAGGTTCTTAAGGGCCTTTTTCTAAAAATAGATTAATAGGGGTACCTTAAAAAACTTCCCGGTAATGTCTCTGGTTCGAGTTTCCTTATAAGGAAATGATATTTTTAAAACACGTGTTCCGGCCAATTGGTATTGCCTTATAAGGCAACTCGAACCAGAGACATTACCGGGAAGTTTTTTAAGGTATCCCCATTAATCTATTTTTAGAAAAAGGCCATTAAGAACCTGCAAATCGGTCGATAGTGCACTTGATTTATTTATTCCATTTTTTTGTTTAAATTGCCACGGTTATTTAAAAGTTTGAATTCAAATTTTTAAATTTGCCGTGTGTACCCGCGCG
>MDTC01207489.1_pt1 | contig 13812 bp, 6 predicted proteins | sample 811181 | NCBI WGS metagenome assembly MDTC01 (sample SAMN05326644, study PRJNA326480) | marine metagenome | isolation source: seawater | place: Pacific Ocean: North | collected 2011
CACCGCGAGGAAGGCGTTGCTCCGAGACAGCAGAATTGGACCAACACGCCACCTCGCGGAGGCTCTGGCTGCCGCAGAGCAGCCTCCGGGGGTGCTCCTCTCGGGGTCGGCCATCGGCGTGTACGGAAACCGGGGCGATGAGGTGCTGACGGAATCTTCCACCCGCGGCGAGGGCTTCTTGTGCGACATGGCCAACGAATGGGAGGACGCAGCCCTTCCAGCCAAAGAGGCCGGTATTCGTCTGATTCATCTCCGTACAGGTTTGGTCACCACAGCGGCTGGAGGTCTTCTGGGCAAGCAACTCTTGCCCGCGAAAATGGGTGCTGGTGGTCCAATTCGCGGCGGACGGCAGCGGTTGTCTTGGATTTCGATGGACGACTACATCCATGCTGTTCATCATCTGATGATGCACAATGAGGCCGAGGGGCCGTTCAACATCACAGCGCCGAACCCGGTGCCTCAGCGCACCTTTGCGAAGGTCCTCGGACGTGTCCTGCGCCGACCATCCTTCGCTCCACTTCCTGGCTTTGTGGTCCGGATCATGTTCGGGGAGATGGGTCAAGAGTTGATCCTTGAAGGGCAGCACGTTGAGCCGCAACGGCTGCTCGATCTTGGATTCCGGTTCGAGCATCCTGAATTGGAATCTTGCCTAAGGCACACCCTTGGGAAGGTCCAGACGCCTTCCGAGGATACGATTCAGACACGCCGGTAAGCTTCTCGCTGCCGACGGGTCTATCCACCGACCGCTGAACGCCCTCTCAATGGACGGTGTGTTTCCAGATTCCATGCCCCTCGCCCTGCGCTTGGTGGTTTGGTTTGTGGTAGGATGGCTTGCCCTTCGTCTGTGGCTGTTTTACAGGGTCTACCGTCGGCGCATTGCCTCCCTCGACCGGGACTGGTGCGATTACTGCCGTCATCAAACCACGGCCCAAGTGGACGAAGAAGCACGGACCGTGACCTTCTCACACGTGCGCGATTTCACCTGGCGCGGCACCAAGGACCGTGATGAGGCGTGGGCGAAGGACGTGACTTTCGATCTGAACGCCATCAAAGACGTCTGGTACATTGTGGACCACTTTTCCAAAACGAAGGGCATCGCCCACACCATGCTCACCTTCCAATTCCTTGACGGGAAAGCGGTGACGTTCTCGTTTGAAGCCCGTCGGGATGCCTCAGACCGCTTTTCTCCTTGGGAAGGCATGTGGCGCGCCTACGAACTCTACCTGTCGATCGGTTTTGAACGGGACATGATTTTCCTCAGAACCAACGCACGGAAAAATCAGGTCCACCGGTACAGAACCACCACATCAAGGCGGCGTGAGCGCCAGCTGTTCATGCTCCTTGCGAAACGAGCAGATGAGTTGGCGCGTAAGCCAGAGTGGTACCACTCCCTCTCAACCACCTGTGCTACTGAATTGCGCACTCAAATCAACAGAATTTCACCTGTCCGAATCCCCTTCGTCTGGCGCCTGCTCCTGCCGGGTCACAGCCCGCGCATGGCCTACCGTCTTGGTCTGCTGCAACGGTGGGGCACCTTTGAAGAAACACGTGAGCGCTCACGAGTGGATTTGGTCGCACAAGCGTGGGACGGTGAAGGGGACTACAGCGCCATGCTCGATGCCGCCTTGCCGGGTCATGCCAAATGATGCCTTGAACGGCTCAAGATAAGGTCGCCTGAAGCGACATGAATCTGCACCTCCGTGCCCACGGCCACGTTGTGCACGCCTTGAGTGCCCGTGCTCAAGTCGGCGTCCTCGAGCGTCCACGTCACGCCCCCAAGCTGTTTCACATGCACCTCGCCATAGGGATGCAAGCCGATGATCATGCCCGGCTCAGCCGGTACGTTGTGGGGATGCCCAGCAGGGATTCTGCGCAGGTCCCCGCCGCTCATGTGAAGCACGGCATCGCTTTGTGTCTCTATCAGGGCCGCGGGAACAGCCACGCTGTGATCGAGTCGACCGCCATCAAGCCCGATGACGTGAACTGAAGAGTTTGGATGGTGGTCCTTGCACCACTGCAAGACCTTGGGCAAATCCGACGCGTGTTGGTTGGGTAAAGCGACGCAATCCACGCCTTGTGGCGGCGTCCCGACGCTGTCCAAGTCCCCGAGGATGAGGGTCAATTCAAGGCCGAGGCGTTCCGCATGCTTCCACCCGCCGTCACAGCCGAGCACCATCGACGGGCCGTTCAGCAGCCATGGCGGAACACCGTCCTCAGGTAAAGCGCCTGCCGCAAGCACGAGGATGTGCCCGCCCATGGTCTGAGATGGAACGGTTCACCAAGAGGATTCGCGCGCAACCTTCACGCCTCGTGGGGAATGGGTTTTGAACGTCCTCGGTCATCCAAAAGCATGGCCATGCAACGCGTTCGCACCCTGCAGGCCCTCCTCATGTGCCTCATGATGGTGCTTTCAGTGCAAAGCATGGGCCTGAGCGCCCTGTTGGATCCGGGGAACGACCCCTCGCCGTCCGTCGAATCCTCAGGTCCAACCAGCAGCCATGAGCACGGTGCGAGTGACGGTTCCATGGCGCCGATGGATGGTGGTGTGGCGCGAGAGGAATCTGTCCTCGACTCGTGGGACCTCGCGCCGAACCTCACAGAGGGCACGACGATCGTGTTTGGTCCAGTCGGTTCGGTCTCCCCAACAGGCATGCGCCATTTGTGCTGGATTGATGACCAAGGGCAGGTCCATCACGGCCGACTTGGCGAGGACAACACCTGGACGGATGGTGTCTCCGCCTCTTGGTCCACCAGCGTCGTCACCACCGTTGACAACGTCAGCGATAGCCCTGTGTGCGCCGTGTCGGCCACGACCGATGACCGCGCGCGCCTCGTCATCAGGGACGGAGAGAACCTGACAGCGGCACGTGAGGCCTTCCCGAATTCGATGTACATCAATCAGGTGTGGCACGTCCGCACCTTCATGCTCGAGGTTGATGCTGCGACCATTTCTCTCGTGCTTCATGAGGACCGTGAGCACGCAGCCGTCGTCGATCAAACCGGCAAACTCTGGTTGGTATGGAACGAGGGTGTTCTGTGGAACCGCACCTTGGTCGATTCTGGTCCGGTGCTTGGTGAGGTGGAGATGGCTGCCGTCAACGGGGGCCTCGAAATCTACACCGTTATCGGTGACGAATTGCTACGGTGGGAGATGCTCGGGGATGGGTTCAAGCGAAGCGTGGTCATTCAAAACACCGATCTCTCCACAGCGATTGGCGTGGACCACGACCGCGACGCCGTGGCCCAGGTCGTAACGGCCGTGGACGGTGAGAACGGCCCGGGTGTGGAATTGATCCGCAGCCTCGTTGGACAGCGCGAGGGTCGTGTGTCTGGTGACGTGGCGTCCACTGTGGTGCTCGGAGACGACCACACAGCGGCAGGTCAATCGGTGCATGGGGACCTGAACGGCGACGGTCGCAGCGACGCAGCCTACGGGTTGCCTCAGGCTGCACAGGTTCACATCGCGTTCGGAAACGGCACCACGACGGTCCTCAACGGGACAGGCATGTTTGGTCATGGTTTGGCCATGGCCGATTTCGACGGCGATGGCCTTGATGATTTGCTCGTCGGGGCTCCTGCAGATGACGCGGCAAACGGGACCCTCTCGGCGTGGTTCTCATCGGTAGGCATCGTGGGTGAGCGTCCGGCAGACTGGGTCCTGAACGGCTTAGAAAGCGAAGGATTGGGACACAGGCTTGCCGTTATCTCGGATTTGGACGGCGACGGTGATCATGAGGTCGCCGTTAGCTCACTCAGCGAGGACACCGATGGAAAGGTGCACGTGCTCTTTGGCAATGGCACAGGCCTTGACCTCGAGCGCTCCATCATTCCCACGTCCGTCGGTCCCGCGTTTGGGCAAGCCTTGGCAACAGGGGACCTGAATTGCGACGGTCACGCTGACCTCGTGGTGTCCAATACCGGGACCACCGATTCTCCGGTCGGGTATTCCGCCATTGAGGTGTTTCACGGCAGCGCTGTCGGCTACAACGGTACGCCGGATCGAACCTTCGTCTCCAACGCACAGGGTCGGCTTCTCGGATATGCTCTCCTCGTGGTGCCTGACGTGACGGGCGACGGTTGCGACGATTTGCTGGCCAGCGAGCCCTTGAACGGAACCCAAGCCTACAACGCGGGACGTCTCTGGCTCTGGGCGGGTTCGCCTACCGGCATGGCGAGCACCACGGCCTGGTCCCTTGACGGGACATCAAACGCACGCCTCGGCCTCTCATTGGCGGCTGCCGGTGACGTGGACGGCGACGGTCAACCGGACCTGCTGGTCGGTGGTGCAGGAAGCGGTGCCAACCCTGGACAACTGGACCTGTTTTTCGGTGACGGGAATGGTTTTGCCGCCGTCACCCAAACGCTCGTGAGCGGGTCGGCGGGCGAGTACGCCGCCGAACGCGTCATGGCTCAACTTGACACCGACGGCGACGGATTGGAGGAGATTGCTGCCAGTCGCCGCGGAGCTGCGATCGACGGCGGCACGCACGCATTGACCGTTGAAATCCGCGAGCGTGTGGACTGGCAGTCGCTGTCTTTCCCCACGCAAGCACTCCCCGCCGACATCATGCTCTCAACGGCCCTCCGTGGTGAAACGGCCATCCATTTGGTCACGCCAGCCGGAGAAGGTGGGCACCATCTGCACCTCATCGAGCACACGCTTGACGGTACACCCGGTGGACAATGGGTCACCAGTTACCTTGCTGGAGGACCACATCTCGAGCGGGTCGTCGCGCTTCCAAATGATGTCGGACCGGCGGGCGTGGTCTTTCACCAGGTCATGAACGGCACGCACTCCATCGGACAGCTGAACGCCTATGGCGCGATGGCTTACGAAGGCCCGGTGTTGACCACGGGAGCATGGGGCCAGCACGTGGCCACCATGCACAAGGGAGGTGCTCAGCATTTCGTTCTTCCAACGCAGGGGGACGGCCGTCTCTGGCACACGGTGGAAACCACCTCGGGTTGGGACACGAACCTGATCACCGCCGGGGCCGTCTTGAACGCGCCCGCTTCTATCGTTCATCTTCCGGACAACGACTCACTCGCGGTGGTGTATGCGCCTTCGAGTGGCCCATCCATTCACGTTGCTTGGGGCGACGGCGCTGCCGGTGGAACGTGGGACTTGACCACACTGGATCTCGGCGTGGATGTGGTCAGTCCATCAGTGGCAGCGACGTACGATGGGAACTTGACCGTCTGGGCCTTGACCGAGAACGACACCATGGCCAACCTCACACGCATCGTCGTCAGCTCTGAGGGTGAAGCCTCGATCAACGCAACGCTCGCCTCCGACCTCCACCCGGACGGTACCGTGACCTTTGCCGGGTCGGACGAGACCGGCCATCACGTCGTGGTGTATGCCTCAACCTCAGCCGGGCACCTCTTCCACAACGGCTCTGAGCTTAGCACGGTTGGAGGCGACGGCTCCACGCGGGCTTTCCGCCCTGCGGCATGGGGCAGCCTCGGTGCACCTTTGGTCAGCGGTCATCATGGGTCAGTGGCCGTTCGATGGAACAGCACGCTCGGCTTCATCCATCACCTGGGCACGGACGGCGCGACCGACACCGCTCTTGCTGCCGGGCACCTTGGCGACGGTGGGGCCTTCGACTACGACGGGGACCTCTGGACGTCCAGCCAAGAAGGTCTGCAGATGCATTCGGACCTCGTGCACGACGACGGTATGCCCTTCGAGAACGCCAGCCGGGTGCGCACGGTGACTTTCAGCGGTCTAGCAGCCGATGCTCAGGTTCATCCAATCGAGGGCTACACCGGCACGGATGCAAGCGACGATGATCACCGCTACCGTGCCCTAACTGCGGTGGATTCCGTCAACAAGGACGTCCACGTGCTTCGCCTGGTCTTGGATGAAGACCGAGACCTCATCCCAAACGCTCACGACGACTTGCCCCAGGTCAGCGGACAGTGGGAAGACAGCGACAACGACGGCTTTGGGGACTTGGCCACGGGGCCCTTCCCTGATGCCTGTCCCAACATCACCGGTACCAGCACGTTCGGGTTGCTCGGTTGCTTGGATCTCGATGACGACGGCTGGGACGAGACCACCGACGACTGTCCAAACAACCGTGGAACCTCGTGGTTTGACCGTCAGGGGTGCGAAGACAACGACCAGGACGGCTGGTCCACAAACTCAGGTTCCTGGAACAAAGGTGACAGTTTCATCTTGAACTGGAAGCAATCCTTGGACAGCGACGGTGACGGCCGGGGCGATAACAGCGGCCCGGACTGTTGCAACACTGCCTTGGACAACCAAGAGCCGGACCTCTTCCCCTACAATGCTCGCCAGTACAAGGACACGGACGGTGACGGCTGGGGCGACGACAAAACGGACGATGTGACGGGCGACGAGTGCCCCTACGACTACGGGACGTCATTCCGTGACCGACGCGGTTGCGAAGACCGCGACGGCGACGGCGCGTCTGACCCGCGTCCGCTCGAGGATTTCCCCTACAACTGGTCCGTGGAGGAGGGTGCCGACTTGTGGCCTGACGACGCCACGCAATGGGTGGACAGCGACGGTGACGGTTACGGTGACAACTCAAGCGAGGGTGCCACCGACCCCGACCATTTCCCGGCCCTCATCTTTGCCGCGGTTGACGACGACCGTGACGGCGTTCCTGACGAATGGACCTCATTCTACAACGCTACCAACGGAACTGCGGGGCTAACGCTGGACGGATGTTTGGGTGCGTTTGGGAATTCGACCTCTGGCCTGAATGAAACCGGTTATCCAATACCGCTCTACGGTTGTCCAGATTCCGACGGTGACGGGCGTGCCAACAAGGACGATGCGTTTCCCTTTGAGCCGACCCAGACGAACGACACCGACGGTGACGGCTTTGGTGACAACATCGCAGGCGTGGATGCAGATGAGTGCTACAACCTCCCAGGCGTGGCCGATGGAACCCCATTGATTCCTGGAGGCACGGGGCAGGGATGCCCGATGTTCAACGACATGGACGGCGATGGTGTGGGTGACGACGACGATCAATGCCCGAACACCGATGCTGGTGCGACGGTCGATGGCGTTGGTTGCGCATTGAACCAACTTGACAGCGACAACGATGGCGTCAAGGATGACCAAGATCGATGCCCAAACACCGTTGATTTCCGAACCATCGACGCTTTTGGCTGTGACACACAGCAACAGAACGTCGACAGCGATGAAGACGGCGTAAGGGACGCCGTTGACCTCTGCCCTCTGACGCCCATCGCAGCGACAGCAGATTCTGACGGTTGCGCAGCCTCCCAACGCGACAGCGATGGCGATGGTGTTTCCGATGACGTCGACCTCTGTCCGGCCTCCAAGGCAGGTTTCCCCGTTGACGGGACGGGCTGCCTCGACGAAACCGCGTGTGAGGACGATTTGGACGGTGACGGTGTCGCAGGATGCCCAGCATGGGAAGACGGCAGCGACGGTTTGCGGATCAATCAAAGCGGGGACGCATTCCCGCTAGACGCGACGCAGTGGAATGACACCGACGGTGACGGCTACGGCGACAACGCAAACGGAACCCAAGGCGACGCTTGTCCAACGGAAGCAGGGACTTCCATGCGCTCATTGGCGAACGGTCTCAACGTGGAACATTTCGGATGCCCGGACGATGGGGACGGCTTCGTGGACGAACCCTTCCCGGAGGATCCGACGCAGTGGCTTGACGAGGACCAAGACGGGCTGGGTGACAACGCGACTGGAACCGATCCCGACCTGTGTCCAGACACGGCCCCTGGTGATCGAAACCGTATCGACGAGAAGGGCTGCGCGCCCATTCAGCGGGACACGGACGGCGACGGCGTGAACGACGAATTCGACCAATGCCCGGACGAACCGCTGGGCGCCGACGGTTTCGCCGACGGTTGTCCTTCTGTTTCACAAGGCGGGGACAGCGAACCCATCGAAGTGTTTGGTCAACCCCTCATGGTGGTCGTTGGTGGCGGTGCAGGCGGTCTGTTCGGCCTGCTTCTCTTGTTGGTGGTGGTCCGTCGTGTGTTCAGGTCGTCTGATGAGGACGACGACGATGATGACTGGTTTGTTGACGACAGGGACGAGGAACCGGTTCGAACTCCGGCACGCACGCGTGAACCTGTGACGCGTTCTTTGCCGAGGAAGGAGCCCTCCGCTGGGGGTCCCATGACGGCCGCTGGCCCTTCAGGGGCACCGTCCCAAGCCAAGCCGAAGCCATCCCCAGGCGGTCCACCCGGACGAAAAGGGCCGCCTGGCGGCGGCCCACCCGGGCGGAAAGCAGCTGGCCCACCTGGTCGCGCCAAGCCTTCGCCTCAGCCAAAGATCGCCGCGCGCAAGCCGGTCACCGAACCGACCGCTCCGAAGAAGGCCGGACGCAGGCGCATTGAACCAGACGCAGCACCCCCTCATCGCGATGCATCAAGCGATGGCCCAACACGCCGCAGAGCGAAAGTCAGTGTGGATCTCTCGATGTTCGAGGATTCACAAACCGCGGACAGAGCGGCAGCCGTGGCGTGGGTGGTTGACGAATTGGGTGCAGGCGGTGTTGAACGGACCATCCTGATGCAACTCCAGTCCACGGGCTGGACCGCCGAGCAATCCCGGGCTATCCTGGACTTGGCGGCGGCCGGAAGGTCGGGCAGGGATTGAAGAAGAGGACCCTGAAGGCGGGGTGAGGTGGACCACGTGAGCGAGGCCGGGATCGACGTTGACGAGGCGGCCGAGTACTTCGGCGCCACGTCCTCATCAGACGGTCTTCATGCCATGTTGGCCATGAGTCGAGAGGATGCCTTCGTGGCCTTCTTCCGGCAACTTTCCGACCTTGTGCTTCAACCCGGTGACTTCGATTTCATGGAAGCTGGCACGCGAATGTCATGTGAAGGCGGTGAGTTGTACTACCTCGTGGCCGGCCACCTTGGCCTCATGTCCATGGCCGATCCCCTTCGCTCCTTCCTTGGACAGGACGATTCGGAAGGCAACGCCGGTGAAGGAGGCGTCACGGTCACTGGAACTCAGCGTGATGCCCTCGAGCGCCTCTCAGATCCGATGCGCCTGATGCGCCTGTTTGCAGTCGCCAACGAAACCGGAGGAGAGGATGAAGTGCGAGGCTACCTCCGTGGCATGGAAAGCCACCTGAGTGCGGTGACGAGCAACGAATCCACACTGGTTCAGGTCGCGCTCGACTTGGACGCGTCTTTGGACGTGGCCGGTCAGGTTCTCCCTGTTGCTGCTTTGGCGGGTGGTGGGGCAAGCGCTACAGCGTTGGAACTCCGCTCCACGGCGCCAATTAATGTCCCTCCAACGCCCGCCCCAGTTGCGGATCTCGCACCTGCGGAGGTGGCGCTCCCCATACCGCCCTCACCTGCTTCGCAAGACGCGGTCCCACTCCCCGCTGGCTCCTCGGGCGTCCCCCTTCCTAGCGCGCCAAGCGATGCCGCGCCGGCTCCTGAGCCCGTTGTGGCTGACCTCGACGACCGGCGGAAGAACGAGGCGGCCGCTGATGCTTTTGCCGGAGCCTTCGGCTCCATGATGGCACCTGAGCCAACCCCTGAGCCGATGGAGGCCTCCGAGCCTGAACCGGTGACGGATGAAGAGCGCTTCCTCGCTGCCGACGAGGACGAATCCGGCGGCCTGTCCATCGAGGAGTTGGCACAAGCCACAGGCACCGACTTGGAAGAGGCCGCTCGCCTTCATGCCGCGGCTGACGTGGACGGTGACGGGCAGGTCACGATGGAAGAGTTCGTGGGCAGCCAAGCGGCTGAAGTCGCCTCCGCCCTTCCCCGACCTGTACGAGCCGCGCCGGTGCGTGCACCCGTCGGCCAACAACCCAACCCAGCGCAACCGCCTCAGCCTGCGCCTATGCCCCAACCTCGACCCATGCAGCCTCAAGCGCCGGTTGGCGGGGGGTGGCCTCAGCAACAACGCAGCACGCTTGGTCGCCAATCCGCTGTGGGTTGGGCTCAGCAACCGCAGCAAGGGTGGGCCCAGCCCCAACAACAGGGTTGGGTTCAGCCAACACCCATGCACAACGTGCCTCCAACCATCCCTTCTGGTTTGCGATGTCCAGGATGCGGTGTCGGCATCGATGGCCAGTGGCGCTTCTGTCCAGTCTGTGGGACACGAAACCCCGCCATGCCATACTGATTATTCTTCGACGAACTCGCCTTTCTCAAGCAGAAGTTCGTCGTCCAACCAGACCGATGGTGCCCGCATGACGCCAGAGAGGGTGAAACCCACGCGGTTCGTTCCACCGCCGGCGGTGTTGTCTCCAAACATGAAGTAGCACGTTCCGAGGCATTTCTCGTCCTCGAGAACGCTGCCCGTAAGCCTTGCAGCTGGATTCATGCCGAAGCCGAATTCTGCCACGGTTCCAGCCACGTCCTGATCCTTCTGCCGCAAGGGTTCAGCAGCGTCTTGGAACTCTTTTCTGATGCGGCTGGCCATCTCACCGCCTGTGATTGAAGCGATGACGCCTTGTTCAATCTCCAGAGTCACCGGTTCGTCAATCAGCGTTCCTTCCCAACTTCCGTCCATGACCAGGCGGCCGTTCATCGTCCCTTCACGTGGCATGATGAACACCTTTCCAGCAGGGAGGTTCATGACCATCTTTGGACGGTTGCAAATGCCGTTGTCATCGAAATTCCATTCACGCCAAGCCACTTCAAAGGTGAGCTCGGTTCCACCTTCGGAGCGTACGTTGACGATGCGCCTTCGTCGCAACCGGCTCGGCAATCTCGCGATGCTCTGCTTCACCGACGCGAAGTCGGCGGACATGCCTCCTCCCTGGAACATTTCATCGGTCATGCCGGGCATCGTTACGATACGTGCCCCATCGGCCAAAGCGGTACGAACCGCTCGGGTGTGGGTCAGGGAGTAGCGCGTGGGAGCGATGACAACCTGCTGTTGTCGCATCAGTGTGGCCACAGGAGCAGGTGGTTCCTGACCATGGTGCCGGCCTTTTGGCATCAGCATCAGCAAGACTCGGTCTGAGCGGGTCATGGCCGCTTCATGAAGGGCAGCACCCACCTCGGCGGTCGTCGGATCGCAAACAATCAGAACGTTCTCATTGCGGCGGACGTCCATGCACGTGGTGACCACGGTCAGTGCGCTTGCAGCGAGATCGAGTTCTGAGTGCACCGATGCGGGCGAAGGAGCATCCTTTGATTCACCGTCCTGGGCGTCTGACACCGCTTCGAGGATTGCTTCGAGGTCTTCGTCGTCGTCCTTCGGTGCAGGCTCCTCTTCCGAGGAACGGCGCCGAAATGGGAGGACCATGCACACCCGTTGACCTCCGCGGTCTTGAACATGTGGCGAACATCAGTCCATCGCAAGGCTTGTGCAGCATGCACGCGACCGGGGGGCATGACCGCCGCTCAGGCCTTCCTTGACCGTGTGCATGACCTCGCTCGCCTTGGCTCCATTCAGGGGCACCTTGGGTGGGACCGTGAGACCTTGATGCCGCGTAAAGGTGCTGGGGCTCGCTCCGATGTACTGGCCTGGCTGGCCGCAGAATCGCACCGCCGGTTGGTGTCCGATTCCTTCGGAAGTTTGCTTGAGGCGGTTCGGGATGAGGCCGAAAGCGACCCTGATCTCGCGGCGACTGTTCGAGAAATAACCCGACGTCGTGATCGTGCCGTCTTGCTTCCAGAGTCTTTTGTCTCGGAATTTGCTCGCACCCGTAGCCTCGCTCAGGGCGCATGGCAAGATGCGCGTGCTGCCTCAGATTTCGCTGCCTTCGCACCACACCTCGAGACCCTTCTTTCGATGACCAAAGAGCGTGTTCGCTTGCTTGGGCATCAAGGGCCGACCTACGATGCGCTGCTGGACGAATACGAGATCGGGTCAACGATGGCTGGGTATGATCCGATGTTTGCTGAACTCAAAGACCACCTCGTGCCCTTGTTGGCCCGCATCACAGCAGCCAGTGCTGAGCGCGACTTGCCCGCCTTGCCTGACGGGGCTCGATTCCCTGTGAATGACCAAATTGCCTTCTGTGAGCGTGTCAGCGGCACCATGGGCTTTGATTTTGAAGCCGGTCGAATGGACGCTTCTGCCCACCCCTTCTCTGCTGGCCTTTGGCCAGGCGACACGCGGTTCACCACGAGATTTGACGAGTCTGACCCCTTTTCGTGCCTCTATGCCGTCATGCACGAAACCGGGCACGCGCTCTACGAGCAGGGCCTACCAGAGGCCTTCCAGCGAACCCCTCGAGGAGAAGCGATTTCCCTTGGCGTTCACGAATCACAGTCACGCTTCTGGGAAAATCAGGTTGGCCGAACTGAAGCTTTCTGGAGCGTGGTTGGGCCGTGGTTCCACGAGGCGTTTCCAGAGGTTCCGGTGCTCGATCCTGCCGCGATGAACCTCATCGCCAACAAGGTCGAACCTGGCTTCATCCGTGTGGAAGCCGACGAGGTCACCTACAACCTTCACATCATGATTCGGTATGAGATTGAGAAGCAGATGTTTGAGGGCAACCTGACCATCGCGGAGCTGCCTCACCTCTGGAATTCGATGATGCAGGAGTGGTTTGGGCTAGAGGTCAAGGAGGACCGCTTAGGCTGCCTTCAGGACATCCACTGGTCGATGGGTGCCTTTGGCTACTTCCCCACCTACACGCTCGGTAACCTCTACGCGGCCCAGCTTTTGGAGGCCATGGGCAAGGATTTGGGAGACATGGATGCGCTCATCCGTGGCGGTGATTGGAGCGCTCCTTTGGCGTGGCTCAAGGCCCGCATTCATGAGCGTGGAAGCCTGCTTTTGCCGCCTGCACTCATCGAAGAAGCGACCGGATCGCCGCCGACTGCGGCCGCTTTCCTGCGTTACATCGAAAGCAAGTACAGCCGATTGTATGGACTTTGATCTTACGACGTGGATTGATCCATCGCGCGTCCGTAGGCTCGGAGGTACGCCTCCACTTCGCGCGCCATCGTGAAGCGTTCCAGCACCTTTACGCGGCCGGCTTCGCCTTTCGCGCTCAACCCTTCTGCGTCAGAAAGTTCCTGATCAACAACGCGCGCAAAGGCGTCGTGGTCGCCGACCCTGTACAGCGCGCCTGTCGTGCTGTCCACCGTTTCGGGCATGGGGCCGTGGTCAACCGTGATCACGGGCGTGCCTGACGCCATGGCTTCGATTGGAATCATGCCCAACCCTTCGTACAGGGAGGGAAACACCACCAGGTCGGCGGCACGGTAGGCGTCGGCCAATGCCTCGAAGGGCAAGCTGGATTCAATGTGCACCGCATCCGCAACCCCGCGCTTCGCAGCATGCTGGAGGAGACGGGATTTGAGGTGGCCGCGGCCGACAATGGCGAGATGAACGTCCTGCCTTCGGTTTCGTAGCGCAGCAAAGCCGTCGATGAGTGTCGCGTATCCCTTCCGAGCAGCCAAGCGACCGACGGCAAGGAGCAGGCGGTGCCCTTCTGGCACCTGCAGCGTGGAGCGGAGCGCGGTGGCTTCCGCTGATCGTTCTGGGCGTGGATGGAACATCTCCGTGTCGATGCCCCAATGGATGACCTCGCAGGACCACTCCGCAGGCGGTCGATAGGCGTCGATAAACTCCTGACGGCTGAAGTCGGAAATGGCCACGCAGGTGCTCTTCTCAAGGGCGGCTTGTTCGTAGCGTGCGTAGGCCTTGGCCGTGAGCAGGATGGCCAAGTCGTTCGGGTTCGCGATGGCCGCAGGTTCACGCTGCCGTCGCGCCATGAGGAGCCCTTCCCGCTCTCCAATCCAAGAGCCATGCAGGGTCGTGACCGTTGGAGCCACTTCACGGTGGCAGCGCTCAAATTGTCCACGTGTCCATGCGATGAGGGGCGTGTGGACATGAACGAC
>MDTC01029914.1_pt1 | contig 13811 bp, 12 predicted proteins | sample 811181 | NCBI WGS metagenome assembly MDTC01 (sample SAMN05326644, study PRJNA326480) | marine metagenome | isolation source: seawater | place: Pacific Ocean: North | collected 2011
CTCTACATACGCTCTTAGCTCTCCTTCGTCGTTAGATATAAACCCGTTGACACCGTTTTCTATGATTTCTGGTATCATACAGGTTGCTGTTGAAACAACTGCACAGCCACAAGCCATCGCCTCCAGTAAAGACGTTGGCACAGGACTAACGGTTGACGTATTAAGAAACACTGATGCACGATTATAGGCATCGACTAGATCTTCTATTGAATCTGCTGGCTTAGAAAGCCCTTCAGAGCAGTTTCCTATCAGTAATGTTTCGAGACCCTCAGTGATTCGTTTCCAACCGCTATAATTACAACAATAATCTCTGTTCTTAAAATCATTTACCACGCTAAGAACATGCGGTGTCTCAGTATTTACCGAACCTGTTGGTCTAAATAAATCTGTGTCTACAGAGTGGTGTATAACAGTGTTGTCGCATGTTATGTCCCACAGTTTAGTAGAATATTCAGAGATAAACACGTTCACATCCCCAACCATCGACCTAAATCCGTTTAGCTGTTCTAGTGGCCATCCGGGTATGGGCAGCGTGTGCTCTAAGGAGATAAGAGGAAGATCTAGCGATCTGTTTATCTGAAAAGCTGTTTGAAACTGGCCAAACTTACTCTGACTCAAGATCATGTCAAATCCTACCCCAGAAATTATAGAGTTCTTAGGTAGAACAAAGTAGTTGTCAGGCATCTTGCCGTAGGTTTCATCCCATTCTTTACAGTTATCATAACGGAATGAATAGAAATTGTGCCCAGTTTTACATAGCTGTGTCTGGTATCTTTCATGTGTGTCAAAAGTCAAAATGTTATATTTTGTCTTAGACCCAATCGCTCTATTTATAATGTTTGCAGTCCTAATGCTCATGACAAAACCTCCAACATTCTTTGTCCAATTTTCTCGTATGAAAATCTTTTAACGTTGTCCATTCCAGCCGCTCTTGTTCTAACTTTATAAGCAATAGGATTCTTTTTAAAGTCCTCGTAATAAGACCTCATTTGTTCTCTAATCTGTTTTTCGCACGGCTGAAACCAGTACTCTCTTCCGGTAAACATATCTGGAAACGCTGAATCAGAACATTGGCAGACAGAAAATACTCCGTCGATGAGTTTTCCGGTGTCTTCTCCTGCAATGAATTCTTTTGGTCCTCCAAAGTTGCTACATATTGGGGTGTTGCCAAAGGCCATAGCATCCAGTGACGGTATAGACCAAGCTTCCCCGTGAGTAGGACAAACAAAGCAATCACAAAACTGATGTATAGACATCATATCTTCTTCGGATACTTCGTCTGAGATTACTATCTCTCTCTTATACTCAGATAAATCGTCATAAATCCTAATTCTTTTTTTAACCTCTTGCATAGCTGAGTCTAACACCGACTGAGTTTGCTGCGGATTGTGTCCAAACTTTTTAACTTTCATTATAAGAGCTACGTCTTCAGATTTATCAAACTCGCTGTGGAAGCAAGCAGCAATCGACTCTAAGTTTTTCCTGTCGTTGATGTCCCCCGCATAATAAAACTTGAAAGAGTTTTCTAGCCCTCGGATGTTTAGAGGATTGTATCTTTTTTGATACTTTTCAATGTCGGTCGCGTGATGAACGACTGTAACTGGAACACCTACTCCATCTCTATCAAGGGAGTTCTTCAGGTCTTCATTTGCTACCCACACCTCGTCCATTTGTTTCAACTGTTCAAACCAAGCTAGCGGCTTGATGCTGTAAGTTTCTGCTTCTAAAAAGGCTATATTTTTTCTAAAAGACTTGGTTCCAACAAGGTGGTGAGGGAGGATGTGTTGTATGCAAACATCGCACCCCTCAATACTTTTTGATTCAAGCTCTATCAATCTTGGTTCTAGGTTAGGCTTGTCTGTTGTTAGAGTTATGTTGCGACACACAACATCTACACCAGCTCTATCTAGTGCTAGTATTTGATCTGTAGCCGCCCTTCCCCAGCCCCCAAACTCTTTGTAATGACCTATGTACAAAACTTTCATTGCATTAAACCTCTTTGTTTCATGATCTCAACCCTTCTTTGTTCCCAACTGTTTCTTCTCTCACATTGGCTTTTCATTTGGTCATACGCTACGTCAAAATTAAAATCAACTCTATGGTTTATTCCATCAAATGCAGCGGAAGATTCATTAAAATACATACCTCCTGTTGAAGATGTTGCTGTTCTATACAGCATATCTCTCGTCATCCTAGCCTCAAGCCAAGTATTAATTTTACCTTGGTCTCCCAAAACGTTCGCCAACAGCCACTTTGATAGGTTATTGGTATTTATTCCGTTTAGCTCTTCCCCTGTCGGCTTTGGTGCTGGTGTATGTATTTTTGCGGGTGATGCCCAAGTAGATTGTACCGGCTGAATTTCTATACTATCAAAATAATCTTCCCACTGCTTACCACTTATGTGCCACTGATAATATTGATCGAATAGCTTTCTAGTGTTTTTTCCTATCTCTTTTCGCTCTTCTTCTGTCTTGGAGAAAAACTCTTTAAATAATTGAGCAGCAGCTTCGTTATCTGGAACAGCCCTCAAGCATCCAGTTTCAAGTTCCTTGTAGAGTGCCGCAGGCTTAATTGGGTATCCACCTAATTTTCTGAGAACACTTTCCATAGCGGAATAGTCAGTCCCACATACAGGAACTCCACACGCAGCGGCTTCCACCTGCGGTAAACCAAATCCTTCACAGTTTGCATACTGAGTATAGAGGTCAAAACAATTAACAACCTTAGAAAGATCTTCATAACTTAGACCATTTTTAACATTGGATAAAGTTGAACCCCATTTACCTGTATAAGGAGATTGTGCTACGGCCCCATTGAATAGTGAGACAAAAGGTTTTTTTGTTTCTGGGCAAATATAGGTGAATAGAACGTGTGACGATAATCCGTTTTCTTGTATAAGTTCAGGTATATCCCACCCAAGATCAGGATAAGAGGTGTGACAATAAAGATAATACTTCTTATCTTCAGACTGATCTAAAAAGGTCTTAAATGCCTTAAACAAGTCTGGGTAAAGTTTGCGTCTTTGGTTACGCATAACAGTCCCTATAACTTTGTACTCTGGATCTATTCCCATTGACTTTTTATGTGCGGCCTTATCTTCAATTATCTTGTATGCAGAGTGTGCCGAAGGGGGTGCACTACCTAAATAGTTTATCTTGCCCCCCGATTGCTTTTCGAGAACACCTCCTGCCCAATCAGAATATGTAAAGCAGGCGTCCGCTGAGTTGTAGGTTGCAATCCACTGTCTAGCTTGTGGTCTAGCATCAACAGTAGGCATAATTGCCCATTTAAAGTAAGGTCTGAAGGGCGAGCGTTCTGCAAACTCCAGCATCCAAAAATCTCGTATATCACACACCACGTCAGGCATGAAGTCTAAACATACGTGTTCAAAAATCCATTCACCAAATTGCCCATGTCCAGAAGCACCGTAGGCATCTAATTCCTCTTGCGAAGCCTTGGGTTCAGAGTTTTGATTCGGAACTACGCCATAATATCCCCAAGGAATATCTTTGGCTCTGACATCGTTCCTTTCTCCATAAGAACCCATTTCGGCAAGTTCATATTTACCGGTGCTGTGCAGGTAGTTAAGGATTTCTCTAGTGTAGGTCGCGTAGCCGGTATTTAGAAAAGTGGCTTCACTACAGAAAAGTATGCGTTTTTTTCTCATTTTATTCCTTGTCTAAACATCCAAAGTCAAATTGGTTGACCCTAAAGCAAATCATCACATCGTCTTCGGGTTCTAAGTTTTTAGCAGATGCGTTAACGGTCATTTTCATTCCAGATCTACCCAGCTTAGCTATCGTTCTGGCACCGCTATCCCAAGCCCTTAATCTAACGAAAGTAGAGTGCCTCTTCTTTTCGCCTCTTTTGTTTCTAAAATATTCGTTTACCTGTAATGTAAACTCGCAATATTCAGCACCGCTATCCTCATCAATATCTATTTCTGGATCTAGATAGATGTATCCGGTGAATGTACAGTTATTCATGTGTTCTCCAATATACCTACATAGTAGTAGCTAAACCAAAAAAGTCCAAACGTTTTATTTATATTTCGTGAACTTTGTCTACTATAAACGAGCTGTCCTTCTGAACCTCTCCGCAAAGAAGTAAGTTGTTGCCTTCGTAAAGAATATACTGATACTTTTCTCTGGCTTCTGGAAAAATCACTACACTATCTAGCGAGCAAGACGAGTCTTCAATCGTGAGAAACGCCATCAGCTTACCCTTCGTCTTTCCTTTCTTTACTTTATGGGATGTTACTCTATTCACGTTGGCGGCTATACAAATATCCTTGCCAAACTTACCATCTAGGATTTCTTTGCAAGACGTGTTTGCTGAAGATGTATCAGAAGATTCTATCTTTGAAAGCGAAACTGGACACCCAAGAAACTTATTCTCTTGTTCTATGATCCAAGCGGGATCGTCAGTCAAGTCATACGGAGGGTTTTGAAGCATGTCAGCTTCGTTTGTGATAATCAGACTTCGATCAGCCCTAGTTGTTCCACCACCCATCTTCTTTGTTGGTGCTAAATCTATCAAGCAATCTCTAAGACTGGTCCACTTCTTGTCTTGATAGTTATTTTTTACCCAGTTTGTTTCGGCTTTTGTTAGTTCCCTGAAAATTAAGTACTCATACAAAGCTTTATTTCTAGAAACGTTTGTGGATTTGGTGGAGAAGAAGCCAATAGAAGCCAGAGCTTTGAAGGCTGTTGAGTTTATTTTGGAAGCTAGATTGACTAACACTTCTAGCCAAGTAAAATCAGAGGCACTTTTGCCAGTTTCTTCTTCTGCTTCCCTAATTGCCTTTACTACCTTGTCACCTGTTACGCCCGTCAGCGACTTTACATCCTTAACACCAAAGTAAATACCATCCTTCTTTATGTTGAATTTTAAATCAAACGATGAAAGTTTAGGTATTTTTACTTCGATCTTAAATAGCTTAGCTTCACTAACTAATTCGTATATTTCTTGGTGAGGGTCTTGCTTCTCATTCGCATAGTATAGGTACGACAGAAAGAATTCCTCTGGGTGATTCGCTTTGTACCACGCAGACCAGTAGGAGTCTACCGCATACGCTACAGCGTGCGACTTGTTAAAGGAGTATCTAGAAGATTTTTCAATCCAGCTAAAGATTTCTTCGGCCTCTTCTTTGGTAACTATACCCTTCTTTTCTGCACCTTCTAGGAAAGCTGTCTTTACTTTTGCCATCAGGTCGGCTTTCTTTTTACCAATTGCCTTACGTAGGTCATCAGCTTCTTTCAGATCAAAACCTGCAAGTTTTTGTGCGATACGCATAGATTGTTCTTGATACACAAGAACTCCATATGTAGGCTTGAGTATACTTTCTAAAGAGGGGTGCAAAAAGGTTACATCTTCCCTCTTGTGCTTCCTGTCAACAAAGTGTTGGCTCATCGACTTCCCGTCAATAATTGCCTTCAAACATCCCGGCCTAATTAGAGCAATCAAAGCTGCAAGCTCTTCTAGGTTAGAGGGTTCTAGTTTTTTAGACCAGCTTCTTCCCAAGTTGCTTTCAAGCTGAAATACACCCTTGGTCTTACCCTCTTTGAAAAGATTCCAAGTCTTGTCGTCATTATAATCAATCATACAAATAATTTTCCGTCTGCAAAAGCTTTTTCAAATTTCATGTTTCTGTAAACAGCACGTCTGGACTTTTGTAGCTTAATAAAAATATTGGCTGTGTCCTTCACGTCCTGTAAAGCATCGTGGGCATTTTCACTCGATAGCCCCATTCTTTCCCTGAGACTATCCATGCTAATTGATTTAATATTTGGATCGCCTTCTGTCCAGAGCCAAACGTCGTCCATTACATCAATCTTATAAATCTGATGAAAGAGTTTCTGACACTGGCGTTTATCATCATAGGGGCCAAACGCTTTACATAATCGGTTTACGATGTGCATATCATATCCAATAATGTTAAAGCCTGCGGGAATTGGTGCAAAGAACGGCGTGCCTTTCCAATTGTACTTGTTGACAAAGTTGCAGAATTTTTTCCATACACCCTTTGGCAGCGGTGCCTTAGCTAACGCCTCTCTTGTTTGCCCAGTAACCTTTAGTGCACCGTCTTCAACTGGGTCAACACCTGCCTCCAAAGCCTTTTCGTCATCTAGGATTGGACGCATCATACTGTTAAATTCACCTTTTAGCTTGAAGTTTCTTCCGTCTAAAGCTATGGCGGCTATTTGTGTCGGTTGACATCTTAAGGGGTTTCTGCCACCAGTCTCAAAGTCAAATACAATAATATCACGATTCATTAGTCATCTCCTGAATTTTCATAAGTTTATCTAAAAGGTTGATGCCTAAAACATCAAACTTAACATGCCCTAAAGCTTCTAAGTCTGCCATTTCCAAACCCGCAACCTTCTCGCTTCCAGTTCTAGGGTTTACCATTGGGCAAACGTTCTCCAATTTATCTGCCGATATCACAACACCAGCAGCATGTTTTCCTTGCGTTTTAAACGTACCTTCTATATTTATTGCTTGTCTAAAGTATTCTGAATAGTCTCCCTCTAGCTCACCGGAACTATTGACAAAACAATAATCTCTGAGTTCGTCTGCATTGTTTATCAATGCCCACCGTATGATTGACCGGTCTTCTTCGTCCATGTCTGCTAGCTGATCTGAGATAGACGCTTCGTCCGGTATAGCTTTTGTGATTTCATTCATCTCTCCAAAACCACAAGCGTTGTTTATGCGAAGAACTTCTTTGATTGCACTTCTTCCTTGTAGTCTTCCAAATGTAATCATTTGACTAACATTACCAGAGCCATACCTGTCTTTTAGGTATGTGATAATTTCGTCTCTTTTGTTTCCGGGTACATCCATGTCAATATCAGGAAGTGAAACATGATCTTCTGTGTTTCGCCCCTCGTTATAAAAACGTTCAAAGAGCAGGTCAAACTCTATGGGGTCAATTTGAGTTATTCCAATCAAGTAGGAAATTAAGCATCCGGCGGCTGATCCTCTTCCGGGGCCAACTATCCATCCTTGACTACGACAGTAATTTAAAATGTCCCAAACGATCAGAAAGTATCCAAACAGGTCTGCATGTTTAATTACCTCAAACTCCATGAGGAATCGGTCTAGGTATTCTTGCTTTCTTTCTTCATCTTCAATTTTTCCAGTTGCTTGCAGAAGATCTCGCCAGCCATCTCTACATAACTGCTTGAGATATTCCTCCTCTGACTGCTTGTTTGGCGTAGGGAAATTTGGCAGCATCGGCTTGCTTAAAATTGTGTAATTCTCACACTTGTCGTATATTTCTTTGAAGTCTTCTAGCTTGTTGTCATTCAGTATGACCTCCGTTATCTCTACCTTGTTTTTCAGAAAGAAGTCGTTGGACTCAAAAAAGACTTGATTGTCTACTTGTTGGCCAGCACTTATTGACTTGTTGACCTTTGGGAGTGTCGTCTTCATGCTAGAGCATAGAGCGATTCTATGAAGCTCTGCGTCATCTTTCTCTGTATAGTAGATATCCATGAAGGACTCTGTTTTTTGATAGAAGTCTTCACCTTTTATCGGTGAATCAGCTTCATTCTTAGCCACAGAAATAAGATTGCCGTTTTTGCAGATCTGAAAAAGCGTATACGAATCCAGATTGCCATCAGTGTCTACTGATGAGACCAGAGATATGAGATCAAACCAGCCGTTTTTATTTTTAGCAAACAGAGAAAAGCCATCAAAAGAACAACCAATAATAGGCTTGATGTCGTTTGCAACGCAGGCTTGATAGAAAGAAACAGCACCTGAGATAGACTTGTAGTCTGCAATTCCACAGGCTGAATAAAGATTATTAGAGCACTTCTTTGCTAGCTCTTTTGGTTTAGAAAAACCTCTTTGCAGAGAGTAGTGCGTGTAATTGCACAGTGGAAACCAGTCCATATTTATTCCTCAATATTAAATTCAATTTCTCTTACACCTATATTATAGTCTAAGTCTGGCTGTTTTGCAAGTTATTCTTGCGTTTTTTCTAAAGTTTCAAAATTGTAACCAAATTTTTCTATATCGTCCTTGAACCATTTTTTAACCTTCAGATAATCTTTTGTGGAATAATACTGGCTGTAGTGAGTGTGCTTCGTGGTGTTGGCTTTTTTAATTTTTAATTCTAAAAAGTCTTCTAGTTCTTTCATGTTTTCTAGCTTGAACCATGTGCCATTTTGCATCCAACTTGAACATGGTTGTAGTTCGTGCCAACCCCTTGGATCTAAATGTTCGGGTTGGTTTAGGTGTCCAATTACACCTTCTGGCTCTAGTGAGCCTGAAAAACCTTTAGAGGTGAGTTGGCAGTGTGACACCCTTGCCCAATCTATGGTTTCATTTGGCCAACCACAATCTTCTGTTGAGAGAATATACTCAGACTGTTTTAGCAAAAAAAGATAAAGAGATAAAATCCTAGCCCAAGGATTTCTAGCAATAGAAAATTTTTGAAAGTCCTTGTATTGTGTTAGGGGTCTGAGTTGCAATTCGTTGGCGTGCCACAGCCACTTCGCTTCCCTATGTTTTGTCTTGCCGTTTTCGTATGTTTTACTGTCAATCTCATAAGTTTGGTGGGCATCTAACTCCTTAGCTAGTGATCTCCACTCATCACTTTTTTCAAATGTTTCTACTAATGATGATCCTCCAGTTTTTGGAATGTGAATAAATAAAAGTTTCTTAGATTCATTCACCCACATCTAGCACTTCCTTGCGAATAGCTTTTAGCTTAGACGTTTGGTGTGTTATCTTTGCTTGGTTCTGAGAGGTTGCATTATTTTTACTAACCCTGTATATTAGTAGAACATCTGACATGTTCCTTATTTGCAATCCTCTTTTCCAGCATGTTAGGTAGAAAACATAGTCTCCGCCGTAGCTAGGGCTAAAACCATGCTTGACTGTTGTTTTCACCCCAATGTTTAGCGGCACCTTGTTAATAACTTCTCTACGCATCATAGCTGTAGGCTCATTGATCCACCAAAGTCTAGTGCGAACAGAGTCAGAAACATCAAAAGGGTGAAAGGTAACTAGGTTAGCAAAGTCGATATTACCTCCAGCCCAATCAGGATACCACATTTGAATTTGGGCACCCACTATATCTACATGTGGACTTTTGTCTAAGAAGTCAACCTGTTTCTGTAATCTGTTCGGAAGCATTATGTCATCAGAATCCATAAAGGCGATTAGTTTGCAGTCTTTATCTAGAAACCTTGTTCCGTATTGTCTACTGTCGAAACATCCGGTATTCTTACTTTTTCTCACTATTTCTATTTTAGGGTGACTCTTTATAGATTGGAGGTACACCAGTGTATGCTTATCTGTACTCCTGTCATCTATTATTATTAGCTTCCAGTCTTTGTATGTTTGTGATAAAACGCTGTCAATCGCTTCTTGTATGTATTCGGGATTGGTGTTGTAGCACGGCATAAGAATGTTAGTTTCCATACAGTAGACGCTCCCAGCTTTTTCTAAAGTTATTTCTTGTGAACATACTCTTTACCTTGTCTTTATTTTTAGCTTCTTTAATGTGCTCACATAGACGTATGGCCGCACACCACTCACTATAGTTAGCGTCAAATGGGACAACTATATCAGAAAATTTTCCAACACCAACGGGGTGGGAAACTGATGGGACACCCGTCATTATACTCTCGCCTATAGATAATCCAAAAGACTCGTCTAGAGATGTTGACAAAGAAACTGACGCCTCAGAAAGAAGCGGCCTCATATCTTCAATGTTTGAGTGCAACGTCACATTGTCCATATTCTTAAGCTGAAATACTACGTCATTCATGTCGTGCGAACCAGTATTTCCGGCTACGACAAAATGAAAATCTTTCATCACCCTAGCGACCATTAGAACAATGTCGATGCCTTTTTCTTTTGTAAATCTATGATGCCATAAGACCGTCTTTGGTATTGGCTTTCTTTTCTTAGCTATTCTATTCTCTTCAATAAAAATTGGAACGTGTGTGCCGTTAAATATCTTGGCTGAATTTTCGTCTATACAAGCCATAGTTCTTATGTTGAGCATGTCCTTTATAATTTTTTGAGAATACACTCTAGGAGAACTATGCGACAACAAGATTATTTTTTTGTTTAAAGGGTTGTCGTAAATACATCTAGGGATATCTGGCGGCACCTCAGACCCCACCAACCACAATACAATTACGTCTGATTTCTCGTACAGTTCATATGAAGCATCCATGCCTGAAGGCATCACATTAGTGTCCTCGAAGCAAACCACTCCAGACATATCAGATTTAAAAACATCTATAAAAGATTTGAGCCACACCAACGCACCACCTTCGCCTCCGACTTGATACATCACACCTATTTTGTTGGTGTCAAAGTTGTCGTTCGACGGCTTTGCCCAAGACATGTTGCTCAGTATTGTCTTAGCAGCTTTGTAATGATAATTAAATACATGTTCCTTAACAGGTGTGTAAAAATTGTTCTTTATATTGTTTAATAAGTATTTTCTAAACTTAAAGTTTTTAGGGATGTTGTTCAAGTGAATAAAATGTTTTTTGGGTAGCCTGTACCAGAACGCTCCATCTACAAATTCTAGGTTGAATTCATCACCAAGTGGGTGCCACAATTCCTCTGGCAACGTCAGTGTCAGCAGGTGTTGATCAAAGCACCACATCTTTGGGTAAGGGGATGTGGGCTGTTTGTAGTAATGAGACAGGTCTCTTGGTATGACCATCACGCCGCCATTGAACATCCTTGTTTTTTTTGGAACTTTTATTTCTAAATCGGTGTAATCAGTATGTGCGGTATTTTGCTTTATTACTTTTTGTTCTTTTTTTATCCACCAATCATACTTATGTAGAATCGCTTCATCAAAGCAAGATATTTTATCATTCGGCGTCAACTTAAATATGTCTGGGGCATCTTCTTTTATTAGAATGTCGCAATCCAAGTACAAAGTTTTTTCGTATAGATTGCATACGTGATTTAGGCGATACTTGTTTGCCATAGGCCAATCTTTGCATTGGTCGCCAGAAAGCTCTACGTAGTCTGCGTTGCATTTTTTTGCATAGCTCTTGATGGTATCTCTGGTTATATCTAGAAGTTCTACATGGCTTTTTGTTGCAGGTATGACACAAATAGCGAGACTGCTTTTAGGATTTATGTCTTCGTCGTAGAACTCTACAACTGGTGCGTCTATACCGTTAGATTTTAAAACCTTGGCCTTTCTCTTGTAGCCAACGCTTACATTACAGGTATAGTAGTCCTCCCTTTCTTCTTGGGAGCAATTCTGGCACCATTGCCAATTAGGTGGGGATATGCCCATCTCCTTCTCGAAGATTGGGCAGTATCCCGGTTCATTACAATGGCATTTTGAGAGATCTTTTACCACGCCCTACAGCTCCAATACCGAGCCTTCCAGCGTGGTCCGGGATTGTCGCAATTATGTCTAGCACGAAAGTTCTTTCTTCTGCCGGGGATATTCTTTTTGATCTTCATGTTAGGGTCTCCAAAGTTAACCTTAACGACATTCCCCTTTTCATTTTTTACGTAAACACTAAACTTCTTTGGTCCGCTAGGAGTTCTAAAGGGTTTGCCCAGCTTTACTTTTCGCCCTTGATACTCAGCGGCATTTGTCGGTATAAGAGTTCTACCATCTTTTTTATAGATGCCTTTTCTATCATACTCGTAAACCTGACCGGTCTTGGGGTCTTTATACTTAAAGCCACCCTTAGACTTCCCTGCTCGCGGATGACCTTTGGGCAGCAGGTCGTTGTCGGTTGTATAATTGGGATTAGATGGTCTTCCACTTCTTAAAAGTTTAAGGAAGGCGTTTACTCTAGCGATAGCCCAGCCGTGCCGACTCATTTTTGGTGCATGGCTTGTAGAAAACGCTCCAGCACCACGACGATAAACAGCCTTGAGCATACCTAGAGTTGCTTTAGAACCTTTGCCTTTTGCGTTGTGTTCTTTTACTTTTTGTTGAAGCTGTGCGGTCACTTCTTTACTGAAAGTAATTTTGCCTTTGCCGTCTTTTGCACTATCAGGCTTGTTCTTTTTAGATCCTTTCTTTTGATCTTTCTTTGGTGCGGGGGTTCTTCGCGGATCTCTTGGTCCCGGCTTATCTGCCTCGGCGTGGTCTGCATATGTAAGATACTCTTCAGACTGAGCACGCTTGAGTTGTTCTTGTGTCGGCCTACCTTCTTTCTCAGTTTTAGCAGGCTTGTAATTCTTACCTTCACGTTCTTTCTTGCGTCTGATGTTTTCCCAAAGTCCCGGTCTTGCCACAGAAAGATCAACTTCTTCTACCTCCGATTCTTCGTAATAAACTTCTTCAGCAGATACATAGTCTTCCTCTTTCGGGACTACATAGTTATCTTCTGTCAACTCTTCTTCTGACCCATAAGACTCAAAATACATCTTAAAGTCAGCCGCTTGAACATAATCTAGACCCTCGGTTGCTTTTGAAATACAAACAGCAACTCTTTGGGAGCTATCTTTATACTCTTGTCTAACCTTTGGGTCACTCATGCAGCGACTCATAAAGTCTTTACGATCCTCACCGTCTTTTCTAGATGGCAGTGGCATTTTTTATCTCCTAAAAGTTTGGTAATTCTGGAAAAAGTTTGTATCGAATGTCTTCCCACAGTGCACCGGTTATAATCATCGACGCCTCATTGTCAGACGGGTAGTGAACACCCATAAGCATCCTAGCCATTCCGGTCATTTGAACTTTATCAAAAAAATGATCTGAGAATTGTGGATACTTAGCGGCCAGTATGTATGCCGCAAGAGCAGTATAGGCTGTATGACCAGACGGATACGCTGGAGTTTGTGCAGTTTTGGAATCACGCAGGGTTATCTTTAGACCATACTTGTCTGCAATCTGATATGGTCTAGGTCTATTGTGCATATATTTTAGATTCATAATTACGGGCTTAATTAGATTCCAAGACCGCTTGAATATTTCTTGTGGAAACTCTATGTTTAAGTTCCGCATAGTTTTATGAAAGAGGTCGTTAGGCTCTTTGTCTACAAGCTTTATTAAATCCATCTGAGAACTTGATAGATTTTTTGTTAAATTCGCTAGATACACCAACTCTTTCTTAGTTGTTTCGCCGTCATTCATTGGTGGGTCTGGAAGCACATCCTCCCAGCCAATAGAAATTTGCGAAGACACATCCCAAGTTTTGATGCTGTCAGTGTATTTGATATTTTTAATTTGTTCAGACACAAATTTGTCTGCACCAATTATATAATTCATTTGTTTACCAGTTTTGAATTTTGCTTGAACTCATCACACAGAGGGCATAGCATTTGATCTCCGGGTTTGTGCATGTTTCTGTCATGGTGTATCATCAATATGCCTTGCAAAAGCTGCGTATCTCTCATCATCGTCTGTTCTTGTAGTATCTTCATGTCGTTACCGGGGTCTGGAGCTATAATGACGTTCGGCTCTCTAAGCTCCCTAAACATATAACCACTAAAAGCCAAATTACATAAACTCATTGCAAACAGCACGTATGCTGCACATTTAAAAAATTTCATTTTGACACCTGTTAAGAAAATAGTTCAGAAATTACTTTTCCTGAGTTAGCTATTTTCATAGGTCGTCCACTTTTACTTGTGTAAGTAGTTTGTAACGAAATGCCAAGAGCCTTACAAATTGAGGCCATGACATCTTGGGAGGAATAAGGTTCTGTCTCCACTCGTGTACCATCTTCATTAGTTGCACCAACAGCTATACCGCCATTCATACCAGCACCACCCACGACAACACTCCAGCTCCTTGCCCAGTGATCTCGCCCAGCGTTTTGATTAATACGTGGAGTCCTACTAAATTC
>MDTC01045989.1_pt1 | contig 13811 bp, 15 predicted proteins | sample 811181 | NCBI WGS metagenome assembly MDTC01 (sample SAMN05326644, study PRJNA326480) | marine metagenome | isolation source: seawater | place: Pacific Ocean: North | collected 2011
AACATTTCTCAAAATTTTAATTCTGATGAAAAGCATTTCGGGGTGGATATTGTATTAGCAGAGAATGCTCCTATAAAATCAATTAATGAAGGGACAGTTATTTTTTCAGAATGGTCAGCAGAAACAGGTTATGTTATAATAATTAAACATCCTTATGGATTAATTTCAGTTTATAAGCATAATTCGGCATTAAGTAAAGATCAAGGCGATCTAGTTGAAACTGGAGAAGTAATTGCGACTGCTGGAAATACAGGAGAATATTCTACTGGATGGCATCTACATTTTGAATTATGGAGTGAAGGATATCCAATAAACCCAACAAATTTTATAGATTTTAAATTAGATTAATTTTGAGAAGTTTTCTGGCTAAAATATTTGCTAAATGGATTAATTATAAGAATAGGAAATGGATAAATAATCCAATAGATGCACAAAAAAAAACATTAAAAAAATTAATTTATAAGGGAAAACAAACTCAATTTGGAAAGCAACATGATTTTTCAAGAATAAATACATATCAAGAATTTGTTCAAAATGTCCCTGTAAGAGATTATGAAGGATTAAAAATATATATTGAAAAAATAATTAATGGAGAAGATAATGTATTATGGCCTGGTAAGCCGTTATATTTTTCGAAGACTAGCGGAACAACATCTGGGATTAAGTATATACCAATTTCAAGAGAATCAATGCCAACTCATATTAATGCCTCAAGAGATGCAATTTTAAATCACATACATTGTACAGGTGAATCGGGTTTTGTAAATGGGAAACACATTTTTCTTCAAGGGAGCCCAGCATTAAAAAAATTTAATGGCATCCTTACAGGAAGACTTTCAGGGATAGTTGCCCATTATGTTCCGAAATACCTACAAAGGGGCAATATGCCTTCATGGGAAACAAATTGTATTGAAGATTGGGAAAAAAAAGTTGATAAAATAGTAGAAGAAACTTTAGATGAAAATATGACTATTATTGGAGGGATTCCTCCTTGGGTTCAAATGTATTTTGAAAAAATCATTAGCAAAAAAAAGCTAACAGTAGCACAGGTTTTTAAAAATTTTTCTCTTTTTGTTTACGGGGGTGTTAATTTTGAACCTTATAGAAATACATTTAAAAAATTAATTGGGAAGGATATAAATACATTAGAATTTTATCCTGCTTCAGAGGGTTTTTTTGCATATCAAAATGATCAATCAGATGAAGGATTACTATTAGTTTTGAATAATGGAATTTTTTATGAGTTTATTGAAACTTCAAAATTTTTAACGAAAGAACAAAAGAGAGTATCATTAAAAGATGTTGAAATTGGGATAAACTATGTTATGATTATTTCTTCAAATGCCGGTTTGTGGGCCTATAATGTTGGCGATACAGTTATATTTACTTCAATCAATCCTTTTAAAATTTTAGTTACAGGAAGATTAAAGCATTTTATTTCTGCATTTGGAGAGCACGTGATAGGAAAAGAGGTGGAGGTTGCATTAAAAAAAACCATTACAAAGACAAATGTTAAAGTTGTAGAGTTTACAGTTGCCCCACAAATTTCACCGAAAAAAGGGCCTCCTTACCATGAATGGTTAATTGAATTTGCTAATCCACCTAAGGACATAAAAATATTTAGCAAGGAATTGGATGATCAACTTCAAATTCAAAATATTTATTATAAAGACTTAATAAAAGGAAAAATACTGAAAACTTTAATTATAACTAAAATAAAGAAAAATGGCTTTAAAAAATACATGAGTTCTTTAGGGAAACTAGGAGGGCAAAATAAAGTGCCAAGACTTTCTAATGATAGAAAAATTGCAGATGCATTAATTTCAATTAATTATTAATGAAATATAGTGTAGTAATTCCATTTCATAATGAAAAAAATTGTATTCAGAGAATGACCTCAAGTCTTTTGAATCAGACTCTTCCTGCTCAAGAAATAATTTATGTTAATGATAATTCATCGGATGGAAGTGAAATGATTTTAAAAGAAAGTATTAAGCATTTAAGGAGAGTTAAGGTTTATGATTATAGATCAAGTGAAAAACACTTAGCAGGCAAAAAAATTGTAAATGCTTTCATTTATGGAATGCAAAAACTTAAGTTAAAGTATGAGGTCATTGTTAAGTTGGATGCTGATATAATTTTACCTAAAGAGTATTTTGAAATTTTATCTATTCAATTTAAAAATAAAAAAACAGGGATTGCAGGAGGATATCTTTATGAGGAAACAAATAATGGTAAGTGGATTAAAAGTCATCCAATGCATAAAGATCACATAAGAGGAGCAATTAAATCCTATTCTAGGAATTGTTTTAAAAAAATTGGAGGGTTAAGAAAATCTATGGGCTGGGACACAGTAGATGAAATTTTAGCAATCTATTATGGTTTTACAATCAAAACTGTTTCAGAGCTTAAGGTATTACATTTAAGAAAAACAGGGGGTCGTTTTTCACATACACTAGGAAAGATTCAAGGAGAAGCATTTTATAAAATAAGATATGGGGTTTTAATAAGCGTATTAGCAGCCGTAAAAACATTTTATTTAAATAAAAATTTAAAATATTTTTTAAATGTTTTATTTGGAATTATTTCTGCAAATATAAAAAGGCCCGAATTTATAGTAAATGAGAATGAGGGCAAATTTATTAGAAAGTATAGGATGAATAATTTAAAAAAAAGGGTTAGTGCCTTTTTTAATATATTTGATTTGTAAATTAATTAGATGAATATACTTATTATCGGAGCTGGAGGAAGAGAGCATGCATTAGCTTGGAAACTATCAAAAAGTTTAAATTGTGAAAATTTGTATGTTGCCCCTGGAAATGCTGGAACGGAAAAATTTTGTAAGAATTTGCCTATAGAGGCTAATAATTTTGAAGGAATTAAAAAAGCCATAATTAAGCATTCGATAGGAATGATTATTATCGGACCAGAAGAGCCATTAGTAAATGGAATTCATGATTATTTAGTCTCTGATAAAAATACACAAAAACTAGCTATTATTGGTCCAAAAAAAGTTGCTGCCCAATTGGAGGGGAGTAAAGAATTCGCAAAAGAATTTTTAAAAAGACATAATATCCCTACGGCTAAATATAAGAGTTTTACATCAGCAACAATTGATTTAGGAATTAAATATTTAGAATTGATGAGCCCTCCATATGTTTTGAAGGCAGATGGGTTAGCTGCGGGGAAGGGTGTTTTAATCATAAAAGATTTAGACGAAGCTAAAGCTCAATTAAAAGAGATGTTGTTAAATGATAAATTTGGCAAAGCCTCTAATAAAGTTGTTATTGAAGAGTTTTTAAAAGGGATTGAGCTTTCGTGTTTTTTATTAATGGATGGGAAGAATTATAAAATTCTTCCTATGGCAAAAGACTATAAAAAAGTTGGAGAAAAGGATACTGGCCTTAACACTGGAGGGATGGGAGCTATTTCTCCAGTTCCTTTTGTTGATAAGTCATTTAAAGAAAAAATAAAGAATTTAATAATTGACCCTACAATTAAAGGGCTCAAGTTAGATAAAATTGTTTTTCAGGGGTTTATTTTTATTGGGCTAATAAAGGTTGGTCAAGACCCTTATGTAATAGAATATAATGTTAGGATGGGTGATCCAGAGACAGAGGTGGTTTTCCCAAGGATTAAAAATGATATCGTTGAACTATTTATGGCAACTGCCAGAAATAATCTTGATAAAATAAATTTAGAGATTGACAATAGAGCTGTTGCAACAATAATGGCGGTATCAGGAGGTTATCCAGAAAATTATCAAAAGGGATTTAGAATAAATGGAATTGGAGAGGATTCAGAGAGTTTATTTTTTCATGCGGGAACAAAAAGTAATTTTAATGGAGATGTTGTGACTTCTGGGGGAAGAGTTATTGCAGTTTCCTCATATGGGAAAGATTATAATGAGGCAATTAAAAAGTCATACCAAGAGATTAAAAAAATAAGTTTTGAAGGAATGAATTACAGAAAAGATATAGGTTTCGATTTATAGAAATGAATGAGCCGTAATTTCTTTATTTTCTTCCCCTTTATCGTTAAAATTTTTTAGCTTAATCATCCAATATATAAAGGCAATTAAACCAATTAAGAATAATAAAAAATTTATCCCATTTGCAATCCACCAATTTATTTCTTGAAATGATCGCAGAGAGTTAAATGGCAAAAAAAAGAATTCTTCAAATAAGAATTGAATATTTTTAAAAAAATCTTTCATTTAAATAATTATTTCACAAATATAACAAAAATGTAAATGAGTATTTTAAAAATTTAAATCCTCTTTTCCTCTATTCAGTTCTCTTATTGGAAGTAGATTTTAATTTTATAAATTTTTAACCCTTCTTTATAAAATAAGTCTTCAGAATAGTTTAATAAATAGTATTTTTGTCTAAAGAAATAGAAAGTTACTAATATATGATTAGTGAAAAAGCCTCAGAGATTTTTAAAAAAACCATCAATGACTATCATTTATTGGATTCAATTGATCAACCTTTTAGAAATCCGTATAAATTGAATTCTATCGATAATCTTTTATATAGAAAAAGTTGGATAGATACTATTCAATGGCATTATGAAGATTTAATTAGAGATCCTAAAATTAACGAGGAAGAAGCCTTGGAACTGAAAAGAAAAATTGATGTTTCAAATCAGGAAAGAACTGATACAGTAGAATTTATTGACAGTTATTTTTTAAAATTTTTTGAAAGTGTTAAGCCAAAGCAGAATGCTACAATAAATACTGAGAGTCCAGCGTGGGCATTAGACAGATTATCTATTTTAGAACTTAAGATTTATCACATGAGAGAAGAATCTTTAAGAGAAAACGCTAATAAAATTCACAGGGAAACGTGTAGCAGTAAATTGTCCATTCTTATTGAGCAAAAAAAGGATTTATCTCAAGCAATTGATCAGCTCTTAAAAGACATTAAAAATGGAAATAAATTTATGAAAGTTTATAAGCAAATGAAAATGTATAATGATGAGGATTTAAATCCAATATTATATGGTTTAAAGGGTTAAATAATTGAAAAAGATTGATCATATTTTAGTTCTTCGTTTCTCAGCTTTTGGAGATGTAGCTATAATGATACCAGTTATTAGATGTTTAGCACTCAAATACCCTAATTTGGAATTAACTATTGCAACAAAAAAAAGATATTTTGGCATTTTCAATGAATTTAAAAAAATCAAATTATTTTCAGTTGAAACTGAGGACAAACACAAAGGCATATTAGGACTTTTTAAGTTATATAGTGATTTAAAAAAAATTAAACCTACTGCGGTTGCAGATTTACACTCTGTTTTAAGAACTAATTTTTTAGAGGTTCTTTTTAGATTAAGTTTTTTTAAATATAAACGAATTTTTAAAGGAAGAAGAGAAAAATTAAAATTAATAGCTAAAAAAAATAAAAAATTTCAGCCATTAACTCCAACTATTTACAGATATGTTGAGGTTTTTAGAAAATTAGGATTTCAAATAGATTTAGGAGAGCATCAATTTCCATTAAAGCTAAATTTACCAAAAAAACTTAATATTAGAAAATTAAGCCGTAATTGTAAATGGGTAGGGATCGCTCCATTTGCTTCATTTCCCGGAAAGATATATCCATTAGATTTAATGCAAAAAGTTATAGCTTTTTTACAAAAAGAACATCAGGTTTTTCTTTTTGGAAATGGCAAAAAAGAATTAAAACAAATTTTGATTTGGCAAACAGCATATAATAATGTAGCGTCTTTTTCTGGGAAATTAGCTTTAGATGAAGAATTAGCATTAATTTCTAATTTAGATTTGATGATTTCGATGGATTCATTAAATGGACATTTAGCAACTAATATGGGGGTAAAAGTAGTTTCAATTTGGGGCATGACTCATCCTTTTTTAGGATTTGCGCCATGGGGGCAAACGGATAATAATAATTTATTTATTGACAGAAATAAGTTCCCAAAAATTCCTACTTCAGTTTATGGAGATAAAATACCTAAAGGATATGAATTAGCTTTCAGATCTTTATTAGCTAAAGATGTAATAGAAAAAGTTTTAGAGGTTCTAGAGTCTAGACATCATCATAATCAACAATAATTTTTTTAGATTTTGGCATTGAAATACAGGTTAAAATTAGGCCTTCTTCAATTTCATCCTCAGTAAGAATTTGATTATTGACCATTTTAACTTCGCCTTCTTTTAGTCTAGCAATACAAGTACTGCAGACACCGCCTTGACAGGAATAAGGGACATCAATATTATTATTTAGAATAGTTTCAAGAATAGTATCTGATAGCGAAAGGGAAATATTGTAAGTTAGTTCTTCATATTTTAATTCTAAAGATGATTCGATGTTTTTATCTTCAGATAATTTATTATTATTTAGAGTTGGGATATTAGAGTTAAATAATTCGTAAGATATATTTTCTTTAGAAATAGATTTATTTATAAGAATTTCTTTTATGGAATCAGTCATATTGTTTGGCCCACAGATATAATAGAAATTAATAGGGGCGCTAATAATTTTAAAAAGAGCATTTATTGTACTCTTATCTATTCTTCCAAAAATGGAATTAGGTTCAGAACTTCGACTAAACAGCCAAAAAATGGTGAGTTGATCAGGATAATTTTTTTCTAGTTCTTTAAGTTCAATATAGAACATAGTGTCTTCAATGTTTTTGTTCCCATAAAGTAGAGTAAAATGATTATTAGAGTTAGAAAAAATAGAAGATTTTAAAATTGAATAAATAGGAGTAATTCCACTTCCAGCGGCAAACCCTAAAAGGTTTTTTGTTTCACTAGTTGGGTTATATAGAAAGTTGCCTTTTGGAGGATTTACATGAATTATGTCTCCAATTCTTAATTTTGAATTAAGAAATTCGGAACACAGACCATTTTTTAATTTTTTTACAGCAATCCTAAAGTTTTTTTCTAATGGAGTTGAACAAATAGAATAAGCTCTTCTAATAGTTTGATTTTTTATTATGACCTCAAGTGTTACAAATTGACCAGCCTTAAAAAAAAATTTGGATTCAAATTCCTTTGGGATATCAAAACCGATAACTTTTGAGTTAGGAGTAAGCTCTTGAATATAATTAACTTTTAAAGGGAGGGAATCAGTCATTTATAAGAAATATATAAAGGGGTGAAAAATTTATTAAAAAAGGCAAGTTTCAACTCAAATATTCCATAAATATAGTATTTATTCTTAAAATTAAATTTTTTGTTTTTCAAAAAAATATACATAAAAGTTTTATACTAAAAATCACATTTTACTGTTATATTAATAAAACAATAAAACTTGGAAAAGCATTTTTATAAAACGACATTAATTTTAATATTATTTTTTTTTGGATGTTCAACTCAAAAAGATAATTTTTTAAACAGAAATTATCACAAATTAAACACAAAATATAATGTTCTTTTTAATGGGGAAGAAGCATTCCAAATAGGCAAAAAGATATTAGAAAAAAATAAAAAGGACAATTTTTATAAGATATTAGAAGTAGAGCCAATTAAATTTGATTCTGAAAATTTATTTGACACGTCTTCCATACCGAGTTTTAGTTTGGCAGAGGAGAAAGCAGCAAAGGCTATTCAAAAACATTCCATGAAAATTAATGGGCTTCAAAGAAATAATGAGATTCATTCCAGCTATTTACTTCTAGGTAAATCAAGGTATTTTGATAGAAGATTTTTCCCTGCTCTTGAAGCATTTAATTTTTTATTAGATCAATATTCTAACAAAAAGATTTATAATGAAGCTAGATTATGGCGAGAAAAAACCAATCTAAGGCTAGGAAATGAAGATTTGGCTATTAGTAATTTAAAAAAAATATATAAGGATTTTTCAGCGAATAGAGCGCTAAGTTCTGAAGTTAATTCAACTTTAGCTCAGGCATATATTAATCTAAACAATAAAGATTCTGCTTTAGTCTATATAAAGAAAGCTTCAAGAGGAGGTGGTAAACTGAAAAGTTTTGTAAGACACAGATTTATTGAAGCACAATTATATGAAAGTTTTAAAATTAAGGATTCATCATTATTAGCGTTTAATTCAATAGTTAAACAAAAAAGAAAAGTCCCTAGACAATTATGGATTCAAGCTAAATTAAATGCTATAAGATTATCCTTTGAAATTAGCAATAAAAATTTTTTTAAAGAATTAAATAGTTTAAGTAAAAATGTTGAAAATAAAATATTTAAACATTATATTTTTAGAACTCAAGCCATTTTATTAATGAAAAAAGGTAAAGATAGTGTGGCTTTAAATTACTATAAAAAATCATTGTTTTCGCCATACATAGATTTGGATACCAAGAAAATTAACTATAGAGATTTGGCAAATTATTATTATAAAAAAAATAATTATATCGCCACTGGTAAATATTTAGATAGTTTAATTTCAAATTTAGAAAGCAACAATTTGGAAAAGAAAAAAATTGTAAGAGAAAAAAAAGCGTTGGAATTGGTTATTAAATATGAAAGTAGTATTAAAAAAAATGATAGTATTCTTCAGCTTACTAAACTTAGTAGGCAGAAGCAAATAGATTATTTTAAGAATTTTATTATAAATAAAATGAACAAGAAAACAAAGCCTAATCTAGAAGAGAATTTAAAAGGAAAAAATTTTAATAATAAAGGATTTTATTTTTATAATTCGACACTTATTTCTTTAGGAAAAAAATATTTTATAAATAAATTTGGGAACCGACCAAATGTTGATAATTGGAAGTATTCTGATCATGTTAAAAAGGGGAGTTTTATTAGCGAAGAATTTGTTGTTGAGTCTGATAAGGATTTAAACAATTATGAATCTTTTGAAAGATATATAAATAAAATTCCAAAGGGAGAGAAAGCAATAGACAGTATAAGGCAAGAAATAAATGAAAGTTATTTAAAATTAGGAATTATTTATAAAGAAAAATTTAAAAATTATTTTTTATCATTTCAAAAATTAGAAAAACTTTTAGAAAGCTATCCTAATGAAAATCAAGAAGCAAACGCCTTATATCAACTTCATGTTCTTAATAAAGAATATAATAAAAAGGATTACAATTTCTATTCTCAAAAAATATTAAAGAAATTTCCTAAATCAATTTATGCCATTAAAATAAAAGACACGTCTAATGTAACAAACAACAACACTATTACACCTAAGCGGATTTATAATAATTTTTTGAAATTATTTGATAATCAAAAGTATTTAAAGATTATAAATTCAGCTCCAGAAATGGAAAAATATCTGAAAGCCACAGAATATGCTTCAAAATTAAAATTATTAATTAGTAATTCTATTGGTAGGTTAGATGGCTATGAATTATGGAAGAAAGAATTAGAGTCTTTGATTGAAAAGTACCCAGATTCGGATGAGGCAAATTTTGTTAAAAAAAATATAAGAACACTAAGCATTAAGGATCAAAATAGAAATAATTTTTCTAAAAGAAAATTCAGTAGTTATAAATGGATTTTCCCTTTTAATAATAAAGATTCAATAAATGAAAATAGAATAAAAAAGTATTTTTTAAATTATATTCAAAGTGTTCCTAAGTTAAATTGGAAAGTTTCAAAAGATGTATTTAATAGAGAACTTAATTTAATTGTTATTCATATGAATAAAGTAAATTTTTATAAGGATTCTTTAATTAAAAATCTTAACAATGAATTCGATTCTAAAGTTTTTTCAAAAAATTTTGTACTTTTGAACTCCGAATATTTAAATATGCAGATGCATAAGATATATCCTGAAAAATAATTTTACATAATGTTATGAAAAATCAAGAAGCTAATGGTCAGCCTAATCGAATTGAAATAGGGACAAGAATTATTGGAGATATTACTTCTGATGCCGATTTTAGAATTGACGGAAAATTAGAAGGAACTATTACAACTTCAGGTAAAGTTGTAATAGGAAAGGATGGCTATATAATCGGTAAAATTAAGTGTGAATATGCTGATTTTGAGGGCAATTTTTCAGGAAAATTAGAGGTTAAAGAAGCATTAACTTTAAAATCTTCTTCTTCAGTTGAAGGCGAAGTTAAAATATCAAAATTAATTGTTGAATCAGGGGCTAAATTTAATGCTAAATGTGTAATGAAAACAACTTCTGAAGTTAAATCTATTTCAGATTCACGTGAAAAAATCGCCTAACAATTGGATAGGATTTTCTTCTCTTACTATTCAGATAGCAGTAATAGTTTATTTTGCAGTTAAAATTGGCAATTGGTTAGATGTCAAGTTTAATGAAAATAATTTTTTCACTTTTCTTACATGTATATTTTCAATTACTATAATTATTTATCTTATAATTAAACAAACGAAAAAATTTAAAGATTAATGAGGCAATTTTTATCTTGCTGGGTTTTAAATTTTACAGTAATTTATTTTTTATTTTTTTTGGGGCACTTTGGAGTTTTAAAATTTTTAAACTCTTCTTTGTTTGAATTCAATTTATTAATCTCCTATTTTTTTAATTTTTTATTTTCTTTAATTATAATAAGAGTTCTTATAAAAAACATTTTAAGTTTAAGTCCTCAAACAGGTTTTATTTTCATGTTTTTAAGTGGGTTAAAGTTTTTTTTGTTTTTTTTGTTTTTTTACCCAATCTTTAAACAAGACGGGGTCATTCAAGTAATTGAAAAAACAACTTTTTTAATCCCATATTTTATAGGGCTTTTATTAGAAATTTACATTGTAGGATTTAAAACGAAAAATTAACACACTTTATACTAAAAAAAACAAAAATATAACCTCTAAAATTCAAATAATTTTAAACTAAAATATTACATTTGCAAGGACTTTAAAATTAAATGATAAAGACAAATAATAAAATTAGAAGTTTAAAATTTTTTTTATTCATTGGAGTAATATTTATTACAGTTTTTGTGAATGCGAAAGACAAAGAAGAAAAACTTAATTCTAAAGAACTTCAAAAAAAAGAAATTAAGGATTATATTGCTCATCATCTAGAAGATTCATATTATTTTGATTTATTTTCTTATACCAATGATAAAAATGAAAAGAAGTATATTGGTTTTCCATTGCCAATTATTTTATGGGATAATGGGGTTAAAATTTTTTCTTCTTCAAAATTTAATCACGGGAAATCAGTAGTTAATATTCACGGGAATTTTTATAAAATTTATCACAATAAAATTTATAAAACTGATTTTTCAGGAACAATAAATTATGATAAAAATAATCATCCTTCTAACTTCAGGCCTTATGATTTTTCAATTACTAAAGGAGTTAGTGTGATTATTATAACTTCAATTTTAATGTTTCTGTTGTTTCGTAGTTTAGCAAATTCCTATTCTAAAAATAGAGGTTTAGCTTCTGGATTAGGCCGTTTTTTTGAACCGATAGTGATTTATATCCGAGATGAGATTGCAATCCCTAATATAGGCGAAAAGCATTATAAAAAATATATGAGCTTTCTTCTTACTATTTTCTTTTTTATATGGTTTTTAAATATGCTAGGATTAACACCATTTGGGATTAATGTTACCGGTAATATTGCTATAACATTTTCTTTAGCGATTCTTACCTTTATTATTACAAATTTTACTGCAAATAAAAATTATTGGGCACATATTTTTTGGATGCCAGGTGTGCCAACTTTAATGAAAATTGTTTTGGCTCCAATTGAGGTTTTAGGTGTGTTTATAAAACCTTTTACTTTAATGCTTCGACTGTATGCCAATATGCAGGCAGGGCATATTGTTATGATGAGTTTGATCGCTTTAATGTTCATTTTTTATAATTGGATTGGAAGTAGTTTGTCTTTTTTTCTAGCTTTTTTCATTTCAATTATTGAGCTTTTTGTAGCGTTATTGCAGGCTTATATTTTTACAATTCTATCTGCCCTTTATTTTGGTTTTGCAAATGAAGAACATGAACATAATGAAACACATTGAAAAAAAAGTTTAATTAATATAATTTTATAAATATGGAAATACCAGCAATTATAGGAGCAGGATTGGCTGCAATAGGAGTAGGAGTAGGCATTGGTTTAACGGGGAAAGGCGCTATGGAAGCTATTGGAAGACAACCTGATGCTTATGGAAAAATTCAAACAGCAATGTTAATTGCAGCAGCGCTTGTTGAAGGATTTGGGTTTGCAGCTATTTTTGCTGTAGGCTAAAATGTAAAATTTTCCCGCATTAGTGTTTCTTTTGTGGGAAAAAATTTAAATTAATTTAAAATGGAAAAATTATTACAAGAATTTTCAATTGGACTGTTTTTTTGGCATTCTATTATTTTTATCACTTTAATTTTTTTATTGAAAAGATTTGCATGGAAACCCATTTTACAAGCAATTAATGATAGAGAAAATAGTATTAGAGATGCTATTGAGTCAGCAGAAAAAGCTAAAATTGAAATGGAGAATTTAAAGGCTGACAACAAAAAAATTCTTAAAGAAGCCATGATTGAAAAAGAAAAGCTTTTAAAGGAGGCTAAAGAAATAAGACAAAAAGTTATTGATAAAGCCAAAGATGAAGCAGGAGAACAAGCTTTAAGAATAATCACTGAAGCGAATGAAACTATAGAAAGTGAAAAAAACGCTGCAATTGCAGAAATTAAAAATCAAGTTGTTAATTTATCAATTGATATAGCAGAAAAGGTATTGAAAAAGAAATTAGAGAATGAGAAGAATCAAATGGAGTATGTAAATGATTTGGTTAAGGACGTTAATTTAAAACAATAATGAAATCTAATTTAGCAGCAAATAGATATGCAAAAGCATTGCTTTCTTATGCAATTGATAATAATCAAATAGAGATAGTTAATAATGATATTCAAAAAATAGAATTAACCTTTATTAAAAATGACGAGTTGAATATTTTTATTAAAAGTAGAATTATTAATAATAGGGTTAAGCTTAATACAATAGAATTGATATTTAAAGATTGTAGTTTATTAACAAAAAGGCTATTTGTCTTACTATATAAAAATAATAGAATTAATTTATTAGATGGTATATCCAAAAATTTTCTTTCACTATATAATGCATTTCAAGGAAAACAAATTTTGGTTGTTACATCAGCAGCGCCTTTAGATCAAGAAATCAAAAAGGAAATTCTTAATAAAGTAAAAAAATTTACAAATAAAAAAATTACAATAGAAAATAAAATAAGAAAAAGCATAATAGGTGGTTTTATTTTAAGGCTTGGAGATATTGAATACAATGCAAGTTTTCAAAATAAGCTAAATGATATAAAACAAAAATTTACTAATACTAATTTATCAACATTATAAGTTATGGCAGAAATCAAGCCTGCTGAAATTTCAGCAATTTTAAAAAAACAACTTTCAGAACAGAACACTTCAGCAAGTTTAGGAGAGGTAGGGACAGTATTGGAAGTAGGAGATGGGATAGCTCGAGTTTATGGTCTTTCAAATGTTCAATATGGAGAACTTGTTAAATTCGATTCTGGTCTTAACGGAATTGTTTTAAATTTAGAACAGGATAATGTTGGGATTGTTTTATTAGGACCTTCAAAAGAAATAAAAGAGGGAGATACTTTAAAAAGGACTCAAAGGATAGCTTCAGTAAATGTAGGAGAAGGTATTATTGGCAGGGTTGTTGATACATTGGGGGATCCAATAGATGGTAAAGGATCTATTGAAGGAGAATTATATGAAATGCCATTGGAAAGAATAGCTCCTGGAGTAATTTATAGACAACCAGTTAATGAGCCGTTACAAACTGGAATTAAGTCTATTGATGCTATGATTCCTGTTGGAAGAGGTCAGAGAGAATTAGTCATTGGTGATAGACAAACTGGAAAAACAACGGTTTGTATAGATACAATTTTAAATCAAAAAG
>MDTC01077835.1_pt1 | contig 13811 bp, 17 predicted proteins | sample 811181 | NCBI WGS metagenome assembly MDTC01 (sample SAMN05326644, study PRJNA326480) | marine metagenome | isolation source: seawater | place: Pacific Ocean: North | collected 2011
ATAAAATAGTTTAATAGAAATAATTTTATAATCTATATTTATAATGGTCTATTATGAATTAAAAACTGATTTACTAAATAAATTTTGGGAAATACAACACTTTCCTGAACCAGAAAATTATTTTTTATTACGATATGGAAAAGTGGGGACTCCTGGTAATATGAAGAGAGTGTTATATACTCAAAAATCTTTCCCCGATAGATACACTACTAGAGAAATTAAAAGAAAAATAGATGAAGGTTATAAATTAGTATCAACACAATCTGATGCTGGTGAATTAAAAAGAATGTATGAAGGATATCAAGTTGGTCTAAAACAAAAATTAAAGGCAAAAACACAAAAGAAATCATTAGAAAAGGTGTGTCCTCCTGGAAAAGTATTAAATCCAAAAACTAAAAGATGTAATAAAATCAAAGAAGTTCCTGTTAAAGTTGTCAAAAAAAAAGAATCTCCTACTGAAAGTAATAAAGATGTTGTGTATTATGTAAAAAAGCAAGGTGTAATGTTGGCGCACACATTTAAGAACGCTACAACTGGTAAAGTGACTAATCCACCAAAAGGGACTTCTATAGCGCCATTAGGATGGTATTTATCAGAAAAATTTGATGGTTATCGTGCTGTTTGGGATGGCAAGAATTTCCGTTCAAGAGTTGGTAATGTTTTTAATGCTCCTGATGAGTTTAAAAATTGGATGCCAAAAGGAATAGCATTAGATGGTGAATTGTTTGCTGGTCGTGAAAACTTTGAAAAATGTGGAATTTTTAGAAAAAAAGAACCATGTTGGGCAGAATGGAAAAAGATGGGTATTGTTTATAAAGTATTTGATATTCCTTCACATTCTGGAACATTTGAGGAAAGAATGAAAGTATTAACAGAGTTAGTAGATAAATTATGTATGAAAAATAAAAAAGAATGTCCTTTAGAACTAACTCATCAGGTGGTAGTAAAATCCGAAGAACAATTAACTAAGACATTCACTGAACTTCTATCAAAAGGTGCAGAAGGCGTAATGTTGAGAGCACCTAATTCTCCATATGAACCAAAAAGAAGTAGATATTTACTAAAAGTAAAACAATTTTTTGATGCAGAGTGTAAAATAGTAGGTTATACTCCAGGTACTGGAAAATATGAAGGAAAATTAGGCGCGTTTATATGTGAATTGGATAATGGAAAAAAATTTCAAATGTCAGGAATGACTGACGCAGTAAGAACAAATTATATGACTACACATCCTGTAGGAACTATGGTGACCTACACGTATATGGGTTTAACTGGTGATGGTGTTCCAAGACATCCAGGATATCTTAGAAAAAGAGATACTCGTGAATAAAATAAAATATCATATTTTTATATTTTTATATACTCTCACTGAAGCTACACATCTTTTTTCATTTTTCAGTTCATAAATTTTAATTGATTTTATATTAGCTTCAATAATTTTAGAAATTTCCTTTAAACATTCGACTGTTTCCAATATTCCTTTTTTGGAAACATACCCAATATCTCCATTATCCTCAACGCCAAGTAAGTATAGCGCAGCACCATTACCTTCATAAATTCTATATAACATTTGAGTTGCTTTTTGAGGAAAATTCTTTCTATTTTTTAAGTAAAGTAGTCTTTTATATTCTCTATTACCAGTATCTTTTTCTGGTGGTTGTCGAGGAAAAGTGTCTATCATAATAGTATTAATTAATATCTTCTTATATAATAATATGGAATTAAATTCTCAGGCGTTAGAAAATTTTAAGAAAAATTTTGATATGAATCCACAATTTCAGGTATCAAAAAACGCAATTTCTAGTTCTAGTTTAAAACGTGTCGTATTAGATAGAAATTCACTACAAAGAGAAACTAATGATATTCACTCGAAAATAATTGATGTTAAAGTTAGTTCTACTGACCAAGAATCTAGTGGAAGATGTTGGATGTTTGCAATATTAAATGTAATTAGACTAGATTTCATAAAGAAAATGAATTTAGAAGATAACTTTGAATTTAGTCAAAATTACTTATTCTTTTATGATAAATTAGAAGGTGCTAATTATTTCTTAGATAAAATAGTTGAAACTCGTGATTTACCCTTAGATTCAAGAATTATTCATTGGTTATTAAATGAACCTTGTTCAGATGGAGGAACATTTACTAGTTTCTCTGATTTAATTCATAAATATGGCATAGTTCCAAAGACCGTAATGAAAGATTCTTATCATGCTAAAAATTCATATCAAATGAATAATATTCTTCAAAATACATTACGTGAAGCAGCTTATAAAATTAGGGAAACCGGTTCATTAGCTACCATAAAAACTATTATAGAAGAAACTTTGGAAAAGGTTTATAATGTGCTTGTTATATTTTTGGGAGAACCACCTAAAAACTTTGATTGGGAATATAATAAGAAAAGAAACTATTCTAGCAAAAATAAAAAAGAAAAAAGTAAAAAAGGTTCAAAGAAAAAAAAAAAAAATAAAAAGAAAAAGGGTGGAGGTGTTTTTAGAAGAATAGGTGAAATTACACCACAAGAATTCTTTAAAAAGTATGTACCATTCAATAGAGAAGATTATGTAGCCTTAATTGACTATCCAAGTAAGAAAAGAAATGATGTATATAATGTTAAGTATAGTAATCAAGTACTCTATGGAAGTCCTAATTCCTATTTTAATGTTCCAGTTGAACTAATTCAAAGCGTGTGTCGTAAAAGTATTGAAAAAGATAAGGCAGTATGGTTTGGTGCAGATGTTGGAAAATATTCAGTTACTTCTTTGGGTATTATGGATAAAAAGGCATTTAAATTACGTGAAACACTAGGAACCGAAACTGAAATAGAAAAAGGACTTCAATTAATACATAATATAGCTCATAACTCTCATGCTATGGTCTTAAAAGGTTTTACTAAAGATACTGATGGAAAAACAACACATTGGTTAGTTGAAAATAGTTGGGGTAATAGTACAGGAAAGAATGGTAATTTCAGAATGACAAATGAATGGTTTGGTGAATTTGTATTTTCAGCTGTTGTTCATAAAAAATTCATTCCAAAAAAATTATTGGAAATTTATAATAAAAGAAAAAATAAACAAATTCAATTAGAACCATGGGATCCGTTTGGAAATTTATTGAAATTATAATTATAATTATAATTAGGCAAGTAGCATATGCATAACTACCGCGATGACTGTAACAATTAATGCGTAATATAAATAATAAAATGGTGAAGCTTTATTTAATTTAATATTTCTTCCAATGTAATATTTTATGGCATCATTCCAAGCTAACGCAAGGGTAAAAACAGTTGCTAACATAATATGTTTCTTTGAAAGAGCAATTGTTTCTTCGGCTGTCTGAATTACTTCTTTACCTATTTCTTCAGGCTTATTAAGTTTGTTTAAATCAGCAATATTATTTTTAGCGATTGACTCTATAATTTCGTTAGTTGTTTTTATATTATTATTGTTTTGTAAAAAAGCAGTTGAATTTTCTGGAGTTTGATATTTATTTATATTGTTATTGTTATTCAAATTATTAATAACATCATTTATATTGACATTACCATTACTATTACTATTACTATTACCATTACTATTCATATTACTATTGACATTACTATTACTATTACCATTCATATTACTATTCATATTACTATTTAATAAATTATTTAAATCAACACTAGTATTATTATCATTACTATTATTATTACTAAATCCTCCTCCTGTTAAGTTATCACTTTGATTTGTAAGCATTGAACCTGGTGCGCATCCACAATTATCCATTATATACTATAATATAGTCATAGAAAATTATTTATACCTAAATTATTTATTACTAAATTCCTTTATAAAGTCCTCATAACTTATATCCTTATTTTCAAAATATCGACTATAGATAAGAGATAATACTTTTGTTTGATGTCCTTCCAAATCTTTTTCAAGTGCTTGTAGTGTTTTTATAGATACTCTGCAACTCATATTTTAATTTAATACTAAAAAAATTATAAAAATAATAGTCAATTTTAAAAATTCTAGCAATCATAAATTGCTTCTATCAGTGATATCTTCACATTATCTTCTTCAGTAAGTTTTCTAAAATAATATTTACATTTAATATGTTTTATGTCCCCTTTAACACGCACAGATAATCTTTCATTTTTTAAAATATTTATAGCGGTTCCATGATTATGTTGAATATTAAAAAAATATTTTGTTCTAAAATACATTATAGTATCTCCCTTATGAATATTATCTATTGGAACTATTTCAAATCCATCTAAGTCCAATAATGCCATTTTTTTGTTCATTTCATTATTTTTATAACACATGAAGTCTCCATAAATATCATCTAATGCAGCATTTATGGCATTTTTAATCTGTGAATGGGTTCGTATTTCTTTCTTTTTTATAGATTTTAATATTTTTGATACTTCGTCTTCCATACTACTAATTATTTATTATAATTTTTTTTTCCTTATTCATCGCAGTAATATTCATCACAATAACCTGTAATATCTGAATCAAGTGTATCTTCTTCTTCAACTAACTGAAGTAATCCCTGTTTATAAAGTTTATATAAGTGTTCTTTTTCCTGTGCTATTTGTTCTTTTTGTGTAACATCTTTACAAAAAAAAATATAGCGATCTTTTCTTAATTTATAGAATCTGTTTCTGAAATATGTTCCTAATAAAATAAATTGATAGTTATGGGTATCTAATGACTCATATTGTTTGAATACTGTATTACCTCTCATCAATACGCCACTTTCTCGGTCAATATAACGAACATAACAACCTACTGGAATTTTACCAAGATGCCTTGATTCTATTTTTACATAATTTTTCAATGCGTTTTTAATATGTGGGATATCCTCATCATTATTTATGTTTAGTGATGGTTTTTTTATGTATTCTTTTTTGAATCCTTCAGCTTCTTTATTTATTAATGTACCACCTCCAGTAGGATTTAGTGGCGTACTAATTTTAGCCATAGTATTATAATTTTTTATTGAGTCCATTAATATAATACTCTATATTTTACTTAATTTTTAACCGCTATTTTATTTTTGTAATTATATTTTGTAAATTCTCTCGTTTTTTAGAAAGGATCACCTTTGGAGAGTAATATGTCACCTTATGATATTTATCTATAAATTCTTCTCTTCTTATATTAGTCAGTTCCATTCTATCGGCTATTTTATTTAATAGTATAAGATTTTGTTCTCGTAATACTACATTTAAAAGACCTATGTGCGATAATTTATTTATTTTATTTTCTTCCATTAGAGAAAACAATGAGTGCTGATGAATTTGGAATGTCGCAGGAAGAATTTCAATTTTTTAAAGAGAAATTACAAAAAAGTGTAAAAGAATATTTAGAGTTAGAAGAACAAATAACTGCTCTTAAATCCGCCGTTAAAGATAGAAATGAATCTAGAAAAAAATTAAGTGCAGAAATTTTAGAAAATATGAAAAAGTTGGAATTAAACCATATGAATATTAAAGATGGGAAATTAGTTTATAAGGTAACTAACAATTATAAGGGAATAACACAAAGAACACTAGCGGATTCACTTCAATCTGTATTCAATAACGACGATGAAGCTGCTCAGGATGCCTTTAAAAAGATTCTTGAAACACGTGAGAGAGTAGAAAAAATTCAATTAAAACATGTAAAAAACAGAGCATTGAATCTTAATTAAATTCTAAGTTAAATTTAATGAAATCAAAAACTAAAACAACAATACCTTTAAAAAGAACAGGTGAAAGTAATTTAAACATAGCTATAAAAGAATCCGCCAAAATAAAGAATAGAAAATTGTTAGAAGCGGAGGGATATTTATCTAAAAATGATTATCTTATAGAATTACTAAAATATACTTTAATGGTGACCTTTATATTAAGTATTCTCTACATTTCATTCTTCAGTAAAGAAGTATTTGCTAAGGGTGTTGTTTATAATAGGATATTTAGTATATATATTTTCTCAGTAATATTATTCTTTTTCTTAAATAAATTAATAGAAATGAAACCAGTTGATATGTTTAGAAAGACTATGATGTTTTTTCTAGTATTAATTGGATTTTCATTTGTAGCATTTATTGTTTCATACTTAATGAATAAGGATTATTCTGGATTAAAGGGATTTGGATTTGCTATTGGAGTAGTCTTTATTTTAATGCTTTTAGCACAATTTATTAATTTATAATTTCTACTATAATTTTAGAATAATGCAGAATCAACAAATATTAGATTACCTTATAATATTTATATTAGGAATAGCTTTTGGACTTGTTGTGATAAAATTATTTAATGTAAGTAATAACAGATTAAAAGGATTAATAGTAGTTGGTAGTATATTAGCTCTTTATTTATTCTATTTTGTAGTAAAAACTATTGATATATATAGAGATAAGATAGAAATAAACATAATAGAAAATCTCAGTAGTGATACTGTCGAAGAAGAAGTATAGAAATATTACATGGGAAAATAAATGAATTTTTTTATAGAACACCCTTTTCTTGAATGACTCACACATTGATTAGTTTCAGATTTTTTTGATATTTTTCTAGAGCATTGTTGATGCTTATTTGCACCACTTAAAATTATACTTTGACATTTATCTGGTAAAAAGTACTTTTCCCTAATAATATTAACACTTAATGTTTTCCCTCTTAGGAATGAATATTCATGGTGTATTCCTCTAAGTGGAACAACTCCAGGTCTTAAAGGTAAATAATCACCCTTTGTTCTACAATATGGACATTCTCTTACTTTATTTGTATATCTATTCAATATAGCAGCAGCTTTATATGATTCAAAAATACAATCATAATGAAATTTATGACCACATGGTAATTCTATTACATCATATTTTCCTTCTAAATTATCGCAACAGATAGGACATTGTTCTTCAGATTTATCAGTATTAGATTCAGATTTATCCATATTAAATATTTTTCTATTTAGACTATTCTTTTTTTTAAATAAGTATAAGAAAATTAATACCTTACAATTAAGCAGTAGTTATCAAAATGCCTAGTATAATTCAAATTCCAGAAGAAATACTTTATAGAAATTTATGCATATTAAAACCTATTTATTTTTCAAAAAATCAAAAAGCATTTCCGATAAGATACCTTCCATTAAAAGAAACTATTATTCTTTTAACTAGTAAAATGGGAATAAATTATGGAAGTTATAGTTATTCAAATTTTACTAATTCTAAGTATTTAGATATTTTTTTAAACAGAAAATCATGGGAATATGACCAAATATCGTACCTAAATTCGAGTATAACTAGAATGATTAAACTTAATAAGATAATACCTTCTAACTATAAATTTGTTAGTAGTATAAAAAATGATAGAAAAATAGCATTAAAATTAGGAGAAGATTTTAAAATTTATAATAAGAATAATGAACTTATGGATTCTAATATAAAGGTAAATTCAACCTATAAACTGGCTATAATACCTGATAAAATATGGTGTAGTAGTTTAAAAAAACAATATGGGATAGAGTGGAAACTAATTCAAATGCGCGAATACAACGAAGAATTTAATGACTGTCTTTTTCCCAATAATTCAATACCTCCACCTCCACCTCCACCTCCACCTCCACCTCCACCTCCACCTCCAATTTCATGTCAATCTAATTCTAATATGAATAAAAATAATCCAGATTACATTAAATTTTTTAGAATGATTAAAGTTGGAATTCCACAACCAGCAGTGGTAATAAAAATGTCTATTAGTTTAGGTATAACCTCCGATGAGGCTACAAAAATTTTAAATAGTCCTAATGATGTTGATGTTTCAAAATCTACTGATAATTCTAATCCTAGTCCTAATTCTAATAGAATAGAATTAATGAATGCTATTAAAGGAAATATTACTCTAAGAAAAACTAATACCGAGATAAAAAAAAAGAGTAGCAGTAAATTAGCAATAAATTTAAGTGAAATTCTTAACATAAAAAGCAAATTAAAAAAAAGTGAAAATGTTCGAAGTTATTGGAAGTAACTACTGTTCTTTAAGACCACTACTGTTCTTTAATAATACTAAATTTGTTATCGTTTTCTATCAATAAAACCTGAACCTTTCTCAAAGTACTATCTACCTTTCCAAAGGCTCTAGACATTCCAATATCTACCCTCCAAAGTTTATTATCACAATCTGAATTTAACGGTTTTCCGTACATAAATTGTGGAGAATGACCCATTACCATTCCTTTTATATGACATTGTGGGTTGTTTCTAAGATTTAGTACTCGTAATGTTTTATAGAATTCCCTTTTGCTATTGTGGTCAAATTCTTCAATATCACTATAAATTCTGCTCCAAAATGGCGATTGTGTATCGTCTTCATTATGATAAATATCATTAACTTGTTCCGTTATTAATGCTGAATCTTCCCCATATAACCACTTTCTTATAGCACCATTTATTTCTCCAAGTGTATATTTAGCAGCCAATTTTGAAGTTATTCCTCCATGTAGAAATAGCCAACTACCAACCTGTAAAACTGAATATCTGGTATCTGCTAATTTTTTTGCAAGAGGACCACCAGGTTTGAAACACTCAGTTCTTTCTTTATATCCATATGGATAATTAGGATTACATTGTGTTTTATCTGCTTTGAAAAAATTACCAAATTCACGAAATTCTTTTGGAGAAACATATCTAAAATCTCCTTCTACATTCATAAGTTCGTGATTGCCTAATATACTTAGACAAGCACCTCCTTGTTTTAATGCTTCATAATGTAATTTATTGAATAGACTAATTATTTTTAAATCTGAACCTTCATCTTCTACTATATCAGGGTCATTTAATGGACAGAGACTATTAAATAAACTACTAGGTCTAACTCTGTCTATTTGGTCTCCCAATTGAACCACATATGTTTTTCCACCAATCCAATGTATTTTTGTAATATCAGTAGTATTATTAGGAATATTTATATCAATAACACCTGCTAATTTTAATGCTTTTATAGCCGCTTGAAGATCACCATGAATATCTCCAATACATATTAACCTCTTTACAGGCGAAAAACAACAATGGTCAATAGCGAATGTTTTCATTTCTCTGTTGGTTGTATTAGGTGATTGTGGTCTAACACGTGGTGATGGTGCGCTTTTAGAACGATGAAGACCTGGTTTTTTACTAACACTGGGAACTATTTTCATAGTATCCAATGATGAAACACTATTACTTCTTTGTTTCAAAAATTTGAGGATTCCTAATCTTATATCATCTTTTCTTTTGTTTGTTAGACCTGTTATTCCTAACTTTTTCCCAACAGTAATTAATTGTGACCTATTTAATTGATTAATTTTTCTAGTAAGTGCTCCATTCATTACTTATAACTATAAATAATTATTATAGAAAAAAAATAGACTATGAACGTTAGGCAATTATTGATAAACATTTGTAAGCATAAGTTTATGAATTTTATCATATTTAATAAAAGCATCCTCATCTGTATTTTTTAGATTAATTTGTCGTGTTTCATCTTCTTTTTTTTCTTCCAATTGTGCAGATTGTATTTCTGCCCATTCGGCGTCAGTATAATCTTCAATACGTTTTCCTCTATGAGATTTCATAGCTCCTATGTTTTTTGGACGTTTTGAGATATCAACCTTGCTAGGATCAACTAATCTTGATTTAGTGTGTGCCTCTCTTAAGTCAGTGTAATGAATATTTTTAGTATGCCCACTGAAATTCTTTATCTCAGTTTGACCTAATATTTCACAACTTTCACTACCACCAGTAAATAACTCTCTTGGATTTTTGTATTCTATTATTTCATTCTTACATGGTTTTACCCTATTATTGAAACTCTCGTTAAAAGACCTGCTATTAAAATTTCTTGATAATTGTGGGTCATATTCCGGTTCTTCGCTCTTATTCTCATGCTCGTTTAACCAGTCTTTATAACCTGTATCTTCAGGTCTAGATGTTCTATTTTCCTGAAATAATTGATTAAATTTTTCTTGTGAAAAGTTTCTTCCAACCATATTTTGATTCATCATAGGTTTAGATTCCTGATTTTCACGATATTCTTTAGCACCCGTTTTAAGTTGCTGACAAGTTTTATCCTGTTGGCGTAATTTTAGACTTTCAATACATTCCATGTACGCATCTGTTACTGCTTCAAATATTTCAGTTCCATTTGGATTTCTATCTGGATGAAATTCTAATGCCATTTTCTTATAACTTCGTTTCAATTGCTCTAATGTATAATTTGGTGGCAATTTAAGAATTTCGTGTGGTAAAAGTTTGCGTTTTTGATAACCTCTACTTTCACCAGCTGAATTAGGAATAAATGTATTAATGTCTCTTGATACATTAGTTAAAAATGTATTTACGATATTAAAAAGGGAATACTCTATTTTCCCTTGTAGTTTTACTTGCTCTTGTCGTAATTCATTCACTAAAAGTCGCTGTAATTCATTATCATGTAATAATCCCTTATTTCGTATATTTTTTTCACGTTCAGTCTTCAATTTCATTTGAAGTTCTAACAATTGAGATGCATTCATAGTATATACCTTTTTTAAAGCTTCTCTTTTGTATTTATAAACATCTTCACTGGAATTTATATTACCCATTAATATTTAATTAACTATTTTTTTATGTATTTTCCGCATAAATTAAAATTATTAATTAAATGTCAGTAAATTTCTGATCACTATTTTGTAAGTCATTATTTATTATTGGCATATGTTCATCTAATAGTCTCTGATTCTTATTTTTACACCAACAACAGCATATGTATTTATATAGTTTGAAAACTACACATGTAAATACTACAACTCCACTAACTATGATTATAACATCAATAATCATTATACACTAAATATAAATATAAATATAATAGAATACTAAGGTTTTTTCTAAGTGAAATTAAAATTGATTTCTATACATAAAGCATTTAAGATAATAATTAGAAAGTCAATGACTGGTTTCTCAGTGCTTCCTACCGATGAATCAAATGTAGATATTGATTTAATAAAAATCATTTCAAATAAGGGATTTAAATTCTTTTTAGAATATTACGATAAACTTCCTGATGAACCTCTATCTTTAGATGTTATCTATTATACACGATATCTTAGGATGTATCTATTTGAAGATGATAGTATTTTTACTGAATTTAATGAATCCAAATCTATTGGAAAATGGCAAGATATTGTGAATTTGATTTCAATAGAACACTATAATACTCTATATTCTGTTATTAAATTTTTGGAAAGGGATGAACAAGTGTCGTTTCTTGAAATGTTTCTAGAAACAATGATTTATAGTGTAGATATATATTCGTTGAATGCTATTTTTCAAAGAGACTACATGATTGAACTATTGGCATCTACAAGTAAAATTAAGGAAGTCATCTATTTTTATGCTGGACGTTCTGAACTATTTGACGTGCTTTATTCTTTTATTAGTAACAAGAAAACTCGCAAAGTTCTCTATACAACACTATCAACTATTGCTCAAGATAATATTCATACTAATATGATTCATGCATTGTCCGATGAAGAACGACTTGATATTGTATCAATTAAAAAGAAAATGGTTGATATTTCCGCAGTTCTTATGAATATTTATTTCAATGGAGTTAAACCTGAAAAAATAGCAAAATTTGAGGTCATTGAGACTGAATCTACTGAATTTACACCACTCAATAATATGTTCTCTCTAATTCATAAATTTCTCAATATTGGTTTCATATCAATTACAAGTTATCTAGAATCTTTTGAAAGTATTATTCAACATTGGAACAAAATGGTAAAGGAACATGAAGATAATGGTGATACATACAATGCATCAATGGCTTCCGTTCAACTCAAATATTTTGGTGGGTTGTATAAAAAGATGAAAGATTTGAGAACCGAGAGCATCATAAAAAACGTTCATAGATTTTATGCTTCAGATACTCTTTATTGGTTAAATTCTTTGGATAATATTGAACGCCAAGATATTACTGATAATATTATTAACAACTATATTAGTTATTCATTGGGTGTAGGAATCGAAGAAGAAGTTGATGGAATGAGAGATAAGGTCCTTATATTTTATGGAGATGTAGATGTTAGAATTTTTAGCGATTTGACTCTTAAAATAATTAATATGGAAAGTAATATTACTTCTAATATAAGCATTAAATGTTCATTTCTAGACACAATAAATAGGCGGAAATTTTTGGGAAGCGTGATTCCTATTAATATTGAACTCATTGAGAATCTAGTAGGACTCTTTAATACGATGATTTCAAATCAAGAAACTTATGAATTTTCAATTGATTGTTTCACAATATTTAGAATTCTTTCTACTAATATTAATTTTGAAGCATATGTTTCTCAGAATAGTAATGATGCATTTAATGAATTCTGTCACAAAATTTTGGATACTTATCATAATTGTTATACAAAAAAATTTGAATTGCTTAAGAATATGAATTCAAGACAATGTGGAGATGAACCTGAAACAATTAATTTTAATAAAGACTCATCAGCACTAGGTTGTGCTTATATGTGTGCTAATACATGTGTTATTAATTCACTTATGGATATTATACTCAAACATAAGCCTATGGCATTTTTGGGAATAGCTACTCGTGATAAATTTGTAGTGTGTATTTTGAATATTGTAAATGAACTTATGGGAGAAAAAAGGGGAGAACTAAAAGTAGATGGATTTACGCCATTTAGTCCTATTGATAAACTTTATGAGATTTACAATCTATTTATGAAGTCATATCCTATTCAAGATTTTAGGAAATCTGTCATTAATGAATCACGATATCTTAACTTTGACCACCTTTTTAAAATGCCTAGACTTCTATTTAAGAAAAATAAATTGCTTGAACGAGAATGTTATCAATTTATTGCCATAATCGAAGAATTGAAGAAATATCATGAACTAGAAAATGAACTTGACCTTGATGATATTCCTGACGAGTTTTTGGATCCAATTATGGGAACACTCATCAATGACCCTGTTATGCTTCCTAATTCAGACACAATTATGGAACGAGACATTATTTTTAGACATGTAATCTCTGAAAAGAATAATCCTTTCAATAGAGAAGAACTTTCTATTAAAGATATTGAGAATTTTAATTCACTAGATGAAATTAAAGAAAAAATTTGTGAATTCAATAGGAAAAAGAGTGAAACATTAAATGGATTGCGGTAATCGGAATAATATTTAACTAACTAATTTTTATTTTTCTTATTATTTTTTTTGCTATTTAATGGATTTTTATTCTTTCTACCTTTAGTTTTCTTTTTACCTTTAACATTTAATTTACCACCTACTTTAGTTTTAATTTTATTTTTGCTACCCTTTTTGCTTTTTACTTTTTTATTACTATTACGACGACGGGCACCACCTGTTTCCATTGCGGCTACTACTTTTTCTAATTCGGCTACTTCTTCTTCTATTTCGGCTAATCCTTTTCTTACTTCGGCTACTAGCTGATCTTCATGTTTATCTGGATTATTAATAATTGTTTGTGCCGCTTGTCGTAATTCTTGACCTTCTGCTCGTGCATCTGCTTTACCTGCTTCATAAACTGCTGTTGCTTGTTGTTTTAATTGAACTACTTTTTCTCTGAATCCTACAAATACCGCTGCTACTAAACTAAGTGGTAATCCAGTTAATATATAAACTGAAGTATTAAATCCAGATCTTACTGCCCCAGCGGTTGGACTTGTTGCTAAAAATCTTCTAGCTCTTATATAAAAATTATATACTCTTTCCGGAATTGTCCCGACCCAAGAATAAAATCTAGATGAAATTTCTTCCAT
>MDTC01274322.1_pt1 | contig 13811 bp, 12 predicted proteins | sample 811181 | NCBI WGS metagenome assembly MDTC01 (sample SAMN05326644, study PRJNA326480) | marine metagenome | isolation source: seawater | place: Pacific Ocean: North | collected 2011
CTACAAGCAATTTCGCCTCTATTAGCAATCAATAATCGCTTCACTTAAAAACCTCATATCTACAACCTCATTGTTCGACCTTTAGGACCCAGTTGTTGTGGGAGAACATCCCAAGCATCATCAAGCCAATCACAGAGTACTTTTCTGGTTTCTCTTGGATCAATTATCTCTGGAACTTTAAAGCGTTCTGCAGTTAAAAACGGGGATTCGAGATGCCTGTACATCTGTTCAAGTTGATTAAGCCTTAATTCTTTTTCCTTAGGCTCAAGGCCTTCCAACTCTTTTTTATATGCGGCCTCTACGCCACCTTGTATAGGTATAGAACCCCAAGTGGCAGAGGGCCATGCAATATGATAATTGATACCTTGGAGCCTGGCATAAGCCGATCCAGCAAGCCCATAAAGTCTTCTAATAACAACTGCGCACCAAGGCACTTTGCTTTGTTCAATAGCGGAAACAACTCTTATTGACCCTTTTACAGTGCCCATTCGCTCTGCCTCTATACCCACAACTGTTCCGGGTTGATCAACAAAATTTATTACTGGTATGTGAAAAGTATCACACAAATCAATGAAGCTCTCCATTTTTTCTGCGGAGGCTACCGTCATTCCACCGCCATAATGCATTGGATCATTGCATAACACTCCAACCGGCTTACCAGCCAACCTTGCAAAACATGTTATTATTGATCGGCCATATAATTTGGAAAGTTCAAAAACCGATCCTTTGTCCATAACCAAGTCAATTATCTTCCGCGAATTGTACGGTTTTCTACCGTCTTTTGGAATAATGGCAATAAGGTCTTCTTCTTTTCGCTCAACGGGATCAGAACTCGGTATTAGCGGTGGTACCTCGAAAATGCTTTGCGGCAAATAAGACAAAAACTTAGTTGTCAGTTTAAATGCTTCTTCCTCGGACGAGGCGGCGTTTCCAACTACTCCACTTTGTTTTACGTGGACATCTGCGCCACCCAAATCCTCTTTATCAATTTTAGCGCCCATTCCGCGTTCTACTACCGGAGGCCCACCTGCAAAAACTTGAGATTTTCCTTTAACCATTATCGAAAAATGAGAGCACCCCACTTTTAACGCACCCAAGCCGGCGCAAGGTCCAAGTGCCAAACCAACTACTGGAATAAAACCAAGTAGTGAAGCCATTGGCCAAGTAGCATATCCAGGTATTTTAGTACTTTTTTGTTGTTCTAGCAGCTTAACACTACCCCCAGCACTTTCTACCAAGCGAATTAATGGCATGCGCATTTCGAGGGCATAGTTTTCAGCATAAATCCATTTCTCGGAAATTGTAGCTTCCGATGAACCACCTCTAATTGTCCAATCGTCCGCATTTATAACCACCTTACGGTTATTGATTTTTCCAACACCTATTACCGCATTAGATGGTTTGAAGTGTTTAAGTTTGTAATTTTCATCATATTCAGCTTTTCCAGCCAATGATCCAATCTCACGAAAAGAACCAGCATCAAGGATGTAATCGATTCGTTCTCGAACTGTAAAACGCCCCTGATCGTGTTGTTTGGCAACAGCTCTCTTTCCTCCCATTTCTTTAGAGAACTTTTGACGCGTTTTTATTTCGTCAACTTCTGCCTTCCACGACATGTTAGCCCAACCTTTTCTGAATTAAAGTATACGTACTGAGAATTTCGAAAAGTACTTTCCTGCATTTTTGAATAATAATGATTGTTGATCAAGAAAAAATCAAAGATAAAATGAATATACGGCATTAGGAGGAAAATATGGAGCACGCTGAGCATCTTGCAGCTTTACAAAGAAATGAAGCAACAGCTTTGGAAATGGGCGGTAAGGAAAAGTTAAAGAAGAGGGAAGACTCAGGACTTTTAAATGCAAGGGAAAGACTGGACATACTTCTTGATGAAAGTAGTTTTGTTGAGACGGGTATGTTAGCAAAGTCCCACCTTAAAGAGTTTCGGGACCGTTCTCCGGCAGATGGCAAAGTTTGTGGATACGGTGAAATAAACAAAAGACCTGTAGCCGTTGTTTCCTGTGATCTTACGACTTTTGGCGCTTCGTCCTCTCTCACCAATGTAAAGAAGATGGGGCATGTAAGAAGAACGGCTTTAAAAAATGGCTTCCCGTTGATTTTCCTAAATGAAACTTCTGGCGCACGCATTCCAGATACTATGGGAGCTCAGGGAACGGGTGCACTTGGCCAGGATCCAGAACAATTTATAAGGAATAGGGAAGTTCCATATGTTTCTGCCTGTCTTGGCCCAAGTTTTGGAACCGGTGCTTGGTACACCATGCTTTCTGATTTTGTTGTAATGCGAAAGGGTGCATGCTTGGCGGTATCGTCAGCCAAAGTCACTTCTGTTGCAACTGGCGAAAGCGTGGATGCTGAAGAACTTGGGGGGTGGAGGCTGCATACGCAAAATACTGGTTTGGTTGATTATGCAACAGATACAGATGAAGAGGCGCTCCAATTAGTGAGGAAATTTTTGTCTTATTTACCATCCAACAGCAGTGAATTACCACCAATTGATAATAATTTTAAGGAGCGTGATATTGAAGAAGAGGAAAAAATATTAGACATTGTACCCGCGGCTAGACAAAAGACGTATGATGTTCGAAAACTAATAAATGCAATTGCAGACGCAGGTTCAATTTTTGAACTGAAACCGAAGTTCGCTAGAGTTGCAAACACTTCGTTTGCCCGTATTGCTGGCCAGGTAGTTGGATTTATCGCCTCCAATCCAATTTTTAAAGGGGGTGCGGTGGATCCGAACGGGTGCGATAAAATCACAAGCTTTATCACATTGTGTGATAGTTTTCATATTCCAATGATACTACTCACTGACACACCTGGTTTTTTAATCGGAATTGATGGCGAAAGACAGAAAGCACCTGGGAAAATAATGAACTTTATGTCGGCGCTTCAGATGGCCAGTGTGCCAAAGCTTTCGATAATCACAAGAAAAAGTTACGGTCAGGCTTATCTAAATTTCGGTGGTTCTCGAAACTCCGATGAAGTTGCCGCTTGGCCAACTGCCGACGTTGGTTTTATGGATCCCGATGTCGGCGTAAATGTAATCTATGGCGTTGATCCTGAACGGGATCCGCAAAAATATCTTGAACTTAGAGATGAAATTACGCGTGAAACATCGGCATACGACCTGGCGGCGATTTATTCTGCACAAACTATTCTTGATCCTCGTAGGACTAGAATTTGGATTAAAGACATGCTTAAATTTCATAAACGTGGTCTTGATGGCGGTAAATCAAAGCGTTTATTAAAATCTTGGCCGACTACGTTTTAATAAAAAAATTGGAAAAGGCGACAAATGCAAAATCAAGATGTAAAAACAGAAATTACAGGGCTTGTGTGGAAAATAGAGGCCAGTATTGGTGATGAACTGTCGGAGGACGACGTGATCATGATCCTTGAGTCTATGAAGATGGAAATACCTGTCATGGCACCTTGCGATGGAAAACTGACTGAAATTCTGGTTGAAGAAGGTGATCAAGTCGTAGAAGAGCAAACTGTTGCGATTTTAAGTCTGAAATAAATTTCAACACTTAGTCGATAGTGCAGGTGAAATGTTAAAACTGCAAAACCATTCCTACATCGTTACTTTAATATAGCTTTGCGCTCGCTTTTATACTAAACTTGGTAGCCAGGTTGACATAAATGGCATAAAAATCATCGCAATAGCATACAGAATACCAACGATTATGAATAAAGGAACTTCCTTAAAGGCTCGGTCGGCCGAAATATTTATAACACTCGCTGCAGTATATACTCCAACACAAACCGGGGGAGTAAGAAGCCCTAGACCTGCAAAGGCGGTAAATACGATGTAAAGGTGTACCAAAGGTATTTCTAATTTTAGAGCAATAACCATAAACACAGGAACGGTTAGATAAAACACTGGTACAATTTCAATAAAAGTGCCCAAAATCAAACAAACTACACCTACTAGAAGTAAAAACTGCAAATCATTCACGCCCAGAGATATGACCGTCTCAGTAAATTTCTGGGGTGCCTGCGTATACGTTAGTACTACGGACAGAAATGTGGCCATCGCAATAATTGAGAAGATTACAGTTGTTGAAAAAATTGTACTTTTAAGAGCTTCCAAAATGCCGCCGAAAGTGAGTTCCCTATAAATCAAAAATCCAACTACTATGGCCCAAGCGGAAGCTACGGCTGCAGTCTCAGACGGAGTTAACAAGCCTGAATATATTCCACCTAAAATGATCACAGGTGTAACAAGACCCGGCAAGGCTTGTTTAAAAGCAATTATACGTTCTTGTGATGATGCTTTTCCTTCTCTTTCCATATTCCGGCATTTGAATAATACCAAGAAAATAAGAACAATCATAAGAGTAATACCTGGAAGTGTCCCAGCCGCAAAAGTTTTTGACACTGGCACGTAAGTGAGTGCGGAATAAATTATTGCGGCGTTTGATGGAGGTATTAGAGCTTCAAGAAGCCCAGCGGCAGCAGCTAGCATAACTGTGAAAGCTGGTGAGTACCCCTTTTTCAACATTTCGGGCATCATTATTGAACCAACGGCGGTAATTGCCGCCAATATTGAGCCACAAAATGCAGCAAAGAAAGCCATCGTGATTACCATTGAGATTCCCAAACCACCAGGCCAATGCCCAACTAATGACATGGCAAAACTTACAAGCCTCCTGGCAACCCCTGCCTTCAACATTATCAGACCTGCAAATATAAATAATGGAATTGCTAACAAAACATGTTTGGTGACTGACCCGAAAGCAACCTGAATTAGTGTTGACCAAGGTAGGTTCAAACCGAGAATTGCGACCAATGACGACCCAATACCAAATACCAGAAAGATTGGTAGAGATAAAAAAAGTAAGATAAGCGATGATATGATTACGGCTTGTACCATTTTCCTACCTGTTATGCTAAACTAGCCGCCTTTTATTTCTGTCAAAAAGGCCTCTAGGAGTTTTTCCATCGTTGTAAATGCCATAAAAAGAAATCCGATAGGAAAAGAAAGATAAATATACCAAATTGGGAATGACCACTCCATCTCAGTTCGTTGGCCAACAAGTATAAATAAATTTGTCGCTTCGTATCCTGCCAGGCAAAAAGCTACTGCGGCACAGAAACATATGAAATATACAGCGATATCTAGTATTTTTTTGGATTTTCCTGATAGTTTTTCAGGAAGAAAATCTACTGTAATATGGCCACCCTTCCTTATCAAAACCGCAGCCATTGGAAAGATCAGCCACGGCATCAACATTGGCGGCAGTTCGAGTACTATATTGTATCCACTTCCCGTGAAAAACCTCGTAGCAGCACCACCAAGCACAATCAAAATTATCATGGCCATCAAAAAAATTGCTAGAATAGAAAATATTGTTTCTAGACGGTCGTTAATTAACTTTAATAAAAAGTGGATGCTTTTCATAATGTCTCAGCTTTTACAAATAATCTTGGTTGATGCCGCTCAGTGCGGCACCAACTGGTTTTACTAAACTTATTCAGTATCTTTCAGGTATTTTTGCAGCGCTTTGAAAACGTCTGGATCTACCATATCTGCAATTGCAGGGTAAACTTTAGCTTCCTCAATCGCAGTGAAGGCTGCTACTTGATCTTGTGTCAATACATCGACCTGACCACCTCTGCCTTCAAATTCCGCCAACACATCTGCAGAGAACTGCATAATTGAGGCAGTAGACTCTTCCGTTATCTCTTGTCCAACCTCCATTAAAAGTTCTTGTACATCGTTTGGTAGGCCATCGAACCATTCAGCATTCATCATTATATTTGCATCGGCAAAAAACTGGTAAGGCATTTGGCCGTATTTTACGTACTCCCACCAGCTATATGCTTTTATAGCCGCTGGAACGGTTGAGAAAGTGTCAATCATTCCACTTTGTAATGCGGTGTAAACCTCTCGTGTGGCCATGGAGATTGCATCAGAGCCCAAGGCAGCCCATCGAGGGCGTTCCACACCAGTCAAATAGCGTGCTTTTAAACCATCGAACGCTTCCGGCGTAGTTAGAGGTCGTTTGACAGTAAACGTCATAAACGGGCCAGTTGGATTATATGCAACGATTTTTGTTCGAGTTTTAGTCAAAATGTCGTCTATAACCCCTTTTCCTGCTTCAGTGTTTTGAAAGAAGCCCCGTAAGTGATCATAATCCTTAAACCGTCCTGGGAGTGCCTCGAGACTGTAATTCTTGTTAATTGGAGGAAAACTCACCACACCCACAACGCCGCCCAATTCAACGGCGCCAGCTGTCAGTGCTCCCATGACCTCTCTTATACCAAAGAGTTGGCCGGCTGGAAATGTATCAATGCGTATCTTTCCCTTGCCACGTTCATTTACTCTGTCAGCAAACAACTGCGAATGTATCGCAGAATGGTGTGCAGGCCCCCAGTGATAACTGAGGCGTGCCACTATTTCCTCACCAATGGCCACATTGGCAATGGTACCCAAAAATCCTGTCAGCAAAGAAGTAATCCCTAAGCGTACAAACTTTAGACTTGTCATTTAATTTCCTCCCAACCTTGTCTAAAACGGAGCGTTTTAACACCGACCCGAATATGTTCAAATGACTCGGTCACCCTCCCAGTTTAAACTTGACATTTATTATTATTTTCAGTCAACAAATTTTATTAATTGGATTAGGAGTATCTGAAATTGGATTTTTCTAACGAAACCGTCCTCGTTACTGGGGCAAGCTCGGGTCTAGGTGAAGCAATGAGCTTACGTTTTTCTGAGTTGGGGGCGAAAGTCGTAATGGTGGCAAGACGTGAAGATCGTCTAGTAAAGCTTCAAAAGACGCTAAAAAATTCTTCTTTGTGTGTGCCGTTTGATATCTCAAAATTTGACGAATTAACAAATTTACCCGGTAACCTACCTGATGAATTTTCCGATATTTCAATATTAATTAATAACGCAGCCTGTGGTACGGATCGTGGACCTGTGCAAACGGCAAAGTTGCATGACTTGGATGAAATGATCAACGTAAATATAAAGGGCCTACTTCATGTAACCAAGGCCTTTTTACCGAAGTTACTCCGCAGGTCACATGGACATATCATAAATATTGGTTCTCTCGCTGGTCAATATCCTGGTCCCAATAATGCCGTGTATTCTGCAACAAAAGCTTTTGTCAGGCAGTTCAGTAAAAATATGAAGTCGGATTTGATCGATAGCAATGTACGGTGTACTTATATTGCTCCAGGTGCAGTCGAAACAGAATTTTCACTTGTGAGGTGGCATGGGGACAAAACAAAAGCAAGTAAAATTTATGAGGGCTATGAGGGGATGACGGCGTCAGATATAGCTTATGCTGCTATTTATGCTTGTTCAGCACCTTTGAATGTTGACGTAACAGAAATTGAGATAATGCCGCACGCCCAAGGCTTCGGCCCACGTATTTTTAATAGGCAGTCCACCACCAATCAATAATATAAAAACAAAACATTTAATACGAATTGCCTAACCTAAGTCGGGTAAAAAATTGTACACTCTCTCTAAACTGATTTTTTCAGAAGATATCACTTTTAATTATAAAACAAAGAAATTTCGATTGCAGTTTCTTACATTGATTTCGTGTATAGCAATGAAAAAGCTGTTAATAACAAGCTTAAAGATAAAAGTATTAAACCATAAATATAACTATCGTAATAGAAAGCAGATAAACTTAATAATGCTGGACCAAGCAATCCACCCAGGTATGCAAACACCATGTTCACGCTTGTCGCCGTTACTACTCCAGTCAAACCGCCGGTTCGGCTACCTATCCGAGCAATTTCAGCTAAGAGTAAACCTGACCATCCCATTGGGCCCAGTCCTAGAATTAAGCTAATCACAGCAATACCAATTGGGGACCAATCATTATTCAAAGTTGTAATTATCATCAAGACAAAGACCCCACTCAATGCCTGGATTGCGAGAATAAGCCTTGGCTCTGAGCCCAAATCAGCTATCCTTCCCCAGAAAAGTCGACCGACAATGCTTGCTGCCATGGTAAGGCCAATCATGTATCCGGCGAATTGGGACGAAACCGATGCCTTTGTCCACAACATCGTTACATAAATGGACATAAATCCAAATTGCAACATTGAAAATGAGAACACCGAAATCGCCAAAACTTGTGTAGCCGTTCCATTTTTTAAACTTTCTACGATCTGCCTAAGATAAATTTTTTTTTGTTCCACAGAGTCTTCTGCATCTGCTTTGTGATATTTTCGCGCCGGTAAAACAAAACAAATTGCAATGAGAGCAAAGACTAACCCTGAAGCACTTGCTACACGCCATCCGCCCCAAATAGCTATAGTTGGCAACAAAAATCCTGAAAGCGCTCCTCCAATTGAAACGCTCGATTGTTTAAAAGAAAACACAAAATTTCTAACCTCTTTGGGAGTAACCTTGCTGAGGACATGGGATCCTATTGGGTTAACAGGCCCATAGCCTATGCCGACAAAAATGGCAGCTAAAATCAGTTCCATTTTTGACGTTGCAAAACTGAAAGTTCCCGTTCCTAAAATCATAAAACCCAAACATATTATTGCCGTATTTAATGAACCAACCTTAGAAATGAGTATAGAAGTAAAAAATGTTGAAAAAAGTGCAGTGAAAAAAATGATTGAGGTGAGCACCCCGACTAAAACAGCGTTGATATCCAAATCCCCGGCTGCCAGCGGCGCTAAAACTGGCGCAATTTGCACAATCACAACGATCGATGTTTGAAAAAGTATAATGAAAGTTAAACTAGTAAAGAGTCCATTATTTCTATTTCTGCTAGAACTTAGTGTATTGATATCAAACTCCTTTCTCAAACTTTAATATTGGATAAATTGAGTCAAAAAGCACACTCCGGCCGTACGAAAAATAAGCCCAAACACTACGGGTATTCTAACATAGAACTTGTTTAGTTACTATAAATCTAATTCAAAGCGCACCGCATAATCAAATTAAACAATCAAATAGTTTAATTGTTCCAAATTATTATTATCTATACTTTTTATGTTTCAAGAATTATCGTAGGGTAAGGTCAATCAAAATTAAATGAGGTTAAATTAGTGACGAAAGGTCCTTTTTCCAAATGTCGAGTGTTGGAGTTGTGTTCAACGATTGCCGGTCCCGTTTGTGCTCGACTTTTTGCAGATTTTGGAGCCGAAGTCATTAAAATTGAGCCGCCAACTGGAGATCCAGTTCGACAGATGGATGGTTTAGAAACCGATACAGAGTTGTTTTCTTCGTCACTGCTTCGGAATAAAGAGTCAGTTATAATCAATCTAAAAACGAAAAAGGGCACTGAATTAGTCAAAAGTATGGCCACCAATTCTGATATAATCATAGAAAATTTTCGCCCCGGCACAATGGAGCGACTGGGGTTGGGCTACAACGTTTTAGCAAAAATAAACCCTAGGCTAATTATGGTCAGGATAAGCGGATATGGTCAGACTGGACCAAAAGCAAAGCAGCCAGGGTATGGAGCCATTTGCGAGGCCTATGCAGGTGTAAGGCATATGACTGGTGATCCAGATCGACCGCCTGCGAGAGTAGCATTAGCGGTTACAGATTACTTGACGGCGGTTTACGCAGCTTTTGGAGCAAGCATGGCTCTATTCCACAGGGAAAAGAGTGGGGTTGGCCAAATCGTAGATATGGCACTTTATGAAGGTGCTTTTTCGATGATGGAGCAGGTAACAACTGCACATTCCAAAATGGGAGTAATTCCCTCTCGCCAAGGTTCGCGTTTAGCTGGTATGGCGCCCAATAGTCTTTACGAGGCTTCGGACAACACATATGTTTTGATAGCAGCCAATAATGATGCAACCTTTTCGCGCTTGGCCTCTGCCATGAAAATGCCGAACATAATTGATGACCCAAAATTTTGTAGCATAAAAAAACGCTCTATTAATTGCAATGAAGTGGATAGAATAGTAGATGAATGGGCTGCAAAAAATACAGGTGCGAAAATTGTTAAGATTTTAACTGATCATGACGTACCTGTTTCTTTAGTAAATCGGATTTCAGATATATTTAATGAAGACCACTTTAAGGCAAGAGACATGCTGGAAAAAATTGATCACCCAAGTGGCGGTCAAATAGTTGTTCCAGGAGTGACGCCAAAGATGTCTGCTTCACCAGGCAAGATAGTTCATGCCGGCCCGCCTTTGGGCGCTGACACAAACAAAGTTTTGAGGAGAATTTTGAATATTAGGGAAGAAGACCTAGAATTGCTTGAAAAAGAAAATGTTATAATCGACAGATCAGCTTAAAATACGACTTTTACCTAACGTACAACCACACGGGTAATCAAAGAAGCTTTAGTCTATAGGTTTCTATGCAGGTCTTGGAAAACAAATATTGTTTTTCACATTCGTTATAACTTAAACCTATCAACTTAAACAGATTCCATAGAGTTTTATACGATATCGATAATCTATCAATTGGGAAATTACTCTCAAACATGCAGCGCCTCGGACCAAACAAATCAATAACAAATTTATAAAAATCAGCTTGATTATCGTAAATCTCTTGCAAATCTACGTTCTCTGTCCGTTCGTGCCAAGCCCATCCAGTTATAGGCATGCATAATCCACCCAATTTTACATTAACATTCTCACATTTCGATAATTCGTCAAGATTTGTTTTCCAATCACTAAGTACTGCTTCTCGATTTACACAAGTTAAACCAATTCCAATTGGCCCACCCAAATGGTTCAAAACAATTTGAATATCTTCAAATTTATTAGCCAAGTCTATCAATTCTGGTATTTGGTCATATAAAAGCCAAGCGTCATAAGAAATGTTCAAGTCGCGTAACTGGGAGAAACCCTCTCTAAACGTATCCCTAAGCATTATATGCTTGATTTGACCAATCCTTCTATTACCTTCTGGCGGATTCGGATGGAATGCTGTCGCATATCTTATACCAGAAAAGTATTCTCCGGCTGCTTCTTTTTGAGCTAACAAAATGTCCTTAGCTGCTTTACCTTGCATCAAATCAGCATACGCCACTATTCCAAGTATTGGTGGTTTTCCAGGGCCCGCTTCTATTTCTGACTTTTCTGCATTTTTCCGGGCAAACCGTGATTCTCCAATTGGCTTAAATCTATCTGGACCAGTATCTAAATAGCTAACTCCGCATTCAACAAACATTGTACCCACCACATTGTGACCAGTTCCCGTGTCATATCTAAACTTTGTCAACTCATAGCTTTCAGCCATAGGGCCAGTTTTCCATAGATGGTGATGGGCATCGATTATCTCTCGCTCCGGCTCATAAAGTAGATTGTCTTCAAAAATTTTCCTTTGAACCATTATTCAATCCCCGTTTAAACCTTTCCAAGTAATTGATATCAGAATTGCTTTAATTCTCTGTAATGATGTCGCGATGCTAGTCACATATCATGGATCTTTGAGATTTTATACATAAGGTACCAATGACATTTGATTGGTAAAAAACATGATATCCCAGTTAAAAACCTAACAATGGCCCTTCAAGAGATGGGAAAAAGTTCCGGGAAAGCAGTCTGGCGTATTAGCTAAAAAAGACTTCACTTCTGCAGCACCGCAAGCCTGTGTGGACAAGCGATTTATCTGCACAGGAGAAGAGAATGGCATTATTTGATTTAAGTACAGCTTCCCGCAAAGAACTCATTGTTGAATGGCAGCGGGTGTTCAAATGCCGCGAGCCTGAAAAAGCCGGAGCTAAGGTTCTTCGAACCTGTTTGCAAGTGCAGCTTGAACGGCAAGGAAACATTCAGGCCTGCAATAAGGCCCATGCAAAGCTGATGAGCCGCCTGAAGCGTCACGAGGCAGGCAATGGTGCTTTAACGTCCCATACAGGCCTCTCGCCCGGCACAGGGCTTATACGAAGCTATCGAGGACAGACATATACCGTGCTAGTCCGAGAGGAGGGATTTGAGTGGAATGGGGCTCATTATGGATCCCTCTCTGAGATTGCCACTCATATAACTGGATCACGCAGATCAGGTCCCAGGTTCTTTGGACTTAAATCCTGATGCGCTGCGCTATCTACACGCGCAAAAGTACAGATGAGGGATTAGAGCAGAGCTTTAATTCTTTGGATGCGCAACGGGAGGCTTGTGAAGCATTTATCGCCTCTCAAAAGCATGAGGGGTGGATATTGCATGATACATCTTATGATGATGGTGGATGGTCAGGCGGCACACTTGAGCGACCCGCTGTGCAGCAATTGCTAGAGGACGTAAAAGCAGGGTGTATCCAAATCATCGTGGTTTATAAAATTGATCGCTTGACCCGCTCCCTTACCGACTTTGCCAAGCTCGTAGAGATCTTTGATGCGCATAAAGTGACGTTTGTCTCTGTCACCCAGCAGTTTAACACTACTACATCCATGGGACGCTTAACGTTGAACGTCCTTTTATCCTTTGCTCAATATGAACGGGAGATAACAGACGAGCGTATTCGCGATAAATTTGCAGCCTCCAAAGCTAAGGGCATGTTTATGGGTGGTAATGTACCTGTGGGCTATAAGCTTGGTGACCGGGAACTGTTCATTGATAAGATCTATGCGCAAGTCATTACTCAAATCTTTGAAGCCTATGTACAGCTCGGCTCTGCAAGCAAGGTTAAAGCCCATTTACGGGGTTTGGATATTCGTACTCCCATTCGAGAACATCGCAATGGGAAAACTTCAGGGGACAAACATTTTACGACAGGACATCTTTATCAAATCCTTTCCAATCCGATTTATATAGGAAAGGTGCGCCATCATGGGAAAATATATGACGGACAGCATGGGGCTATTCTCAACCAAAACCTGTGGGACCAAGTCCAAAACAAACTTGCAGAAAATGCTGCACGCCCGAAAGGCACTTCTGCTCAGCGCAAGCTGCAATACCCACTCGTTGGTAAGATATTTTCCTCTACTGGGCATAGGTTAGCCCCAACGACAGTTCACAAAGCGACCAAAGCAAATCAAAAGAATTACTATCGCCATTATACAGTCAATAGAACAAGGCGGGAGCCACCGTATGGAGAGCTAACTTCCCTGCCCGCCCCCGAAGCAGAATATGTCACATGGCTCGCACTGCAAAATCTTTTGACTGATTTGAAGGCTGAGCAATCAAACTTATCAGTGGATATGTTTTTAAAAAACCGCCAGGAAGTATTACAACTATCTATTCGTGATCTTACTGAAACTGTGGTTCTGTTTAAGGGCCACCTAGAAGTCACGCTGTCAAAATCCATCGCAGATCGTTTAGGTCTAAAGAAAACCGTCAGTGTCTCTTATCCAATCAAGCCGCGCAGCGTTGGAAAGAGAAACAAGTTCGTTTTAAATGACGCCCCTACGAATACTCCAAACCAGGAATTAATACTGTGCCTTGCAAAGAGCTGGAAGTGGTATCAAGCGCTTTCAAAAGGAAAAGTCAGATCGGTTCAAGAGCTCGCGAAGGAAGAGAAAACAACTGTTGAAACCATCACACGCAATCTACCGCTTGCCGCCCTCAATCCAGATCAGATTGAAAAGCTTCTTACAGGCCATCATGCGCCTGATCTTAGCGTGGCAAAACTCCTTGTCGACCCAAGCCTCATTTAAGCATAAAATGTGAACTCCATGCACTGCGTTTTGCCGGAGATCCTTGGCTGTTTGAGGGGTGATTTGGGCGCTTGGAGAGCTCTGAAAGTTGCTCACGATGAACAGTTGCCGCAAAAGGTATAAGCAATTCAGCGGCATAGCTAAAATATGCAAGTGTTCGGCTGATGTGAGAGGGTTGGTGGCGCACCGGGGAGGATTCGAACCCCCGACCCCTTGATTCGAAGTCAAGTGCTCTATCCA
>MDTC01186842.1_pt1 | contig 13810 bp, 9 predicted proteins | sample 811181 | NCBI WGS metagenome assembly MDTC01 (sample SAMN05326644, study PRJNA326480) | marine metagenome | isolation source: seawater | place: Pacific Ocean: North | collected 2011
CATTTTTACCTTCTGCATTTTTACCTTCTGCATTTTTACCTTCTGCATTTTTACCTTCTGCATTTTTATTTTCCTTTTTAATATTTTTAGGATTTAATAACATAGAAATTAATTTTTTAACACCCAAGAATCCACCATACCCAATGCCTATTGATATTATTATTAAAAGGGTGTATAATACATCTAACTTAAAATGTCCTACATTGCCAATGACGCTATCATAAATTTTACTGATAACTAATCTTGGAAATACAAGCAATAATAAAACAAAAGCTATTATTTTTTTATTTTTGTGTAGTTTTTTAAAATATAACAAAATAACTAAAACTAAAATTAAAATATAATATCCGTATTTAAAATATCTTTTTAAATGTTTTTTTAAATCATAATCTTTACTGTAGAATTCTATTAAACGTTTATTAACATCATCATCTCTTTGGATATTATATAAATCATCTTCCATTTTTTTAGAATATGTATTATAAATTTCGCCTACATCATTTAAATTTTCACTTGTATTGTTTAAAATTTTTAATTCATTTTTCTTAAAATTTATATAATTTGTTGCTCTATTTAAATTTTCTTTAACTGTATATAAATAATTCCCCAATACCAATGAATCTCTAACTGGAAGGCCTATTTGTATAGGACCAGTATCAATTTCTTGCTGTCCTCGACCCCATCTCTCATTTTGTTGTGTTCTTTCATTTTGATCATAGGCTGATTGCATTAATTGTTCTTCGGCGCTCGGCATTTATTAATAATATTAGATTAGAAATTAATTAACCATTGTGTAATTTAAACTTGTGTTTTTAAATGCCTGATTTTTTAAAACGTTTGAAGGGAAAACATTTTTACATGATTTACAACCATTTGCATTTAATAATGAAAAACCTTCCATTTCTTCTTCTTGTGTTCTAGCTTCAGAACCACCTACTCTAATTCTGTGTCCATGTTCGCTTTCATCGTCATGCGCGTGATTAAGATAACCATTATCTAAATTAAATTCCTCATCTGAATGGCTGTGGTCTGTTAAAACTGAACCCGTAGCATTTGCATTTTCTGCTAATTCTTCCGAATCTGTTGTGTCTTCACATTTAAGTCCCAATAGTTTTGAGACATCCATTGTATTTTCCGTTTCTTTATCAAATACCTCTTCTTTTTTCTTCTGAAAGTCAAACTTCGTATAATCAATATTATTTCTTTTGAAATTTAATAACATTCTTTTTCCAATATTAAATATAACAACAACTGAAATAATAACTACTAAAATCTTCGTTAAAAAATCTGGTATTAAATTATTTGAATTGAAAAATATAACTAAAAGAATTAAAAAAGAACCATAAACAATAGCCTTCAAAATAGATTTGTGTTCACTATTCTTTGAATATTCGAATTCACCAATTTGAGCTAAACGTTGTTTGTTATTTTTCTCGGCTATTAATTTTTTTTTTTCATTTTCTGCTTTTTTTATTTCTGCAGCTAATTGTTGACCCATAACTGTTTGATTGCCTAATAAACTACTATTGAATTTCGCTTCATCACTCGCGCCAGAATATAAATTTTGAAGGTCGCCTAATAAATTTAATCTAGTTTTCGAAAGTTCTTCTATATGTCTTTTAATTTTTAATTCTTCACCATCTTTTCGGGTTCCTTTATTTGCATCGTTTATTTTTTGGAATAAATAAGTTTCAACAGCTTGCAATTCTTGCAAATTATTTACTATTTTATCATGTTTATCATTTAACGCTTGCATGTATGAATCACTCATAATTTGTATAATATATTGTAATATAAAATAATTTAGCTACTTATAATTTATTTTATATCTAAAATTATAAACTTTGAATTTTAAGTAGTGCTGAAACACCAAATCCTAAAGCTAGTGCACTCCAAACATACATTCTCATATTAACGGATTGTGTTTGTAAATATTTATCTTCTACTTGTTTATTTAATGTTAATATTTTTGTTTTATTGCCTTCTTCTTTTACATCATTAATTAATTCTTCATATTTTTCATTTTCATTTCTAAACTCCATATTCTTTTCTTTCTTAGATTTAATTAAGTCTACGCCAAGTGTTTTTAATTCAGAAACTAAATCCATTATATCTTTTGAAGTTGTTTGTAAATCTTCATTGGTTTTAACAATATTGTCGTATGTTGACATAAAATAATTTGGTGAATTATTTGGTATTCCTTCGGGAGTATTATATAATGTATTTTTACCATTATTGCAAGCAGTTTGTAAATCAAGGTCGCCTGTTCTTTCTTGGTCAATCGGTAATTGGCTACATGATGTATATTTTGAACCATCCAAATATCTATAAGGTACATATTTTTCATTTAATTTATATGAACAACAATGGTCTAAAGCATTTTTATTTTTTGTATCTGTTACACTTAATAAAGTTGCTCTCTCATTCATTTTGTCTGTTCCATATATAGTTTGATAATCATCCAATTGCGAAATATCACTACATGTCATACCTTTTGTTATTGAACCAGTATCCGTTTCCGAAGTTTTAAATTCGTCTTCACATTCTAAAATTTGTGGTAAATTAAAATGACATCCAATTTTGCATGCTCGTTTTGCTCCATTTTTCTTTTTTGCTATTGTTAATTTACTACGATCACTCGTTCTAGATTCACCAAGTTCTTCCCTAGAAACTTGATATTTTGGTTCTTGCATACAACTAAGTTTACATTTATTTACTGCGTCGCTCACATTTGAATAATCTCCAAGAAATTTAGTATACTTTGTTTTATAAACTGGTAATAATTCATTTTGATATTTATTTGCTTTATTTTCGTATTGTCTCTTTAAACAATTCATTTTTTCTTCAGGTTCATCTAAAGTAGAACAATCGCTTGGCATATTATCCATATTTCCAACGTTTCCCTCTATAATATTGTCTTTTTCATGCTCAATATTATCTTTTAAGGAAAATATACTATTAATTCTTTCACTTATCATCTGAAGTCCTTGATCCAATCCATTTGATTTTTCCATATTTATATTAATATGAAATATATAAATATAAAAAAACAATATTATTTTTTAATTTTCATACCTATTAAAACAACAGTTATTAGACTTAATCCCCAAGCAAAATATCTTAAGTTTATAGATTTCACCATTGAATGACTATCAACAACACTTTTATCTAAAGATACAATTTCAGTTTTGAGTTCTTTGACCAATCTTCTCTGCTTTTCTAACTCTTTAATTAATTCATCTAAACTACCATTGATTTCCCTAGATGCTCCCCTAGAGTCATTATTTCTCACTTCTACGGATCTTATTTCATCTCTCATTCTTATAGCTAATTCAATTAACTTATTATTTAATGAAATAATACTAGTACCTTCATCACCATTAAACGAAACAATTCCTGGTGCTGGAGATTCTTTTGTTAATTCTGGAGATTGTAAAGGCATCAAACCTCTACCTTCTCCACTTGGCAAATTACTTAAAAATTCTGTAGAAGGTATTAAGTATGTTTTTTCTCCCATCTTTGGAAAAGATATATGTACATCTTCTCGTTTAATCCCTGATTTGAAATTGTATTTTTTACCATAGTGATCTAACCATGCGAGTTGACTTCCGGGGCTACCATCTTTAATAATAAAAACACCACCATTATTCCATGGGTGACCTCCAAAACCACCACCTTCTAATGGGGGACACTTTTGCCAATAATATCCATCACCCGAGCCGCCTATATCACTATTTAATCTTTTATAATTAAGTGGCATACCTTGTTGAAAATTTGTAAGCTCTGATGATTCAATAATATAGTCATCAAAAGGATATGGACATTCATGTGAGGTCGCTATAGCCTTTAAACCACTTTCATTATCATCATCATCATCGATATTCCACGGCTCACGCATTGGACCTTTGAGTTCACGATATATACCTTTAGTTGTTATATAATATAATTTATTTGTATCACTCGTTTTGACTACTTTACCATAAAACTTTCTTTTATCTATACTTACACCCATGGTAGATTGTAAATTATCACGTTGAGCTTTTTCATACATAACAAGTGTACTTCTAAATTCTCTTTCTAATTGTTGCATAGTTGTTTCTTCACCTTCCATACCTTCTTTCATACCAACATAATTACTTTTACCTATATTTTTTATAGTCTTTTCAAACATAGTTTTCATAATTTTGAATTGTTTCCCTTGCATTAATGAATTTTTATTTAGTGTAGTCATCTTATACTTACATTAAATAAAGAAATTTATAATTTTATTAATTTATAAATAAAAAAACCTAAAAATCCATATGACAATAGATAATACATAATATAAAAATTTTCTTCAATATTTCTATCATAAGAATCTATTTTTAATATTCCAGCAGCAGAGCTTGCATTTTTACCCAATTTATACTTATTAAATGCTTTATCATAACTACTTTTTGAATCAGCTATTTTAAAATTCGTTCCACTTAAATCAACTTTTAAATTATTTTCATACCTTTTAAATGTTGGCTCTAAATCATTAGTAAACATCATCATTTCATCCAAATCATCATATATTCTTTCAATCATACCTAAAGCTTCGTGTTCAATAGGATCTTCAACAGATTCGTCTTCTTGATTTGTCTTATTTAAATCTTTTAATTTCCATAATTCTCTTTCATATGCTATTTTATAATTTTCTTCATCCAATAAAAGACCATCAGACAACTGTTTTTCTTGTTTTTTTTCAAAAAAAACTATATTGTCTTCAATTTTTTTTTTATATAATTTAATTTTATTTTCATATTCAGTTATACTTTTAAACATTGATATATATACATATATAATATTTATTTACACAGACGATAATATTTTGATGTGATAGATGTGCTACTAGACCTTATTATTTCGCATAATTCACCAGGTCTTAAACCAATAATACTAGCTGTTGCATCAAATCTGGAAATTTCTGGCATTTGTGTATCATCCGTTATTTTATATTTTTCATAAACAGATTCTTTTTCTTTTTGTGTTAATATTCTGTGAGGTGGAACCAAGACATGTTCCAAATGATTAAATAAATAATGCTTAATTTTTCTTATATTTACAAATAGTTTGTCCTTAATAAATACATAATTCATAATCTCTTGTAAAGTTGTATTAATGTTTTGGTCTTTAATAATAATTAGTAATTCATCATTTGGTGTTAGCATTTCTTCTAAATGATACAAATCATCAATATATTCATATATTTTCTGACTATTTAAAGTAGAAAGGTGATATTTAACATATATTTTCCTTTTTGTTATAGGATTTTCCAAAAGCATATCCATTTGTTTATTATTAAATAATATTTGCACTTCACTAATTCCAAAATATTTATAATCTTCTGTTTCAAAACCTCTTTTTTCTAAAATATCCAATAATATTTTTCTCGATTTGTATAATTTTGCTACGAAAGAACTTGAATTTTTTTTCGAATTCATAATATTATATAAAATACATTCATAAAATTTTAAATTAATAATTTTCAATTTAAAATTTATTAAATATTAAAGTTTTTTGATATCACTTTTATCTTCTTCTTTTTCTTCATTTTTTTTATTTGATTTTAAAAAAAGATAATTTAAATTTAATTTGTTTTCCTCTTGTTCATTGTTTATTGTTTTGGATGTAAATTTCTCACCGCCTTCCAAAATAATATCTGGTATTTCACTGGGTAATATAGGTGCAGCTAAACTTTGTGGTGCAGGAGGTGGTATGCTAGTAGGTGGTGTATATAAATCGTATTCAGGTGTATTGGAGCCATATGGTGGTGATTGAGAAACACCTCTTTCATATATTGGTGTTAAAGCTTGTGGCTGCATCATTGACTGTTGTGTAATACCAGAATTGAAACCCTCTTGTCCAGTTATTTCATCAAAATTACCATAACTTTCTGCTTCATCAACTGAAACTTGTTGTGGAATATACGTATCTACACCTTCATAACTTAATGCATCTGCTCCTAATTCAACATTTGAATCTAATATTTTCGATTCATCGATATCTTCTTGTATTGTTAATGCATCGGGATTTTTTAAAGAGCTATTTTTTGTTATAATATATTTTTCTTCAATTGTATATATTTCACTACCCAGTGGTGTTCCATCGCTACCGATATTTCGAACAGTTCTTTTTCCATTTGCGTCAGTTCCCATAATTTCAAAATTTTGATTCAAAATTTCTCCATCATACCATATCATAACAATTGAACCGAAGTTATAATTATCAGATAATGTTTTTTGTCTTTCTTTTAATGCGCGAATTTTTTCATTATCCATGCCTATCACATCCTTCTTTTCTTCTAATTTATCTAGCTCTGCACTTTGGAGTGTTTCACGAATAATTTTAATATCAGATTTCATACCTTTAATATCCCATTCGCCTTCATAGAAATAATCCTCAGTAACGTTCATATTTGGATCTAATCTTTCTAAAATTTCTTTTAATAATAATGGATCATCTGGTAATTTATCTTCAACGATTACAGCATCTTTCTCTTCTTCTTCAAATGGTTTAATTCTTAATTTTTCATTTGACAACATTTTATATTGATTATTTGTTAATGCTTCTGATGATTTTTCTTTAATAGTATTGTTTTCTTCGCCATAAAATAAGGAAGTAAGTCTATCCACATTATCTTCTGTTATTATTCGCATTTGAATATTCATTGATTTCAATTCTTGCATTAAAAGTTTAAATGCATAAGGAACCCTAATTATACTAAAATCTTTACCAAATTTACTCTTTTGGACTATATTCATTCCATTGCTAACATTATCAATAAATTTTAATGGTCCATCCATCATAGGACTCAAGAAAAGATTTTTTGTTTCATTATAAATAGCTACAGTTCCTGATTGATTACATACAGCCATATAATATTGATCTCCTCTCACCAACATACTTTCTTTTATAAAATTTGCCATACCATGTGCAAGTAAACAATCTCGGTCCATTTCTCCAATACGCAATCCACCATCATTTGCTCTACCTCCAACTGTTTGTCTTGTTAAAACTGACCTAGGACCCCTAGCTCTGTAATTAATTTTATCTTTTGGCATATGTTTTAGTCTCAAATAGTATGTAGGTCCAATATAAATATCCGTTTCCAATTGTTCACCAGTCATACCATTATATAATATTTCGTTGCCACTATTGTGATAACCATTTTCCGTAAGAATTTTACCAAATTCTTTTTCTTTCATACCTTTATTTGTAAATGCAGTACAGTCTCCATGACACCCTGTTAATACTGATGCTTTACTTATAAGTGCTTCTACAATATGGCCTATAGTCATTCTACTTGGCATGGCATGTGGATTTACAATAATATCTGGTTTTAATCCGTTCGCCGTAGTAGGCATATCTTCTTCGGGTAATATTATTCCAACTGTTCCTTTTTGACCTGCACGACTACAGAATTTATCTCCAATATTTGGAATACGAGTTGCTCTAATACGAACCTTTGCAATTCTTTGTCCCATTTCACCCTCACTAATAAAGGATTTATCTACAACTCCTGTTTGACCTTTTTTACATTTAACAGAAGAATCTATAAATGAATCTGGCTCCAAAATACTTGTATTTGCTTTACCAATAACAATTGTTTTTTCATTTACTTCGGTATTTTCTCTTATTAAACCTGATAATGGGTCTAGTTTACTATAATCATAGCCTTCTCTTAACCCAAATACATTATTATCTTGTATATCCATAAATTGCGAATCAATTTTACCACCACCTATTTTTGTAGATTCTTCATGGTCTTCATACATATTAAAATATGTAGTATTAAATAAACCTCTTTCTAATGATCCTTTATTAAAAATGATAGCATCTTCCACATTATAACCACTATAGCACATAATTGCAACAATAGCATTTTCACCATATGGTTGTTCTTCATTTGTAAAATATTTTAAATAACGACTTTTTGTTATGGGTGTTTGTCCATAATTTAAAACAAATGCACTTTTGTCAATTCTATTTTTAAAATTAGAATGATACATAGAGACACCCTGTTTACCCTGTCCACATGAAAAAGCATCTCTTGGATAAGGATTATGTTCGGGAAAAATAACTTGATTTGCCATAAAACCTAATATTAATGATGGATGTATTTCAACATGCGTATTATTAGAATTTATAATTTCCTCATTTGTTAATGTTGATTTTGCTAATTTTACACCTTCGCCTTCTGAAGCATCTATATAATCAATAACGGCTTTAGTACTATTTAATTTATCTTCAGATTTTATTGATTTTTTCATGTTTAAGATACTACTATTCGCGTAATCATTGTCGAATCCACAAAACATTTCACGCCATGTTAACGTGCCATCATTTAATTTTCTTTTAACATTATCATTTAAATACGTTGGCTGTCCTTGGTCCAAATAAAATAATGGTCTACACGGGCGTCCAGCATCAACCCACATCTGAATTTCGTTTCTTTTTATATCAAATAAAATGCTAGTGTAAATATAAATAATATTATTTCTTCTATGGAGTTTGATAGTATTTACTAATTCAATTGGTGTTGATGACATGCCTATCCAAGCGCCATTTAAAAATACTTTTGTTGTCTTTGATATTAAATCTATTGAACATTCTTCTATTAATAGAACATTTAATGCCCTCAAATATGAAATATATTGATTTGCTGGAACACCACTTGTAATATGTGTTGACGTGGATAAATGCTTATGCAAACCAACATTACCACCATCTGGAGAATGAATAGGGCATAACAAACCATATTGTGTTCCATTAAGAAGACGCGGTGCAACAACTTTGGCACCATCAGAGCCGATATGTAAATTTGTCTTTCTCATTTGACACATAAATGAAAAATAAGACAATCTATTTAATGTTTGTACTATACCGGGTCTTTTAGTATGACTATCACCACCCCAATCTCCTTTAAAAGCTTTTCTAAAACCTTCTTCTACTATTCTATTTTCAAAAATCATACTCACATTGTTTTTAATAATAGCAGTGAAATCTTCATCTTGATAAGAAATAGCATTAGACTTAAAAAAATACTCTTTATCAATGATTAAATCAATGTTTTTTAATTGTTTTTTATAATATTCACGGAACAATTGACTTAATAGTATTCCAACGTGTTCAATTCTTTTTGCATTATATTTGTCTCTATTTGTTGGTTCTTCTGCTTTGATAAATACTAATAGTAAACGTTTTACAATGTATCCTAGATATAACGCTTTATGTTTGTAATTTCTCTCACCGATATGTGGCAAAAAATAATTAGATAAGATGTCCTGTACATGATAATTTGTTTTCCCTTTTGTTAAAGATGCTAAATATTTAATAGCCGATTGTTGTGTAAAAATATTACCAGCATCATATACACTTGGAATAAACAAATCAATTAACTCTTCGTTTTTATCTAAATTTAATAAACACGTTTCTACAATTTCTTTATCTGAAATTATACCTAGTGCTCTCATCAAAATAAATAAAGGAACAGGTTTTCTAATATTTGGAACAGCAACAACAATTTGTTGATTTTCTAATCTTGGTGTAGGTGAAACAATTCTTACTGAAAGAGTTCTAATTGGTTTGGATAAGTCTTCTGAAACAGAGCGTATTTCAGCTGCATGACTATACATCTCATTAACTTTATCTTTAATATATAATATATTGTTAGCCCTACCTTCTTGAGACATAATAACTTTTTCTTTACCATCTATAATGAAATATCCACCTAAATCATTGCGGCACTCTCCCATATTAAATTTAATTTCAGGTGGAAGTTTATTTAAAATACATAAATAAGAATTTAACATAATTGGGAAACGACCCAATAGCACTTTTGGGATTGTATATGTTTCTTCGAATACTTCAAATTTATTTACGCCTTCGCCTTCTCCTTTATCTTTTAAAATTCTAAAATCAACATCAACATCATAATGTATTGAAAAAGAATAATTCATATTTCGCAATCTTGCTTCATTTGGAAACATATAGTGTGTTTCATAAACTTCATTATGTGTATCGAATATAACCGGCTTACCATAATAAATTTTATCTCCATTTTTTCCACCAAAATAGAGATTTGCTGAATATTTATATAAATTTGTCTCGGAATCCAATTCAGTGAAAAATTTATATGGATTATTATACATCATAATATTTCTTAACTCATTTCTAAAAAAATTATTATAAGATTCTAAATGATGTTTAACAGCTAAAGTTGGATTATCGCGAAACATTATATCTATAAATTTAAAACTATCTTCAGTATTCATTTATATATATAATTCTTTATTTATTTATTTATTTTTATATTGAAATAAATAAATTAAAAAAAAAGGAGTTATTGTAAAAAAGGATGTACTTTATCATGTTTGTCTAAATTTTTATTTAATAGTGTTATCATTAATAAACCAATCAAAATAAACATACCAATAAATGGCAATAAAACTAACACCCAAGAAATTGTATCATAACCATTTTTACACAAGAGTTGCAAGACAAATGTCCATAAAACAATATAAAGTATTTTAATAAAGAAATAAACTAAATTATTACATTCTGTTTCTGCTTTAAATATACCAACACAATACTTGTGTGGTTGTTTATAGTTCTGTAAAAATATTGTTAAAACACTAATAACAGATAATAATACATAAAGTTGCGCCGGTCCACATAATTTATTAAAAAATTTCCAAAAATCCATTATAAATATTACAGACAAAAAATTTTAACTATGATCCATATTATTTTGAACAATGGGGTTGGCTGAATCTACACTAGAATCTCCATTCCAAGTTCTTTTTAAATTATAACCATAATTAAAACCATTTCTAATTGCTGTTAATGGATTACCTACACCAAAATCTATTAATTTACTTGTTCCCAAACCATCATATCCTATAGCACCACCGCCTTTTTGACCATTATCACCATAATTTATTAAAGGAACTCTTTGTTGCGTAGATTGAGGAATTAAATCACTCTTTAATGTATTTAATTCAGTTCCTGTAAATGTTTGACCCATACCCTGTGGATATTCACAGCCATATTTTACACATGAATCAGCTGAACCGCCGCGTTGTTTTGCACAGCCATACTGAATTTTTCTTTTACCTTTTCTAGATTTTTTACGATATCTTTTTCTAGAACGCGCGCATTTAGATTTTCTATATCTTCTTCTCGATTTTTTTCGTGTATTTTTTCTAGAGCTTTTTCGTAAATATTTTTTTTTTATATGTTTTTTTGGACTTTTCTTTCTCTTTAATTTTCTTCTTGGCATATAAAATATACACAGAATAAAAAATATACTAAATATTAAAGTTATACATTTTATATTTAAACAATATCAACATGAGTTAGCATATGTCTACGACAACACAACTTTTTTAATCCAAGTTCATCTAAAACTTTCCCTTCGGGTGTTTTTTCTGTGGTTGTTTCAGTTAAATAAATTACTTCAGTTTCTTCCATATTCTTAGCTATTTTCATTTTGCGAACGGTTTTTAAGTAATATAAATATTTGTCCCCAAGAACTTTTCCACATGTGAAACATTTTACCGGTATAATCATTTTTATATATATTTAATTAAATAAAATTATAAATCAATTTTATTTAAATAATATTTTATTTCTCCTTAGTAAATTTATAAGCATCTTGTTCTATTAAATTTTTTCCGTCATCATCTTTATATTCACCATCTTTATTTGGATACATTGTTATTGCATTTCCATCTAAAAATCGATGAAATGTTGTTGGAACTGTTGTTCCTCCTTTGGATCTATGTTTATATTCTGTATAATAATATTCATCTAAAGTTTTATATTCAGAATCGTTAAATATACCAGATAATTCTTTATTCATTTTTTCCATATCTATTTCATAATCTTCCTTTTTAAAACCACCTTCTGGTGGTTCAGCTCCTGGAACTTTTAAATAGTAAAAATTCTGAAAATCATCTGCATCTTCGTCTTTATCTAGTGCGCGTATTTCATCTTCTCTGCTTTTTATAGCACCTTCCCTATAAGCAATTTTTCCTTCATTATATTCATCTAAAAATTTATTTACTTTATCCATGTGTGTATTTTTATCATATGGGCCGCCATCAGGTGTTCCTTTAACACATCTACCTTCAACGCCAAAAACATTTACAAATTTTGTATCTACTTGCCATTGACTAGTTGATGAAGCAGTTCTATTTATTTTATCAGATTCTTCTATTTTTTCTCCATATTTATCTGTAAATTCATCATCTGTCCATTCTGGCGGTTTAGTATGATTTTTCATTTCCCATAAACAGCATGGATATTGCAAACATTTTTCTTCGCCTAATGGTGTTTTATTACTGCAATAACTGGGGTCATCATCATTGCAAATTCTTGACCACCAATTTTTACATTGTATTTGATCGCGAACAGAATTAAAAGATGTATCACAATTTACAGATTCAACGCCTCGATAACTTTCAACGAAACCTTCCAATCCACTTCTTATATCTGGTTTGTAAGGTTTTGCTTTAACTTCGCCTGTAGATGAACCAACAACACCTATAATACCCTTATCTGATAAATCTCTGTCTCTTCGGTGATTTCCAGTGTTATTTGAATGAGGGTCATGGTCATTATAATCCTCTGGATCATTATTACCAGTTACCTCACCATCAGCAGTATACTCACAATTATCCCCAAATCTTCCACTTGGACAAACACATTTACCAAAATGGCAGTATTTATAGTCATTGTCCTTCGGAACAAATCCAAATCTTTTTTTTCTACATACTTTCACATCTTTAAAACTACAATCAGGCCAAGACCATCCTCCTTCACAATCGCCTGTTTCTTTATTATATCTACCCCCTTTTACAAAACATTTACTCGCATTATATAAATCACTGCCACTGCCACCCCTTCCACCACTACCACTTCCTTTTTTCCCTTTATTTTCTGGAAGACATGTTGAATCTGGGTGTCCTGGTTTTACAACTACACCAGTAATCCATGAATAACAGCATTCTTGATCAGTGGGTACTCCTAGTTCGCAATGACAATACCATTGCTTATGTTTTTCTTGCCAGCTTGCGTTTATACCCCAATCAAATTGCCAATGATCTTTCCAAATAGCTTTTTTCATATCTTTACAACATGCTGAACCAACTTTATATTTATCTGTCGCATCGCCATCTCCATCTCTATATGATTTACATACCTTAGAACCATCTTCTAATATCTCATGCTCAGAACAACCGCCAAAACAATATTCGTTTACTCTTCCTGTATGCCTTTTTAATGTTTGATGTTTACCATGTCCTTCTATTATTTTTTCTTCTTCCTTATTTTCTTCCTTATTTTCTTCTTCATCGCCTTCGCTTTTTTTGAAATGATTTTTAAGATTAAAAAAACTGGAAACCCATTTATTTTTATTTTTATCTTTTTGACTAGTATTTTTTAATTCATACTCATCAATCATCTTTTGTATTTCAGAATCACTTACTTTTTCTTCACTTTTTTTATCTATTTTTAATACCATTTTTTTTTCATCATATATCGGTTTTATTTCACCTTCTTTATTAATATTAATCAATTGACCAATAATATATATTGCAAATATTAATAGCATAAAAATTAAGATAATAACAATATTTTTTGCAATTGTATTGAAAATATTTGTTATAATATTACCTGTATCCTTTTGAACAGCGGGTGTCATTGAAGGTGTTTTCATAGATGGCATTTTCAATGAAGGTGTTTTCATAGATGGCATTTTCAATGAAGGTGTTTTCATAGATGG
>MDTC01063130.1_pt1 | contig 13808 bp, 7 predicted proteins | sample 811181 | NCBI WGS metagenome assembly MDTC01 (sample SAMN05326644, study PRJNA326480) | marine metagenome | isolation source: seawater | place: Pacific Ocean: North | collected 2011
GAGAGTATTGAATCAAAAAAATATGCTTCTGTATTTCTTTCAAAAAACGAATTTTATCCTATAAAAATCAACGGATCTGGAAGAGTAATGCCCGGAACTATCATCAATATTTCTAGTGAAGTTCAAGGGATTTTAAATAAAGGAATTGTACTTAAAAAAGGAAGCTCCTTTAAAAAGGGCCAGTTGCTCTTTAGTTTGAAAGATACTGATGCTAAACTATTATTAGCAGCTCGTAAAAGTAATTTCTTGAGTACAATTTCCAAAATTTTACCAGATATTGCAATTGATTATTCAGAACAATATGATAAATGGAATACCTTCTTCAATTCAATTAATGTTGACCAATCGCTTACTTCATTTCCTAATTTCGAATCTGCAAGAGAGAAAAACTTCATCATTTCAAGGAATATTTTAGCGGAATATTTAAACATCAAAAGCGATGAATTTAAGTTATCTAAATTTGTTCAAATTGCTCCTTTCAATGGCTCTATAGTTGATGCTTTTAGTGATCAGGGAGCAATCGTTAATCCTGGGTCTCCTGTGATTCAAGTAATGAGAAACGATGATTTAGAAATTGAAATTTCTATTCCTATAAAATACATGGATAAAATAAAAATTGGTAGTAATGTTGATTTAAGCGACAATGAAAGTTTTTTTAATGGAATTGTAGTTAGAAAAGGAGAATTTATCAACCCTAAAACCCAAAGTGTTCCTGTATATGTAAAACCTAAGCCAGGTCACTCACTTTATTATGGAATGTACGTAGAGTCTGAAATAGAATTTAATGATTCTGAAAGCTTATCTAGAATTCCTAGAAGAGCAGTTTTTAATAAAAATGAAATTTTTAAAGTTCAAAATGATAGCACATTGATTTCAATGGAAATAGATATTAAGTCAAATGATGACCATTACTATTATGTAAAAGGTATTAAAGATTCAACTTTAATTGTTAGCCAACCTATTATTAACGGAAAAGATAATCTTAAAGTAACCCCTATTATTCAATAGATGAGTAAACTAATTGCTTATTTCATTAAGTTTCCTATTTGGGCCAATGCACTAATAGTAATCACTGGAATTGCTGGAATTTTAAGCTTATTTCTAATGCCCAAATCATTTTTTCCGGAAATGAATCCCAATCGGGTCTATGTTAATGTATCCTACCCCGGAGCCTCACCTAAAGAAATTGAAGAAGGTATTACCACTAGAATTGAAGAATCTTTAAATGGTATTCAAGGTGTAAAAGAAATTACATCTAAATCTCAGGAAAACTTTTCCAATATCACCATTACTGGTGTAGAAGGAATTGATGTTGATAAAATGCTTCAAGATGTAAAAAATGCAGTTGATGGCACCTCTCAATTTCCAGCTGGGGCTGAAAAACCAATAGTTTTTGCACAAACATCAAGGGGTATGGGTGGTCTGAGTAACGTAGTCGGATTTTATTCCCTCTATGGAAAGGATGATTTATGGGAATTAAAAAAAATAGCTGAAAGAATTGAACAAGAACTTTTAACCTCTAAAGAAATTAGTCAAATTGAAGTAGTTGGTTATCCTCCTATTATTATCGCGGTTGATATCAGAGAAAATGATTTATTACGTTATGGATTGAGCTTTAATACAATTTCAAACGTAATAAAAATGAGCAACATTGACCTCTCTGGAGGAAGTGTTAAAACAGAAAAGGAAGAAATTGTTATTCGTTCGATGAATCGAACTACAGATCCGAAAAAGATCAAAGAAATCGTAATTTTTGCTCAACCAAATGGCGACCTTATCAGACTTAAAGATATTGCAGATGTCCGCCTTGATTTTTCTGAAATACCTTATAAAAACTTTATAAATGGCAATAGAGGAATCAGTTTTATCATAAAGAAAACATCTGATGAAGACTTAGATAAAATTGCAAATGAAATGAACAATTTTATTGAAAATTTCAATAGTGAACAAAAGGAATTTAAGATGAGGACTTTATTTCAATTTGCTGATTTATTAGATCAAAGAATTGATACGCTTTCATACAATTTAGTAATAGGATTATTTTTAGTATGCCTTGTTTTAGGTCTTTTCTTGAGCCTTCGACTATCACTATGGGTAGCCTTTGGGATTCCTTTTTCTTTTATTGGAATGATATCTTTTGGAATACTATATGGTATGACTATCAATATGATTTCATTATTTGGAATGATTTTAGTCGTAGGTATTTTAGTCGATGATGGAATTGTAATTGCTGAAAACATCTATGCCCATTTTGAAAGAGGGAAATCTCCGATGAAGGCTGCTTTGGATGGCACTACTGAAGTAATGAACGCAGTATTCACTTCAGTTTTAACTACTGTTTTTGCATTTTCTACGTTATTATTTGTTGGTGGTGAAATGGAAATGATGCAAGAAATGGCATTCAGTGTCATTGCGTGTTTATTATTCTCTCTAATTGAGGCATTTTTGATATTACCCTCTCATTTGGCAAGTAAAAAAATTCTAAGTCCCAAGAAAAACAAAAGAAATAAAATCCGTGAAAAATTAGAGAATGGAGTGATTTCAGTAAGAGAAAATTACGGTCTTTTATTAAATTGGATATTAAAGAGATATCGCCTTCATGTCTGGGGACCAATGTTTTTTATTTTGGTAACCATAATACTTTTCAGTGCTGGTTGGATAAGATGGACTTTTTTTCCAAGCATCCCTTTTGATAGTATTTTATTAGAATTTACATATCAACCTGGAGAAAGAGAAAATAGAACTGAAAATTTTCTATGGTATTGCGATTCTATTGTTGATGAGTATAATCAGGAGCTTATTGAAAGGTACAATGATACTATAATTACTTATAAGGCAGTAAGTGTAGGAAGTACTGAAAATTTGGGTGAATCTGGAGCCCATGTTGGATCAATTAGGATTTCAATTAAAGAAAACCAACATATTTCTACCATTGACATGTCTAATGAAATTAAAAATAAGATTCCCGATGACTCTACAAGATTTTTAGAAAAATTCATTGTGGGTGGTCAACAAAGATTTGGTAAAGCTGTTTCAATTTCATTACAAAGTGAAGATGGTGATGAATTACAAGAAGCTTCTAACTGGATGAAAGATCAAATTGGTGGTTTTCCAGAAGTTAAAAGTGTTTTAGATAATTCAGGAATTGGAAATAGAGAACTTTATCTCAATTTAAAATCAAAAGCCTATTTATTAGGTCTGAATGAAATGGCAATTTCTAATCAGATAAGACAAGGGTTTTTTGGTCAAGAGGTGCAAAGATTAATTAAAGGTAGAGATGAAATAAAAATTTGGCTGAGATATCCATACAGCGATAGAAACTCAGTTGCAGACTTTGAAAACACTAGAATCAAAACCGAATCTGGTCAAGAATTTCCACTGCATGAATTAGCAGATTATTCGATAAAAAGAGGAAAGGTGAAAATCAATCATATTGATGGAAAAAAAGAGATCAGAATTGACGCAAGTCTTGCCGACGCTGAGCTTTCAAGTCAGGTAAATTCACAAATTGAAAGAGAACTTTTACCAAAGCTTGCAACAATGTTTCCAGCTGTAAAATACCAAATTAAAGGTCAAGCCGAAAGAGCAGCTGACTCTGGAATGAGATTAGGAATTGCATTTTTGGTCAGTATCATTCTCATAATGATTACAATATCTTTAAATTTTAAATCATTTTACCAGAGCAGATTGATATTAATGGTAGTTCCAATTGGTATATTTAGTGCATTACTTGGCCATGGTATTGTAGGAAAACCATTTTCAACATTAAGCGTTTGGGGGGTAGTAGCATTAATTGGCATTTTAGTAAATGACGCAGTAGTAATGCTTGATCAGTTCAACAAAAACATTGCTCAAGGACTTCCAATAAAAGAGGCCGTTCTGAAAGCTGGTAAATCTAGATTTAGGGCTATTATTTTAACTACTATTACTACAGTTGCAGGTTTATATCCATTAATTTTAGAGGAAAGTTTTCAAGCCCAGTTTCTTATTCCAATGGCCATTTCAGTGGCTTATGGAGTATTGTTTGGAACTATTATCTTACTTATTTATTTTCCGCCGCTCATATTATATTTTAATGATATTAAAAGAACAAGAAAGTGGATTTGGGAAGGTGGAAAAACAGCTCCAAAATGGGCTGATGTAGAGCCAGTAATTGAAAACCAAAAAAGGATAAATGAATTCAATGAATAAATTATTTTCTGTTATTTTATTATTTCCATTTTTGGTGAGTGCTCAAGATTCTCTAAGTCTAAAAAAAGCAATTGAAATTGGATTACAAAAAAATTATGATATACAGTTAACCACAAAAAATGTTGAAATAAATACCTTATTTAATAACTGGGGAGAAGCTGGAATACATCCTCAAGTAAACATTAGTACTGGTCAAAATAATAATTTATCAGATCAAAGAAATAATCCAATATCTCAACTACAAGGCACAAATTTTCTTTTTTCATCTAATGAAATAAATCTCACACCCAATCTAAATTGGACTATTTTCAATGGTTTTGGAATCAGGGCAAATAAAAATAAATTAGATCAACTTCAAATTCAAAGTGAAAATACTGCAACACTTGCTATTGAAAATACAATTCATGGAATTATACTGGCCTATTATCAAGCAAAAATGCAGTTAGAACAATTCAGTTTGTTAAAGAATATTTTACAATTAACAAAAGAGAAGTATCAACAACAGGCCCTGAAAAGTGAAATTGGTATTGGAGTTAAATTTGATTTACTGCAGTATGAAAGCAGTTTATATACAGATAGTGCCAATAGTATATTACAAGATTTGGCCTACAGAAATGCAATAAGAAATCTAAATTTAATAATTGGTGAAGAAATTGAAAAGCAATGGATTTTAACCTCAAAGATAAAACCTCAAATAGAGGAAAGAGATTTTACAGTACTTAAAAATGAGATGCTTTCTAATAATACAAATATCAAAAACCAGTTCATTAATTTAGCCCTCACTGATCAAGATATCGCTTTAGCCAAGTCATCATTTTATCCAGTTATAAGTTTTAATGCGGGTACCAACTACAGTACAGGAATACTAAAAAGTGATGATGTTCCTCAATTTCAGTCTTTACAAACCAAGAACCTTAACTATTATGGGAATTTTACGCTTAATTTTAGACTCTATGATGGTGGTAAAGTCAAAAGAGGTATAAAAGCATTAGAGATACAAAGAGAAGTAGACCAAATTCAAACAGAACAACTCACAAAACAGCTTGTTTTTGAATTAACAAATGTTTTTGAACTATACCAGACACGCCTACAGTTATTTGATCTTAATAAAAAAGCATTTTTAGTTGCCCAAGACAATCTTGATATAGCTAAAATTAAAGAAAGAAGTGGCTTAATCACCTCTTTTAATTTTAGAGATATTGAAATGACATATCTGAGTTCAGGAGTAAGTTTATTCCAATCTAGTTATGATTTATTAGAGTCTAATGCTACCCTACTTAAGATGACTGGAAAAATTATTCAGACAGAAAATCCTTAAATAATTTTAATATTTTAACATATAAAGGTATGCACGCATACCTTTTTTTTATACTTTTATTACAAAGAGTATAAATATGAAACCTCAAGACACTGTAGATTTTCACATCCGATGGTCCTGGCATAACATTTCTAGAATGTATAATATGAAAGCCAGTGAATTTGAAGGTACTATGGCCATAGGCTACACTCTATTAAATATTGACAAAGATGGCACACCATCAACTAAACTTGGCCCTAAAATGGGGATGGAGCCTAGAAGTTTGACAAGAATGATAAAGTCATTGGAAGAAAAAGGGTTGATTGAAAGGAAATCAGATGTTAAAGATAAAAGAATGGTTAATTTATTCTTAACTGAAAAAGGAAAGGATTGGAGAAAAAAAGCACGGTCATATGTCATTCATTTTAATGAAAAAGTGAATGAAAAAATTGACGCTAATGAAATAAAAACTTGTTTTAAAGTTTTACAAGAAATCAATGAAATAATTGATGACAATAATATTTTTAATAATTAATAAATGATAAAAAACATTAAAAAAGTAGCTGTATTAGGTTCTGGAATTATGGGGTCAGGAATTGCTTGTCATTTAGCTAATGTGGGAATTGAGGTTGTTCTTCTTGATATCATCCCAAAAGATCATGAATCATCAGAAGATAAGGAATTAAGGAATTCACTTGTCAATAGTGCACTTAAAAAAGCCATTAAATCCAAACCTGCTCCATTATATATTGCCTCAAAAGTAAAGAACATCTCAACTGGTAATTTTACTGATGACTTTAAAAAAATACAGGATTGTGATTGGATTATTGAAGTTGTTGTTGAAAGACTTGACATAAAAAAATTAATTTTTGAAAAAGTTGATCACTATAGAAAAAAAGATGCTTTGGTCTCAAGTAATACTTCCGGAATACCCATTCATTCTATGATTTCTGGTAGGTCAGATGAATTCAAAGCCCATTTTTTTGGGTCTCACTTTTTTAATCCTGCGAGGTATTTAAAACTACTTGAAATTATCCCCACAGATGCTACAAAAACTGAAATCATCGACTTTATGATGGATTTTGGAGAGCGAATACTTGGAAAATCTACTGTTCTATGTAAAGATACTCCAGCATTCATCGCAAATAGAGTTGGCGTATTTGCAATTCAAGAATTATTTCACATTGTTGATCAAATGAATCTCTCTGTTTCAGAAGTTGATTTTTTAACTGGGCCTATAATGGGGCGACCTAAATCTGCAACATTTAGAACCTGTGATGTAGTTGGCCTAGATACATTAATTCATGTTGCAAATGGATTAAAATTAAATTGTCCTAACGATGAACGAAAAAGTATTTTTGAACTACCACCTTTCATAAAAATAATGAATGAGAAAAATTGGCTAGGAAGTAAATCTGGTCAAGGTTTTTATAAGAAAATAGTCAGTAATGAAGGAAAGAAATCCATTTTAGTACTTGATCTTAAAACTTTTGAGTATAAAATTCCTCAAAAGCCAAAATATCAAACAATTAATAAAGCTAAAAGCACTGATAATTTATCAAAAAGAATGAAAGTTCTCTTTGAGGGTAATGATAAGGCTGGTGAATTTTATAGAAAAGTATTTACCGGACTATTTAGTTACGCTGCATGCCGAATTCCTGAAATATCCAATGAAATTTTTCGACTTGACAAAGCCATGAAAGCAGGCTTTGGTTGGGAACTCGGTCCATTTGAAATATGGGACGCGGTAGGCTTTGAAAATGGATTTAATGCAATTAAAGAAGCCAATTTACAATTACCTGATTGGGTAATTTCAATGCAAAAAAATAATAAGTCTAGTTTTTATAAAATTGAAAAAAGCCTAAAACATTATTATGATTTAAATGATAATAAACACATTAAATTTCCAGGTTTAGATGATTCTATTTCATTAGAAAACTTAGATGAATCCGCTACAGTTTGGAAAAATCAAGAAGCCTCTATAAAAGATCTTGGTGATGGTATTATCAATGTTGAATTTCACTCCAAAATGAATACTATAGGAGGTGGTATTTTGAACGCACTAAATCATGCAATTGACATGGCTGAAAAAGGATTATATAAAGGAGTTGTAATTTCAAATGAAGGTGCAAATTTTTCAGCAGGTGCTAATGTTGGAATGATTTTTATGTTGGCTGCCGAACAGGAATTTGAAGAACTCAATATGGTGGTAAAAGCATTTCAAAACACAACAATGCGACTGAGATATTCTTCAATTCCTGTGATAGCTGCTCCTCATGGAATGGCACTTGGTGGAGGATGTGAAATTTGTCTTCACGCTGATAAAGTTGTTGCTCATGCTGAAACCTATATGGGTCTAGTAGAATTTGGTGTTGGGTTGATTCCTGGCGGTGGAGGAACCAAAGAAATGGCTTTACGATTTTCTGATGGACTAAGACAAGGTGACATGAGAATTAACCGATTCAGAGATAACTTTTTAACTATTGGTCAAGCAAAAGTATCTACTTCAGCTGATGAAGCTTTTGAACTTGGCTACTTAAGAAAAGGAATTGATGAAGTAATTGTGTCCAGAAAAAATCAAATTAGTCATGCAAAAAAAGTATGTCTTCAAATGGTTAAAAAAGGGTATAACCAACAAGCCAAAAGAAAAGACATTACTGTACTAGGTCAAGAAGGTTTAGGTATTGTATATGCTGGTGCAAATGCAATGAAATCTGGGAATTACATGTCTGAGCATGACCAACTTATTTCTGAAAAACTCGGTTATGTTCTATGCGGGGGAGATCTATCTCAACTTAGCGAAGTTTCTGAAGACTATCTATTGAATTTAGAAAGAAAAGAATTTGTTGAGCTGTGTATGGAAAGGAAGACGCTAGAAAGAATTCAAAGTTTGCTTCAAAAAGGTAAAATTTTAAGAAATTAAATATTAAAAATATGAAATCGGTATACATAGTTGGAGGATACAGAACTGCTGTAGGTAAGTCTGGAAAAGGAATGTTCAGATTTACTAGGCCCGATGAAATGGGTAAGCAAGTTATTCAACATTTGCTCAAAGACTTTCCCAATCTTGATAAAGAAAGAATTGACGATGTAATTGTAGGAAATGCAACTCCTGAAGCTGAACAAGGACTTAATTTGGCTAGAATGATCTCACTCATGGGATTAAATACAGAAAAGGTTCCAGGGATGACCATCAATAGATACTGTTCTTCAGGACTTCAAAGCATCGCAATAGGTCAATATCAAATTCAATCAGGAGCAGCAGAATGTGTAATTGCAGGAGGAGTTGAATGCATGTCTCCTATCCCCTTTGGAGGATGGAGAATTGTACCTCATCCCAAGGTAAGTAAAGAAAATCCTGATTGGTATTGGGGAATGGGTCTCACGGCTGAAGCAGTTGCTGAAGAATTTAAAGTTTCAAGAGAAATGCAAGATGAATTTGCTTTCAATTCTCACCGAAAAGCAAATAATTCAATTGAAAAAGGGTTGTTTGAAAATGAAATTGCTCCAATAGATGTAAACCATATTTTTCTAGATAAAAATGAAAACAGACAAGAACATAATTACACCGCATCTGTCGATGAAGGTCCCAGAAAAGATACAAGCTTAAGTGCTTTAGCTAGATTAAGACCGGTTTTTAAAAATGGAGGAACTGTAACTGCTGGGAATTCATCTCAAACTTCCGATGGTGCAGCATTTGTAATGATGATGTCTGAAGAAATGGTTAAAGAATTAAATTTAACCCCAATGGCAAGACTAGTTGCCTATAAAGTGATTGGGTTACCACCAAGAATTATGGGTGTTGGACCTCTATATGCCATTCCTGAAACATTAAAAATGGCTGGATTAAAACTCAAAGATTTAGAACTTATAGAACTAAATGAAGCTTTTGCTTCTCAATCAGTGGCAATTATAAATGGTCTTGATCTAGATCCTAACATTGTTAATGTTAACGGAGGAGCAATTGCACTGGGTCATCCTTTAGGCTGTACAGGTGGAAAACTAACTGTTCAATTACTAAATGAAATGAAAAGAAGAAATCAAAAATATGGAGCTGTTACTATGTGTGTTGGAACTGGTCAAGGAGCTTGTGGAATATTTGAATTATTAAATTAATATAAACATGGAAAATACTAAAGAAATTAAAAAAATAGAATCAATTAAAGGAGGAGAATTCTTAGTCAAAGAAACTGATTTTAATTCCATTTTTATTCCTGAAGAATGGAATGAAGAGCAAAAAATGATTGCACAAATGTGTGAAGATTTCATGAAGGCTGAATTATTTCCCATTTTAGATAAAATAGACAGTATGAAACATCCTGAACTAATGCCTGAACTAATGGAAAAAGCAGGTGAATTGGGACTTCTTGGATTATCTGTTCCTGAAATTTATGGAGGAATGGGAGTTGATTTTAAATCTTCAATGTTGGCAACTGAAGTATTAGGTGCAGGTCATTCTTTCTCTGTTGCATATGGTGCACATACTGGAATTGGAACTTTACCTCTACTCTACTACGGGAATGAAGAACAAAAGAAAAAATTCATTCCAAAATTATCTTCTGGTGAATGGAAAGCTGCTTATTGCCTTACAGAACCTAGTTCAGGATCTGATGCTAATTCAGGAAAAAGTAAAGCCAAATTAACAGATGATGGAAAACACTATATTATTAATGGTCAAAAAATGTGGATTACTAATGGAGGATTTGCAAATTTATTTACTGTTTTTGCTAAAATTGATAATGATAAAAACCTGACTGCATTTTTAGTAGAAGCGGATAGAGAAGGAATTACTTTAAATGCAGAAGAAAAGAAAATGGGAATCAAAGGATCTTCTACCAGACAAGTATTTTTTAATGATGTTAAAATACCGGTTGAAAATCTACTCTATGAAAGAGAAAAAGGGTTTAAAATAGCCGTAAACATACTTAATATAGGAAGAATCAAATTATGTGGAGGTGTTATGGGTGCAGCAAAAGTATGTATTACAGACTCTGTTAATTATGCCAATGAAAGAGAACAGTTCAAAACTCCAATCTCTTCTTTTGGAGCAATTCAACATAAACTAGCAGAACAAGCAATTCAAACATATGCATGTGAGAGCGCAACGTACAGGGCAACACAAAATATAGAAGATGCCATACAATCCCTTATTGAAAATGGAATGGACAAGGAAGAAGCAACACTAAAAGGGATTGAAGAATTTGCTCCTGAATGTGCAATTCTTAAAGTTATTGGTTCTGAAGTATTGGACTTTGTTGTTGATGAAGGGGTACAAATTCATGGAGGAATGGGATACTCTGCTGAGAAAAATATTGAAAGAGCTTATAGAGATTCAAGAATCAATAGAATATTTGAAGGAACAAATGAGATTAATAGAATGTTAACTGTTAGCATGATTCTCAGAAAAGCAAATAAAGGAGATATAGACTTATTAAAACCAGCAAAAGCAATTTCAAAAGAGCTAATGAGTATACCAGATTTTGATTCTTCTAACGGATCTGTAATTCATAAAGAGATTAAACTAGTTAAAAACTTTAAGAAAGCATTACTATTGGTTGCTGGAGCTGCAGTACAAAAATTTGGAGAAAAAATAGCCAATGAGCAAGAAGTACTTATGAATATTGCCGATATAATTAATACCGTTTACTTGTGTGAATCTACTTTACTGAGAGTGCAAAAAGCTGGAAGTAGTGATAACTACAAAAACTATTCTTCTCAGTTAAATATGTTAAAAGTATTGGTATACGATAGTTGTGATAAAATCAATAAATCTGGAAAAGATGTTATTTATTCAATTGCTCAAGGAGATGAATCAACAATGATGTTGCTAGGGCTTAAAAGATTCACCAAACATACCGGGCTAAATACAGTTAGTCTTAGAAGAGAAATAGCTAAAAAGTTAATCGAAGAAAATAAATATTGTTTTTAAAAGAGGATACTTCCTCCAAAAATTATATTAATTCCCTGAAATGATGCATACATATATGAAGCATCAAAAGTATAATTGTTCGGATTGTTAATATGAGTTTGTTGATCAAATGGATCAAATGACCTCATAATAGAGTTGCTTGGAGGAGTAAAATCAAAAGCATTTCTTATTCCAGTAAATAACTTACAGCCATTATTAAATTTTTTGGTGATTTTGAAATTGTGAATACTGTAAGAACTTGAATATTCTGCTCTAAAGTCATTTTCTAAGATTGGAAGCCTAATAGGTCCATAATGACTTCCAGAGTAATTTATATCAATTCCAATAGATTCTAACAAATAATTAACTCCCCATTTAATACTATATTTTTCTGCAAGAAGTTGGTTTGATTTGATCCAAACATCTTGATCATCTAAAGTGTAGTTAGCGATATCTAAAAATGTAGCATTGGCATTTATAGAAATTGGAATGGGTTTGAAGTTAATTAGTAATTCACTTGAAATCCCTTTTGAATCAGCATATCCATCTAGGTTAGCATAAATGATTTTATTATCATCAGTTAGAAAATCCGGAATAATTTTATTACTAAACCTTGACTGAAAAATAGAACTCTCTAAGGTAATTTTGGTCAAATCATTTTCCCAAAAATTAGTCCAATTAATATTAATATTGTTAGATAGTTCGGGTTTAAGTTCTTCTAAAAAAACAACTTCTCTGGAACCAGTTAATGCTGCATGATCTTCTGTGAACACATTAACTACTCTGAAACCATTTCCATATCCAATTCTAAATATGGAGCTTTCTGAAAAGTTAAATTGATAATTTATTCTTGGAGAATTAATTAAACCATGATTGGTATGATAGTCTGTTCTCCAACCCATGAGTAGTCTATGTTTTGAATGAATAGCAAAATTATCTTGAAAGAAAATTCCAGGGAGAAACCATTCATTGGGCTGATTAATTGCAGTACTATTATTTACAACTAATTGAGTAGCTTCAGTATTATCGTCATAATAATTATACCTAACAGCAGCTCCGGCAAGTAGTTGATGCTTTTGCTTAATATTTTTGTGCCATGTTAATTGATTAAAACCAATTAATTGTTTTGCATCATAATTCACATCAGCATACCATGACTTTTGATTGTGCAAACTGAAAGAAGTTTGCCAATTTACTTTTTGTTTTATTGGAAGTTGATAAGCAGTGTAAACTTCAAATCTCTCAGTTAAAATAGATTCTCCGTAAATTGAATCTGAGCCTCTGTAATCTTCACTCCAATTCATTTCACCTCCCCATCGATTTTCATTTAAATAACGAAAAGAAAGGTTAAAAGGATAAGCCTTGTTATTTTTAGGTAAAAATTGAAATTTATTAAAAACTGATACTCTATTTTTTATAGATAAATCTGTGAAATTGTCTTCATTGTTATCAATTGGATTGTTGTAATTAAAAGCATCTATTGTTGTAAAGGCTTTCAGTTTATCATTATCAATTATTTTAAAACTAATTGAATTTTGAAATTCTCCCCAAGAAGAAATATTAAAATCATAAGAAAATTTAGGAAGGCAATCAATACTTTTAGTTACTACATTGATTAAACCTGCCATTGCTTCTGAGCCGTATAAGGTTGATGCTGGACCTTTTATTACTTCTACTTGTTGAATCAAACTTGTAGGTATTCCTTGCAAACCGTAAACCGTAGACAAACCACCCATTATAGGCATTCCATCAATTACAATCATTGAATAAGAACCTTCCATGCCATTGATATGAACATCACCGGTATTACAAACAGAGCAGTTCAATTGTGGTCTAAGACCAGAAATTTGGTTAGTGGCTTCAACTAAACTTGGAGAAGTAACAGAATTTAAAAACTGAGCGGAATACACAGCAATTTGTATTGGACTTTCTTTCTTCTTTATTAACTCAAGAGTACTACTGATGACCTGTTCCTCTAATATTGAGTTATCTACTTTTAAAAAAATCTTAATTCTATTATTTAAATGAATATTTGATAAATTTAAATTGGAGGTAATAAAGCCAATAGCACTAATTTTAAGATTTACTTTTTGAGTATTACCAATTGATAATTCAAATTTGCCATTTTCATCACACGATGTTCCATCGCTGTTATCTAGATTTAAAATATTAGCAAAAGGAATTGGTTTGTTTAAATCATCTTTAACAACTCCAAGGATTAGACTTGTCTGAGTAAAAAAAATACTTAAATAAAAAGTAAGGGCAAAAAAGAATAAATATTTTAAATTCAAGGCGATATTTTTAGCGCAAATTTAATTTATTTTTAGACATAACTAAAAAAATATTTACTTTTACAAAAATGAATTCACAATCAGAAGAAGATTACTTAAAAGCTGTATATCATTTACAGAA
>MDTC01221108.1_pt1 | contig 13806 bp, 11 predicted proteins | sample 811181 | NCBI WGS metagenome assembly MDTC01 (sample SAMN05326644, study PRJNA326480) | marine metagenome | isolation source: seawater | place: Pacific Ocean: North | collected 2011
GAAAAATTCAATTGTATTTATTTTTAGTTCAATACCTTTATTACTAATTTCAGGGCCTTTTTTATCTGGTATTGCAGTTGTAACTATTGGTTTATATGGATTATATAATTTAAAATCTTTTAGTCTGGTTAATGATAAAATAAATATTAAATATATTTTACTAATTTTTTTACTTTTTTATTTATACTTATTATTCACCTCATCTATAAGTGAGCTTCCTAAAGAGTCTTTTAAATCATCTTTATTTTACTGTAGATTCATTTTCTTTTCTGTGGGGGCTTTTCTATTGATGAAAAAATATAAAAATAAGATTTATCAATTAATGTTTATATTTATTACTATTTCATTTATGGTTGTATTTCTTTCACTCATAGCAGAATTTTTTATAGAATATTTTATTATGCAAAATAGAGGTAATGGACAATTAACAGGAGTCTTTTTTAAAGAAAAGATTGCTGGTTCTTATATCTCTAGACTCTATCCCTTGCTAATAGGTTTAGCTATTATCTTTAAAAGTAAAACATTTAATATTTCTAAAAATAATTTTATTTTAATATTATTTATAGTATCAACATCTTCTGTTTTATTAAGCGGTGAAAGAGCATCCATATCAATCTTTTTAATCTCAAATATTATATTAATCATAGGGTTGAAAATGTATAGAAATTTGATTTTTTCTAAAAAATCTATTTTGAGTATTACTTTTATCCTCGTTTTCTTTTCTATCTTTGCAAATCCAATATTTGAGAGAGTAGTTATAAAAACTATTCATCAAATTACAGAAAATGGTGAATTCAACATTATTTCTAAACATCATGAATCTCATTTAGTCACTGCTTATAAAATGTTTAGTTACAATAAAATTACTGGTGTAGGACCAAGAATGTTTAGACACTTATGTGATAAAGGTGAATACATAGATATTTATAATACTGAAATCCAATACCAAAATAATGGCCTACCTAAGTACATAGATGGAAAAATACAGATTAAAGAATACAATGGATGTTCCACACATCCACACAATATGTTATTCCAGATCTTATCTGAAACAGGACTTATAGGAATTCTTTTTTATCTTTTTTTTATATTCATAATTTACAAAGACCTTTTTCAAATGCTTAATAAAAAAGATAAAAGTGATAGTTATATTATTTTATTAGCTTCTCTTGCATGTCTTTCCGCTTCATTCTTTCCACTACTACCATCTAATAATTTTTTTGGAAGTTATGTTAATATTTTTTACTATTTCATCCTTACTTTTTATTTAATATCAAAAAATGAAATTAGTCAGCACAATACTTAGTTGTCACAAAGTCGATAAACAACTTTTTGATGCTATTAATAGTATACTCAAACAAACATATAAAAAATATGAATTAATAATTATTTTTGATAATCCTAATCAAAAAGATTTTAAAGAAATTAAATCTAAATACCAAAAACATAAGTTAAAACACAAAATTTTCTATTATCAAAATCAAATAAACAAAGGTCTCACTTACTCATTAAATAAAGGCATTCAACTATCAAAGGGCGAATATATAATGAGGCAAGATTCTGATGATATCTCTAAGATGAATAGAATGGAAATATTAGTTAATTATTTAAATAATAATTTAAATAAAAATTTGGTATATAGTGGAGTAATAATAATAAATGAAAATAATAATATTTTAAAATATAAAAAAAATTATTTGGTCATTAATAGATTTTTTTCTTCATATAATTATAGAAATTCTATAAGTCATCCTTCAATTATGTTCAGAAAAAGTGTATTTAACAAAATTAAATATTATGATGAAAGGTTCAAGGTTTCTCAAGATTATGAATTAATTCATAGATTCTTAAAAGACTCGAGGTACTCCATAGGAAAAGTAAAAAAATATTTGTATGAATTAAGGTATTCACAAAATTCTATCTCTTATAAATATTCTAAAGAACAGCTAATAAATTCATTAATCATTATTTTTATTTATAATTTTAAATCTATTAAAAATTTAGTTTATAATATTGATACAACAAAAGGTATGCTGCATATAATTGAAAAAAATATGAAAACTAAAAGGCAGTTATCAATATATTATTCCTATTTATGTTACAAAAAAATACCACTTAAATTATTAATAAACCCTATATTTATATTAAATATTCTAATTAGATATTTGTTTCACCCAAACTTATTGATTAAAAGAATTATTAGATTAATTTAAATTTTTATTAATTAATTTTCGAAAATAATATCTTATGTGTGGTTTAACAGTCTTTTATAATATCCCTAAATTAGATAATAAGACTAATGAGCTTTATAATTATATCAAAAATAGGGGCCCTGATAAAAAAATACTCAAAAAATATGATAATTTAAATTGTCTCTTTTCTAGACTTGCTATCCAAGATTTATCCAAAAATGGAGATCAGCCTATATTATCACATTCAAAAAAATTTTTAATGCTTTTTAATGGCGAAATTTATAATCATCTTTCTATCAGATCAAAAATTATTGATAAAAATCCAAATAAGTTGTGGAAAGGAACTTCGGACTCAGAGACATTGGTTGAAGCATTTGATTTTTTTGGTATTTATGAAACCCTTAATTTGGTAAAAGGAATGTACTCGATATTCCTTTACGATTTTGAAACTAAAAAAGTTTTATTGATAAATGATATTTTTGGTGAGAAACCTATTTATTATCAGATAAATAATAATTCTTTTCTAGTTTCAAGTTCAATTGACTCATTCAATTATCAAGAAAATAAATTAAAGATAAATTCAATTAAAGATCTAGTTACTAATAATTATATCAGACATCCCCAAACTATATGGGAGAACATATATAAAATTGAACCTGCAACAATATTGTCTTTTAATATTGGAACTGATAACACAATTAAAAATAAATCTAGTGAAATCTATTATAATAAATCAAAAAAATTTACTAAAATTAATGACACTTTAGATAATATTACTAATAAATTAGAAAAAAAATTATTTGAAGCCATAGAGAATCAACTAATATCTGATGTTCCAATTGGTACATTTTTATCTGGAGGCATTGATAGTACCTTGGTCACGGCGATTGCATCTAAAATCTCTCCCAAAAAACTTAATACTTTTACCATTGGTTTTAATAATGCTAAGTTTAATGAAGCTGTTTATGCCAAAAATATAGCTAATTATCTAGGCACTAATCACCACGAGAAATATTTAGATAAAAAAAATTTTTTTGAGATATTAAATGATGTTTTTAATGCTTATAGCGAACCTTTTTCAGATTCATCTCAAATCCCCACTATTCTTTTAACTAATTTTTGCTCCTCAAAAGTAAAAGTATCTTTGACAGGAGATGGAGGCGATGAACTTTTTGGTGGCTATAACAGATATGCTTTTAATCCTAAGATATGGAAGTTAATCAAATTTTTCCCTCTTTTTTCAAGAAAAATATTTAGTAATTGTATAACGGATGAAAGCAATATCTCACTTAAATTGATTAAACAAATTTTATACCTTAGCAATTCTAGATTACGAAATGTCCACTATTTTGAAAAAAAAATAGTTCAATTATTTAATGCGTTCAAAGCTAAAAATTTATTTGAATTTTCTAACTTATTATCATGCCATATTGATCATAGCATCAGAGATAAAAATCTGTTTAAAAACCATGAAGAAAATAATCCAATAAATTCAAATAATACTTATATAGAAGATGTAGATGGCCTAATGACTTATGATATTTTTAATTATCTACCAGGTGATCTTTTAGTTAAAGTAGATAGAGCAGCAATGTATTATGGATTAGAAACCAGAGCCCCTTTCTTAGATAAAAGTGTTTATGAATTTTCTAGATCTATTCCTATTAAATATAAGATACACAAAGGACAATCAAAGATAATTCTTAAAAATCTTCTTAAAAAATATGTTCCTCAAAATTTAATAGAAAGACCAAAACAAGGATTTCTGTTACCAATTAATGAAATATTGAGAGATAACGACCTTGTTAAGGAAATTGATTTTTTATTTGATGAAGAAAAAATTGATAGTCAAAACATATTTAATTGTAAATTTATATCTAATTTATGGAAAAAATATAAGGAGGGAAACTTTTTTGACCAATACTTAATTTGGGATCTGATTGTATTTCAAAAATGGTTAGATAGAAATTTAAAAATAGAATAGGTTAAACAATTGAATATTTATAAAAAACTTTACCAAATAATTGATAACAAGTTTCACATAAAAATTTATTTTTTATTTTTGTTAATTTTAGTATCAATGTTTTTAGAGATGCTCAGTATCGGTATATTAATACCATTTTTTGATATTATATTATCTAGTGATAAAAGTAATTTTCTTTATAATATTTTTAAAAAACTAGATATTAGCAATAACTTAATAGTTCACTTTTCTTTATTTTTTTTAACATTTATTTTTCTTGCGAAGACATTATTAATTTCTTTAATCATATATTTTAAACATAAATTCATATTAGATTTTAATATAAATTTAGCATCTAGGATTTTAGATAAAGTTATTAATTTTAGACTTGCCTCTTTGAATGATAATAAAGCTGACTATCATAGGTTAGTCTTAGTTGATGCTAGTATGGTATCAAATAGTATTTTTCAATTAATTAATATTTCTAGCGAGTCAACTATCATATTAGGCTCTATATTAATTTTACTTTATTTTGAACCATTTCTTCTTTTAATTTTAATATTCTTTTCATTATTTATTTATTTTTCATATAAATTTTTTCTCCAGAATAGGATGGCATTATGGGGTGATAAACGAAAGATTAATGATACTTATAGAAGGAGATACCTAAATGATTTATTAAATACAAATACAATTACAAAGCTTTTAGGTTTAAATAACACCTCATATGCAAAATATACAAAATCAAATAATTTAACATTAAGATATTACCAATTAAGAGAGTTGTGGAATGAAATACCCAGAGGTGTACTTGAGCTTATAGCTATATTATTTATTATAATTTTATTTTTCTATTTCATTTTAAATAAAGTAGATATTGTGAATATTATTCCTATCTTAAGCATATTTACACTTGCAAGCCTAAAAATAGTTATGTCAGTAAATAGATTGATTATATCTTTTAATCAAATATTTTTTGCTAAAACCTCAATTAATAATATTAATTCTTATATAAAATCATCAAGTGAAAGCATATATGTTAAAAAATATAATTTTAAGAAGTTCCAGACAATTAAATTCGATAATGTTAGTTATGCATATGGTACTAAAAATATCTTTAAAGATATAAATTTCAAAATTAAAAAGAATGATTTCATTGGAATTAAAGGTAAAAGTGGTGCTGGAAAAACTACTCTGTTATATTTAATAATTGGTTTTTTGAAACCAACATTGGGAAAAGTAACTTTAAATCAAAAATATAATTTAAATAATAATAAAATTAATATTGGTTATATTGGTCAGAAACCTCACTTAATCAACGATACTTTAAAAAAAAATATAACCTTTGGCAAAGAAACATCAAAATATGATGAAACAAAGATAAAAAAAATTATTAAAATGATGAATTTAAGTGACTTAGCAACTAATACTAAAAATATTTTAGATTTTGTTATTAAGGAAAACTCATCAAATATTTCTTTAGGTCAGGCACAAAGAATATCTATTGCTAGAGCTTTGTATTTCAATCCTGATGTACTAATATTAGATGAACCAACAAGCTCTCTTGACAGAAATAATGAAGAGATCATCCTTAATATATTAAAAAAAATAAAGAATAAAAAAACGATAATAATTGTAAGTCATAATTTAAAAATGATAAGATATTGCACTCAGATTATTAATTTAGATAAAAAAATAACTTTATAGAATATGAGTAAAAAAATATTCTTTATTATACCAGACTTAAGATGTGGGGGGGCAGAAAAAGTTTTTATTAACTTAGCTAATTTCTACTCAGATCAATTTGATGTTAGACTTATACTCTTAGAAAAAAAAGGTGAATTATTAAATCAATTAAATAATAATATTAAAGTAGTTTCTTTAGAAACAAAAAGGATAAGAAATTCATTTTTCAAATTAATTCCTATTCTTAAAGATGTTAAAAATTCATATATTATATCAGCAATGTGGCCTCTAAATTGTTTTGTTATGTTAGCTTCTTTATTTTTATCAAAATCAAATAAATTTTTTGTAACTGAGCATGTTAATTTATCTAAATCAATTGGTATTGATTTTAAATCAAAAAAATTAATGATTTATTTATCAATATCTTTAACTTATTTTTTATCTGAAAAAGTCATTTGTGTATCTAATGGAGTAGCAAAAGATATACAAAAGTATTATTTATTTGGTAAAGATAAATTTATGACAATTTATAATCCTATAATAAATAAAGTTTCTGAAATAAATCGAACGGATAATCTTAAGATTAATATTTTAAGTGTAGGTACTTTAAAGATGCAGAAAGATCATTTAACTCTTCTAAAAGCCTTTAGTTTATTAGAGAATATAGATTTGTATCACCTTAATATCGTAGGTGATGGACCATTGATGTTAGATTTGAAGAACTATTCAAGAGAACTAGGATTACTAAAACATGTTACATTTCATGGATTTCAAAATAATGTCGATAAATTTTATAAATCAAATGATATTTTTATACTATCTTCAATCTACGAAGGTTTTGGTAACGTTTTAGTTGAAGCATTAAGTTTTGGAATGCAAATAATTTCTACTAATTGCCAAAGTGGACCCTCAGAAATCCTTGATAATGGAAAATATGGAATTTTAGTTCCTATTAAGAAACCTGAGAAAATTAGAAATGCAATTACAAAAATAATGAGCTCGAAATTTAATCCTAAAGATTTAAAGGCAAGGTCTAATGATTTTAAAATTGACACCATTGCAAAAAAATATTTAAATTTAATGCAGGCATCATGATATCAAAATGCTTAATTTGTAATTACTCTAATAGAAAATTACAAATAAGTTATCCTTACTCTACTTACTTTAATAAAAATATATATAAATATATTTTATGTAATGATTGTAAATCAGTATATTTATTAAATAATTTAACAATAAATGAAATTAAAAAAATGTATGATCAAAAAAACTATCATTCAATTTTTTATAAAAAAAAAAAATTTAAGCATAATATTATAACTAAAATTAAATCGATTTTTTCAGAAAAAACACTAAAAATTTGTGACTTTGGATGTGGCAATGGAGATTTTCTTGAATCTCTCCCTAAAAAACACAACAAAGTAGGAATAGAGTACTCTTTAGAATATATTAACAAACTAAATTCAGATAAAAATGATATAGAATTTATAGATTATTATAATTTCTTTAATAAAAATAATTATCATAACTTTTTTGATATTATTTATTTAGGAGATGTTTTAGAACATTTACAAAATCCAATTGAAATTATGAATAATCTTACTAATTACCTATCGCCAAATGGTTATTTTATTATTGAGGGACCCATCGAAGAAAATTATAATATTATTTATTATTGTTCAAAATTTATTGGATATCTAAAATATATTTTTAAAGTTAATAATACATTTACCCCTTTTCATATTTTTCGAACTAATCATAAATCACAAAAGAACTTTTTTAAAAATATGAAAGAAACTAGTATACTATCGTACGAAACTCATGAAACAGGATGGCCCTATAGAAATAACGGGTTTCTTAGAAATTTAATCTCAAATTTTAATTTCTTAATGCTTAAATATAATTCAAATAGACATAATCGATTTATTGCTATCTTAAAAAAAAATAAAATTAGTTAATGAAAAAGATTTTATATATTTCTCACGATGGTATTTTTGATCATATTGGTAAATCGCAAATATTACCTTATCTTTTAAGAAATTCTGAATTTTACAAGTTTCACCTAATTACATTTGAGAAACAAAAATATTCTAAAAAATTCTTAAATAAAAAAAATTTTTTATTAAAATTTGGTATAAATTGGTACCCCCAGATTTATCATACTTCTCTTATTGGTAAATTTTTTGACTTTGTTAAAATCTTTTTTTACACCTTTTTTTTTAAATTCTTTTTTAGTATTAAGCTAGTTCACTGTAGAAGTTACATACCCTCTTTTTCATTATTTTTAATAAATAAAATCACTAAGATCGCTTTTATTTTTGATATTAGAGATTTTTGGGCCGATGAAGGACTAGAAATAAAAAAATATAAATTAATTTATAAAATAATTAAAAAAATTGAAGGTCATATTATAAATGATGCTTATCATGTAGTTTGTTTAACCAATGCTGCTAAAAAATATATTATTAATCTATATTCAAAAAAATATTCAAATATAGATGATAAAAAAATATCAATAATACCTTGTGGCACTGATTTTGATTTATTTAATCCAAAGATTTTAAATAAAAGAGTATCTAGTAAAATAAGGCAAAGTTTAAAATTAAAGAATAAGAAAGTTTTACTTTACTATGGATCCATTGGTCAAAACTATTTATTAGATAAGAAAATATTATTTTTCAAAACTATCAATATCAATAATGATTGGATATTTTTATTCATCGTTAATAATGAATTAAATTATTTACAAAATTATTTAGTTGAGAATGGTATTAATAAAAAAAACTTTATAATTGTAAATCTTCAAAGAAATATGATTCCTTATTATTTAAATCTAGCTAATCTCTCAATATTTTTTTATAGAAAAGGAATGAGATCTCTTGGGTGTTCTCCTACTAAGTTAGCTGATTTGTTTTCTATGAATGTACCCATAATTACTGACTCATCTTTGGGTGATATGAATGAAATAATTAAATATCATTTAAATAAATCTAAACTGCTTCATATTTTTAATAAACATCAAATAAGAACCAAAACAAACATAATTTTAAATGAAAAAAAATATATTGATATCAGAGGAAATAGTAAATATTTTGATTATAAAATTGGATGTAAAAAATATTTAAAAATTTACAATCAATCATTTATAGTCAATTGAAAAATGTACTAATTTTTAGTGGGGGTAGAGGTTCTAAAAGTTTAATAGACTCCCTATATAAACTAAGTTTACCCCTAAAAATAAATACCATTATTAACCTATATGATGATGGAAAATCCTCAGGCATGGTTAGATCTTCTTTTGACATGCCTGGTCCTTCTGACGCTAGAAAAGTTCAAGAAATCTTTCTAAGAAAAAAGAAAGTTCTACCAAGATACCAAGAACGTATATTTGATTTGCGGATTTCAACATCATATTTAAGTTTTCTGAAAGAAATAAATAATTTTATAAACTTTAAGGATAATAATTTATTTGGAGTTAATATACCCAATAAGGTTTTTAAAAATAAAATTAGAATTTATATTAAAAAGTTTTCTTCTTTACTTAATAATAAGTTTATTAATACAAAAGATATTTCATTAATGAATATTGTATATGTTGGAGCTTATTTTCATCATAATAAAAATATTAATAATAGTATTAAAAATATATCTACACTTTTTAAAATTAAAAATAAGATAGTATCATGTGGATATAAGAATTTATATTTATCTGGAATTAATCAAAATAATAAAATTTTTTATTCAGAGGAAGAAATAGTAGAACAGAGGTCAAATATAAATATGCAAGATATTTTTCTAACTAGTAATAAATTAAATAAGGGTTTAGATAATAGTGCTAATAATTCCAGAAGAATTCAAAAGATTAAAAAGTTGCATACTATTGATAAAATTTCTAAGGAAGCACATTCTTTAATTTCTAAAGCTGATATAATTATTTATTCTCCAGGAACACCCTATTCATCTTTATATCCATCTTATATTGTAAAAGGTGTAGGTTTAGCAATATCAAATAATATTAATGCAATAAAAATTATTATTACAAATATAGGTAGTGATTATGAAACTCCAAAATTTAAAGCTGATGATTATATAAAGAACACAATAAGGTTTTTAAACAAAGACTGTAAATTCAAATCAGAAAGTTTAATAACACATTGTTTAATTAATAATCCCCCTAGCAAAAAAAAATATTATGTAAAACCATATTTAAGTAATAAATATAAAAATAATTTAAATATTCTTTTAAGTAATTTCGAAAATAAATCTATGCAAGGGACTCATGATCCTCTCAAATTAGCTGAGATCTTAAAGTCAATTATTATTTAAGTTGATATTAGCACTAATTATTACTCACAACAGGCTCTCTGATTTAAAAATCTGTTTAGAAAAAGTAAATTCTCAGTCATTATCACCTGATAAAATACTTGTTATAGATAATGATTCAAATGATGGGACTAATGAGTTTTTAAAAAAAAATAATATCAATAATATTTATTCTAAAAATAATGGCTCAGCTGGTGGTTGGAATATAGGTATCAATTATGCTTTAAAAAATAATTTTAATTATATTTGGATGATGGATGATGATGGGTATCCTGATGAATTTGCATTAGAAAATTTGCATAAAAACTTTTATGAAGACTACTCATGTTTAGCAAGCTTAATATTGGACTCCAATGATAATAGTAAATTAGCAATACCATTACCTTTTTTAAATAAAAAAAATAATCCAGTCTTATTTGCATTTAATAGAAAAATTAAATCTTCAAAATATTTTATTAATAATTTTAAACTTTATAATTTTGCAAACTTTTTTAATGGGTCATTAATAAGTATTTCTTCAATAAAAAAAATTGGTAATGTTAATACTAATTTTTTTATCTATGGAGAAGAAGTTGATTTTTTTCATAGGTTGAGAAAAGTAGGAAAAGTATTAACATATTCAAAAGCAATACATTACCACCCAAACATAAATAAAAAATGGACAAGAATAAAAATCTATTTTTATTTAAAAAACTCAATTTACCTAAACTTTAAATACTACGACTATCCTATTATAAGAAGTATCCTGAATATAATTGCTATTTTTTATAGAATTATAAGATATAATGGTTTTCTATTCTTTTTAAGAACTTTTAAATATAAAAATATAAAAAAAATATTTAATGCTGTTTATAAAGGATTTAATTCCCAAATTGGAAATGATTTCAATTAAAAAAAAAAAATTAGCTATTCTTATCCCAGCAGCAGGTAAAGGCGTTAGAGCAAACTTACAATATCCTAAAACTTTGCACCCAATTAATAGAATTCCTATAATTGTTAGAATTATCAAAAAAATATCAAAATATTCAGATTGTATTTCAATTGTTATAAATAAAAAAAATGATAATCATTTTAAAAAAACATTATCTAAATTTAAAATAAGTAAAATTGAATTTCTTTACCAAAATAAAGCCAAGGGTATGGGTGACGCTGTTTTAAAATATTTTAAATCTAAGAATTATACAAAAATATCAGATATTATTCTTATATGGGGAGATATTCCTTTTTTAACTAGATCCTCGATTGATAAGTTATTAAGGACTCATATTATAGATGATAATTTTATGACAATACTAAGTAAAAATGTTTCTAATCCATATACTTATATTTTAAAAGATAAAAAAGATATTGTTTGCAATGTAATAGAGACTCATAAAACATTAAATAAATATAACTATGGGGAGAGAGATATAGGTGTATTTATTTTTAAAAAAGAACTTTTAATTCATTTAATAAAAAAACATAATTTTAAAAGGAAAGAGCATAATTTTTTATACATAGTTAATAAGTTATATAGTTTAGGTTATAAAATTAAATCATTGCCAATAGCAAAATATAAAGAGACAGTATCTTTAAATTCTTTATCTGATTTAAAATAAATGTACCCATATTTTTTAATCTATTCATTGGTAGGATTTTTTACCTTGTTAGAATTTTATAAATTTAATTTCTTCATTAATTATAAAAACTTTTTCAAATTTACTCTTTTTTCAATATTACTGATATTTATGGGGTTTAAATATTATGTAGGTGGTGATTGGGGGACTTATTCAAATTATTTTTATGAAGTAATACATGAGGGTATTAATTATCGAGATCTTAATAACGATATTGGATATTATCTCATAAATTTATTTTTATATAAATTAGGTTTTAATTTTTTTGCTATTAATATTTTTGCTGCATTAATTAGCTTATATGGAATACATTTATTAGCCAAAAGATCTTCAAATTATTTTTTATTTTTCTTAATACTAACACCATATTTTATATTTATTATTTTAATGGGTTACACTAGACAGTCCATATCAATTGGATTATTTCTAATTTCTATTTCTTTGTTATATAAAAAATATAATTTAATAAATTTATTATTTTTTTCTATATTAATTTTTGTAGCTTTTCTTTTTCATAAATCATCAATAATTCTTTTAATAATTCCATTATTTAATATCAAAATTAATTTTTTATCTTTTTCGATCCTTAATAATATAATATTTCTTCTTATATCTATTTTTATATTTATTATTTTTAATGATAGGCTAATACACCGGTTAGAATATTTTTTCGATAATAATTATTCATCGCTTGGTGGATATTTAAGATCATCGATTATGCTCTCATTTTCAATAATATATTTAGTTTTCTTTAAATTATTTAAAGAAAAAGAAGATAACAAAATTAATTTAATAATATTGATAGTTATAATTATAATTAGTTCATTTATGATTATACTTCCATCATCTGTTATAATTGATAGGTTTTTATTATATTTCTATTTCATCATTCCAATATTTTTTATTCAAATAATTAATCATTCAAAAAACGATTTTATTAAATCAATTATTCTATATTCTATATTGGTATTAGGTTATTTATTAATGTTTCTATGGTTTAATTTCGCAGTAAATTCGAAAAGTTGGGTTCCTTATCAAAGTTATATAAGCTATTATAATGCAAAATAAATCTGATAACTTCTTTGATATATTTGATCTTTTTCAAATAATAACAAGAAACTTGAAAAAATTTATTTTTGTTTCCCTTATCTATTGTTTAACAATTTTAATAATTCCATATTTAATTAGTTCTATTAAATCATCTAAATATGAAATTACTTTTATAATTGAAAATGAAAACTCTCTTTCATCCAAAAATACTGCTTTTAGTAATTTTATAACTTTAGGTAATCTTAACATCGAGAACTTATATTCTTCAAATGATTTTGATATTAATTTCAGTAAAATATTTTTTCATAAATATATTTTAGGTATAGAAAATGAAATATTATCTTTACCATTATCTCCCTATCTAAGTAGTGAATACAGAGATTTTTTTAGTAAAACTTCTGTCGAAGGTATAAGTGACACTAACATTCAAATTATTTATTATGATCCACATAATAGAGAAATGATTTATGATGAAAGATTTTTACAAGAATTAGTTAAAGAATTAAACCTTAGAATGCAAAAAACAATTTATGAGTTCCTAACAAGAAAAAATAAAGATTTACAAATATTAAGTAAAATACATCTAGACATATTCAATGAAACTAACAGTCCTAATTATTTTAAAAATATTAATATTTTAAATACAATTTATAATAAAAATAAATCTGTAATAAATGAATATTTAGTTAGAGATATAGACTCTCATTTTATATTTCAAGAACAAAAAAAAATTGAGAATACTATATTTTCATTTAGATACTATTTATTCTCTTTATTTATTTATATTTATATAACTATTTTTGTAATAGTCCTAATATATGGCTACCAAAAAAAATTAGATCTAAAAAAAATACCATAAAATAATTTAATTCAAAATCTTCCAAAAGAAACCTTACTTATAAATAATTTTGTCAATTTTATTTTTAGATTTTGCTCTTAGCTCTAAAAAATATCTAGTTTTTTTTTCTGAATTATA
>MDTC01141884.1_pt1 | contig 13805 bp, 11 predicted proteins | sample 811181 | NCBI WGS metagenome assembly MDTC01 (sample SAMN05326644, study PRJNA326480) | marine metagenome | isolation source: seawater | place: Pacific Ocean: North | collected 2011
AGAATGGACTCTTTCCGGTTTTCATGTGCGGACGCATGCTTACGCCGTTTTCTTTGGCGAAATCGGCCATCGCCTTGATGTTAGATTCGGCGATGTCGAGGTCAACGATGATCGCTGGAGTGTCGAGGTCTTCGACCGCTGTACCCGGAAGTGGCAGGTAGTCCATTACTTAATTATTTCCTTTTGTTGTGGTTGTTCAAACCCAGCGTGTTTATGCCTTTATGTTGTCGCGGCAGATGTCAAGGCCGGTACCGTTGAGGATCTATGTTATGACATACCTAATGTAATCCATGTCAAGTCCCTAAACTTTGCGGATAGCTGAAAATAGGGAAACCCTAGGATATGCTCAGAATTCAATATCAAATTGACTGAGAGACCTCACTTTGCATATTTATGAATTGGACACACCGGCAGTGGTGATTGATCTGGACGTACTCGAGAAGAATATTGAGGATATGGCAGTCCTCTGCCGCGAGTTAGGAATCACACTGCGTGGCCATACGAAAAGTCACAAGAGTCCGGAAATTGCGAAGATGCAGGTCGCTGCCGGTTCAAAAGGCATTGTTTGTCAAAAACTTGGGGATGCAGAGAATATGGCTCGAGCCGGTCTCGATGACATTCTTTTGACGTACAACATCGTTGGTAGACAGAAGGTTAGGCGGCTTACCGAATTGGCTCGATACCGACGAATAACTGTCACGGTAGATTCGTTTGCTATTGCGTCGGGCATTTCAGAACAGGCAAAACTGGATAGGGTGACAATCGGGGTTCTTGTCGAGATCGATACAGGTGGAAAACGTACCGGGGTTCAATCATCAACTGCAGCAGAGGAGCTTGGCAAGCAAGTGCAGGCGCTTCCCGGATTAGAATTGCGTGGACTGATGACGTACCCAAGTAGGGTGTCTTCAAAGCCTATTATTGAAGACGTTGTTGGACGTTTCAAAAAGGCAAACTTACCTCTGGATATTATGAGTGGTGGTGGTACTGGTGAGGAATGGGAGTCTAAAGAACTCGGATTCACCGAACACCGCAGCGGCTCTTATGTATACGAGGGTCTGAGTCGTATACAAGGCTCGAGTGGCAACGAAGGGCTTTCAGCGGAAAGATGCCCGCTCCGCGTTGTCACTACCGTGGTGAGCGTGCCGACTGCGGATCGCCTCATTATCGATGGTGGGATGAAAACTTTCCGATTGTTCCCGTCTATGCCGTATGGATTAATTCTCGAAGATCCTACGATTAAGTTCTCGGGTATGTCCGTCGAGCATGGTCATGTTGATACCAGTGATTCGAATCGCAAGTACATAGTCGGCGACAAGCTGACCATAATACCTACCTATCAAGAGGGTGTGACTAACTTACACGACGAGATAGTCTGGGCAAGGAACGACCAGGTCGACAGAGTGTGGCGTAACGACGGCAGAGGTAAGGTCAAGTAACAACGTATGTAGACGTACTAAGCTGAACAAGTAGTTGCTGTGTAAGTTTTCACAATTAGCTTGAACTAGCTGAACAATGAAAGATGAAGTTGAAAACGGAGAATGATTTGTCACTACCTATAATCGTTAAATCGCCGTTAAAGCCACCGTTTTGGGCACTTCTTGAGCGCAAGCTAATTAACGCACAAACTCAGGCCTGTCAAAGAATTTTCAGGAAATATTTTGATGAACGCGGCTATTTACTATGCCTGCCACGCTGGGGTGGTAATGATGGCTCTGATGACGCGATTGAAAATTTCGCAGGTTGGCCGCTTCTACACGCATTGGGGGCTTCAGATTCCATTCTGGAGATGTACAAATTAGGATGGGAAGGACACCTACTTCAGTACACTGAGGCTAAAACGGTTGAAGTGGAATTAGCACGCGATGGCATGCTCTATAAGGAATTTCCGGTGAGTTTGGATTGGTTCCATCACGGTGAGAGCATGAGTGTGTTTAATCTTCAGGGATTGTCCGATCCACATAATGAGGCATTCATGAACCGAGTACGTCGTTATGCCGGCTTTTACATGAATGAAGATTCTCAGGCTAAAAATTATGATCCTGAGCATAAGATAATTAAGAGTTTGTTCAATGGTAGCCGTGGTCCTTTATTACGTAAGGCTACGGCTTTGGACTGGGCTGGTGATCCGTTTGAGGTAGAAGATAGATTTGACACAGCACATGGGGAGCGCAATTTTGCAGAAATGCTCGCTCACTTTGAGGAATACACCGATGTGGTGGGCGATCATCCACTAAATCTCGCAGCCACCACTTTAGCGGTAAATGCTTTCATGGCAACCGGAGATTCGAAATATAGTGATTGGCTGATTGATTACGTCGATGCATGGAGTCAGCGTGCGGCTGATAACGGCGATATATTGCCGAGCAATATCGGCCTTGATGGCATAATCGGTGGTGAAACTGATGGGAAGTGGTATGGGGGTTGTTACGGCTGGAATTTCACAGTAACTGTTCCCCAAACGGGGGAAAAAGCACACCGAAATTCGATTTCCAGAGGTATAGCAGGTTTTGGGAATGCTTTACTTCTTACGGGAAATCAATTTTATGTTGATGTTTGGCGAAAAATGCTTGAAGCGGTCAACAGTAATGCAAAGCTTACTGATGGGAAAACTGTTTATCCACATATGTACGGCGAGGGTGGCTGGTATGCGTATCGTAGTACGCCTTATAACGAGGGCGCTCTTGATATCTATTATTGGTCGATGGACCAGGCAGACCGCAAATATACACCACCATCAGATTGGCTTAAATTCCTTGATGGAGATAAACCTGGTTTTCCGGTCGAAGCTATGGAAAATGAGTTTGAATCTATACGCCTCAAACTATTGGGGGTAGCAAACGACCGTAGTTCTCCTGATACCCGACTTTCAGACAATACACTACCGTTTAACACGGCTAATACAACATGCCTTACTCAATTGATGATCGGGGGCCTTACACCGCGATATGGTGAGCCGTTACACGCGAGACTACGTTACTTTGATCCAGTTGATAGACGTGCTGGAATACCTAATGATGTGGCAGCATTGGTCGAGAAAATGACTGATGTAAGTACCACGCTCTTACTGGTTAATATTGATCCCGTGGATGGCAAAAAAGTGATCATCCAGACTGGTGCATATGGAGAGCATCAAGCGACAACGGTGGAAATGGATGGTGAAGTGTTTGCGGTGGATAGTCCTTTTTTCAACGTCCAACTCAACCCTGGGTGCGGGACTAAGTTATTGATTCGTCACGACAGATACGCGAACCAGCCTACCCTGACGCACCCTTGGGATCGAGTCGGATAAACGTGTTCTTAATGGTGCTAGCCGCTCTTTTTTGCTGTTAACACTTTCTCATCTCGCCATGATTGTTCTACACGATAGACGATTCGTAACTGCCGGGCCAATAGTATGCAGAAATCGTTGATATATAGCCTTAGTTTTGTATTCGTAACCTTGAAGGACTTCTTTACTCTGAACCATGCGTCATGTATGTTGAGCATCTTGAAATCTAGCTATTTTATTTTGCATAAATTCACCGGAGACACATTTAATATGGCCTTACCAAAACATGTATGGAAGTTGGCTATTGCACTTCTGTCGTTAACTACCGTGTCGCTATTGGCTTGTTCTGCCGATAAAGAGACTGTTACCGTCGTACAGACCGTTGTTAGCGAAAAAGTAGTTGAAGTCCAAAAAGTTGTTGTTGCGACGCCAACGACGACAGCTGAGGAACGTGCGGCCGCTGCCGCCAACGCTAAGAAAGGCGGCCATCTCAGGATTTCTTCAGTGGGTAGCGTGCAATCATTTGACCCGCTATGGACTACCGCATCTTCAACCGGAAACGTCTCTAGTTTGATCCTCGAAGCTTTGTTTGCCTATAAAGAAGACAACACTATTGGGAAAATGCTCGTGGATGATTGGACAGTGAGTAGTGATGGCCTGAAGTGGACTTTCAAGATTCGTGATGGTGTTCAATTCCATAATGGAACGTTATTGACTACAGATGAGGTCATTGGCACCTTGCGTCGGCAAAGCGAAAGAGCTCCGGTATTTAAGTTGGTTTGGGAGAGATTCGGGCCGGCGTCTTTTGATGAATTTATCACTAAAGAAAACGATGTTGAGTTCAGTCTAAATCTGACTTCACAGACAGGTCTGGTACTCGATGCACTAGGTCCGCAGAACTTTACACCGCAGATGGTACTTTCGTCGTGGTATACGCTTCCTGCTACTGAATCGGCACCGGGTACTCCAATCGGAACGGGTCCGTATCGTTTTGAGTCATGGACTCCTGGTGATCGTTGGTCAGCAATTCCGTTTGCTAACTATTCACCAAGTCCTGAAAAATCCGATGGAGAGGCAGGTGCCCACACTGCGTATTTCGACAGGGTTTCTTATATTGAGATTCCAGATCAATCCACGCGTGTAGCCGCTCTCCAGACCGATGCAGTAGACCTTGTTCAGGAATTCTCGCAAGACCTGATTGACCGGTTGAAGGAAGACTCAAACGTTCAATTAATAGCGAATCCGCCTCTAAGGCTTCTCGGTCACTTTAACTATCAGATCCCACCGTTCAATGATCCGGAACATGGGCGAGACCTACGGCGAGCTGTCGTGATGGCCTACAACAATGAAAAGGCACTGCTGGCAGCTGCTGGAACTCCTGACCGAATTAATCTTTGCGCTTCACTCATGGAATGTGGATCAGCATGGGAATCAAATGCCGGCAGTGAAAACATGTACAACGCTCAACGTGTTGAAGATGCTAAGAAGATCGTGAAAGATGCAGGCTATGAAGGCTATACCATTCGATTGATGGATCCAGCTGATCGTCAGCCTGCTCATGGTGCTGCGCAGGTAACCCGTGAGGTACTGGAAGACATTGGATTCAACGTGGATCTGCGAGTCATGGACTGGGCCACGATGGTCCAAGACAGGGCAACTGTAGACCGTTGGGAATTCTTCCATACTTGGAGTGGTCGCAGTGTTCGAATCGGACCGATTGGACATCTGAGGTTCGGTGAACTTCAATACGATGCGTGGTTCAACCACTACACTGATACCGATGGTACTCAGAGAGCACTTTTCGATGTTTTCTCTTCGGAAACTGATGAAGGGAAGATAAAGACCGCTATGGAAGAGTTCCAGCAGTACTTCTATGATGATGCGATATTCCTCCAAGTTGGTGAATTTTTCAGCAACTGGGCGGCCAGTAACTCCATTGATGGATTACATGGCAACCCTGGTGGACAGAAGCCATACGACAAGTTCTTCAAGTAGAAAAATTTGGTCGGGGCTACCCGATGGCAAATTCATATCGTTCCGGGGGAGTGACAGCTGATGTTTTCGAAGCTGTCACTCCCTCGGGGTGATTAAATACGTTACATAGAGCACTCTTTCTCTCGTAATGTTCTAGAACGATTGCACAGTGAGAACTGTGCTGTAGATAAGGAATGATTAAGTCACTTGTGGCGTTATATTGCGCAACGTATTCTAGTGTCGATCCCTGTGGTAATCATGGTGGGGATAATCACCTTCACCCTGGTATATGTGGGACCGGGAGATCCTGCGGCTATCATTGCTGGCGATGAGGCGACACCTGAAATTCTTGAAGCGATTCGTGAGGATCTGGGCTTTAATAGGCCGTTCCCTGTGCAAATGGGAGATTGGTTCTGGAAATTGCTGCAAGGTGATCTTGGAACGTCCTATTTTTCCAAGCGAGAGATTACCGAGCTAATTACGCCTCGGCTCCAGCCCACTCTTTCACTAGGGTTTCAAGTCGTTGTGTTGTCCACTTTGATCGGTATCAGTACCGGTATGTTAGCTGCCTGGAAGGCAGGCTCGCGTTTAGACAGAAACCTGATGATTTTGGCTGTCCTAGGATTTGCCACACCTGGGTTTTGGCTAGCGTTTCTGACAATTTGGTTGTTCGCTGTAAACCTTGGCTGGTTTCCTGTGATCGGATATAAACCGATTCAAGACGGACTCATACCTCATCTCCATAGTATGTTTTTGCCAGTGATGGTTAACAGTATTCTCGCTTCTGCTTTTATTTCCAGGATTACCAGATCGGCGATGCTTGAGGTACTCCGTGAGGATTACATACGAACTGCTCGTGCAAAAGGGGCATCAGAGTTTTCTGTATTCATTCGCCACGCGTTCCGTCCGTCAGCAATTCCAGTGGCTACTGTAATTGGCGCTTCGATCGCAGGCCTGGCTACCGGGTTTGTGCTAACCGAAACGATATTCGCAATCCCCGGATTGGGTCGGATGCTTGTAGATGCAATAGTCAGGCGGGATTACCCGATAATTCAGGCCCTGCTTATGGTTGTGGCCATAGTGCTAATAGGGGTTAACCTGATTGTTGATATTCTCTACGCATATATTGATCCTAGGATCAGGTATTAGCGATGACAGTAACCTCGGATTTGGGAAATGAATGGCAACTTACGCCGCCTTTGTCAACTCGATTGCGGGGCATGTTCGGCGCGACCGTTAAGGCAGCGAAAAGAGATATCGTTCTCGGCGTATCCATTTCTCTTCTGTTATTGGGTCTTTTTTTGGCTGTGTTTGGGCCAACACTTGCCAGAACCGACTATGAACGGACTGATCCCGTTAATAGGATGCTCCCACCTTCGGCTGAACATTGGTTTGGAACGGACAATTGGGGACGCGATGTATTTGACCGTACGATCGTCGGGACTCGGCTGTCATTCTTGGTTGGATTTTCGGTGACATTGATATCGACAGTAATAGGTGTCGCAATTGCGTTGGTTATTAGCTACTTTCGAATTTTAGACGCGATAATGATGCGCTTTGTCGACGGATTTCTTGCATTTCCAACTATTCTTTTAGCTCTCGCGTTAATTTCGTTAATTGGACCTAGCATCGGGAATGTGATCATAGCTTTGTCTATAACTGCTACAGCGGGGAAAATCCGACTTGTCCGAGGTGCTGTACTCAGTTTACGAGAATCAACTTATGTCGAAGCGGCTAGAGCTGTTGGAGTACCAGTGCCTCGTATATTGATGCTTCATGTGTTGCCCAATATTGTGAGCATTATTATTGTTCAAGCTACGTTTACTTTGGCGTCGGCTATTCTTGCTGAGGCGAGCTTGAGTTTCCTTGGCGCGGGTGTACCCGAGTACGTACCTAGTTGGGGCAACATTATCGCTACAGGTCAGGGGTACATACAAGTCGGATTCCACATTTCATTTTTCCCTGGCCTGTTTCTTACGGTGACAGTATTAGCCGTAGTACTGATTGGCGATTCAATCCGTGACCACCTTGATCCGAAGTTGAGAGGCCGTCTAAAGACCACAACCCATTAGTGAGCAATTGAGTTATATGAGTTTTGCAAGATGACTGAAGCACTGTTAACGGTTGAAAATCTACACACACAATTCCGCACAGAAGGTGGTGTGGTCCAGGCTGTCGATGACGTCTCATTTAATATTCAAGCCGGTGAGACATTTGCACTTGTTGGTGAAAGTGGGTGCGGTAAAAGTGTGACCGCCCTTTCAATAATGGGACTTATACCTAACCCTCCTGGAGAAATAACATCGGGATCAATTGAATTCGATGGTGTGGATCTTTTGCAGGTCTCGAGCACTGAAATGCGATCTATTAGGGGCTCGAAGATTGGGATGATATTTCAAGAACCTATGAGTTCACTAAATCCTGTGCTCACGATTGAATCACAGTTGGCTGAGCCATTGAAAATACATATAGGTCTCTCTTCCGCTGCAGCGAATGATCGTGCTCAGGAGTTGATTGACATGGTTGGTATTCCCGATTCGAAGACCAGGCTCAAGCAATATCCGCATGAGTTGAGTGGTGGTCAACGACAGCGGATCATGATTGCTATGGCTATGGCTTGCACACCACGTTTGCTGATCGCTGATGAGGCTACAACGGCACTTGATGTGACAATTCAGGCCCAGATTCTTGACTTGATGCAGGAAGTGACTGAGAAGTCTGGAGCTGCTCTGTTGATAATCACTCACAATTTGGGAATTGTGGCCAGGTACGCGGACAGAGTGGCTGTTATGTACGCGGGAAAATTGAGAGAGGTAGGAGATGCCAGTGATATCTATGCGGCCTCTCAACATCCGTACACTGTAGGATTGTTGCGTTCTGTTCCGAGACTTGATTCCGAAAAAGGGACTCCGTTATCTCCCATCGGTGGTGAAATACCTGATCTGACAAATCTCCCGGGTGGTTGTGCATTTAATCCTAGATGTCAGTGGGCAGTCGATCATTGTTCGATCGAGGAGCCAGAATTGATAGAAATAGCACAAGGAAAGCAGGTGGCCTGTTTTGAGCATGCTTCAGTTAGCCTTAGTGTTTGACCAGACTGGATTTTTTAACCGGTGAGCTATTCTCCTGCAGCGACTGATAATTCCGTTCCAATCCTTAAGGTGCGTGAACTAAAAGTGCATTTCCCCGTGAAGCGCGGTTTGATTTTTCAACGGACTGTGGGTGTGGTGAAAGCTGTTGATGGTGTCGATATAGAAATCAAGCATGGAGAAACGCTCGGACTCGTCGGCGAATCAGGCTCTGGGAAAACTACTTTGGGACGGGCGGTCCTCAGACTAAATGATACCTCGGGAGGGAATATTAGCTACAGTGGCCAAGATGTTCTAGCTCTGCGTGGTGGGGAAATGCGGCGATTACGCAAAAATATTGGGATGGTGTTTCAGGATCCTTATGGTTCCTTAAACCCTAGGATGACAGTTGGAAATATTGTTGCGGAACCGATGTTGGTTCACAAGATATTTGATAATAAGTTAGCGATTAGAAACCGGGTAATGGAGCTGTTCGACACAGTAGGTCTGAACCGATCCATGGCCAGTCGATATCCCCATGAATTCTCCGGAGGTCAAAGGCAGCGAGTTGGGATAGCTAGAGCTTTGGCGTCAGGTCCAAATATACTGATTTGTGATGAACCAGTGTCTGCCTTAGATGTGTCGATACAGGCGCAGATCATCAGTTTGTTTGATCGTCTCAAGTTGGAGCAACAGCTTACCTATCTATTTATTGCTCATGATCTGTCGGTGGTGAGGCACGTTAGCGATGTTGTTGCGGTGATGTACCTGGGTAAAATCGTGGAACAGGGCAACGCCGATGATATCTATCGAAGTCCTCAGCATCCTTATACTCAGGCTCTGCTTTCGGCAGTGCCAATTCCGGATCCTGCCGTCGAACGCAAACGGAGTCGTACGGTACTAAAAGGCGATATTCCTAGCCCGTTGAATCCACCAAGCGGGTGCGTCTTTAGTCCGAGGTGTCCAATTGCAGAAGATCGTTGTTTTGTTGAGGCTCCGATGTCCCGGACGCTGAGTGATGGACGAAGAGCCGCATGCCATAAGGTATAGATTTGCTCTAAATATATTGGATTAGTTGGATACGACCTGATAACCGATTGACATATCATTTGGCCCAACATCACAATCTAAGTGGGAACCTAATTGGGGGATTACCGTGGTTAGAGTCAGTATCGTCAGCAGTAACAGGCGCATTAATGGGATAACCAATGCCCTTGAACTAATTGATTCCGACGTCGCTATTCCCGATAAACCGGTGATGGTCAAGCCGAATTTCGTTACTACTTCGAATCAACTTGCCGCTACCCATGTCGACTCTACCCGTGCAACACTCGACTATCTTTCCAGAAAGGGTGTGAGTCAATTTCTTATCGCGGTTGGCCCTGCAATTGGTACACCTGATTCTGGCTTCGATAACTATGGTTATCGTGACCTATCAAACGATTTTAATATCGAATTTATGGACTTGAATACCGACGATCGGATTCCTGTGCCTGCATTTGACGATCTGCTCAATCCACAGACTCTTTACATGTCAAAGCGACTTTCCGAGTCATATGTCGTATCGGTCTGTCCGATGAAGACTCATAACAATGTGGTTGTGACGTTAGGACTCAAGAATATTTTAGTAGGAACACTCTCAGGGAAAGAGCAGAAGCGCAAGATCCATAAAGGTAGTAAAGCGATCAACCTCACACTCGCAAAAATGGCTCAGCACGTCGTACCCGATCTAACTGTTATCGACGGTGTGATTGGAATGCAGGGTAATGGACCTATCGTCGGATTTGAGATGCCATCAAATGTTGTGGTTGCATCGCATCATGGAATCGCTGCTGATGTCGTTGGATTGCAGGTTATGGGTTACAGGCTTGATCAGGTTGGTTATCTGCGGTACGCGATGGAACTACGTAATCTTGGTGTTGAAGATATCGAAGTAGTTGGCGAAGACATCGATAACGTTAAAGTCTTATATGCTGACCACGAAAACATCAACGATCAACTCACTTGGCCGCTTCAGGCTGATTGGCACAGTGTTTTCGATCGAGCATAATCGCCATTACGCTTTAAACGTTCTGCCTCGCGGGGAACTTCCTTGATATAACGATCCATCTGTTTGTCCCATTGATATGCTCGTCCATCTTCCGGTTGTACCTGTGCTGTTCGTACTTGTCGCCGTTCAGTGTAATTTTCAGTGGATTCGCCCGGATGCCATCCACATGCAAGGCATAACGATTCGTCGTAGCGATACGCCATTGCTAAAGAAGAACATCGTTTACATCGATTGTTTAGAAACACTCTAGGGATTGATCGAGTTTTAGTTTTGTAACTCATAGTGCAGACCTGCCTTCTTCATTGGTTACTTGTTAAGGCACTTTGTCAGACTCTTGTGAAGGAAATATGAAACTGTTGTGAAGAAAACTTGTAGACGTGTTTCACGTTATTGAAGTTACATCGAGGTTGATTTGACCACGCGATCTCCTATCGCGCTTGGTGTGAATTTTCACCACAGGGTCGCTTCCCCGTTTTTTAATCCTTCAGGATTGCCGGCAAATCTCTTTGGTGATTTGCCTCAGCGGTTGATCGGAGGGTAGAAAGTCAGCTCTGCTCCAAAATTCTCCATGCTCACGACTGTATCTCCTCGAAGCCTGGCACGGACTTCTCGGGTTCGGTGGTTTAGGACGAGCTCACTTTCACTTACAGGGTATGAGACTTGCACAGGCTCTCCCAACGTTGGCTCAGCGATTAGGATGTAACCGTTTATAACTTGGAACTTGGTAGTACCTTTTATCTTGAGTTTAGTTCGATCGACCCAGGTTGGGAGGCGAATCCACAGTGGACCTGATTTGAGCGGTGTAGCCGTTACCCCTGAATTGTTTGAGGCGGCTTTGACATGTAAAAATTCGGTTTGACGGTCAAACATCATATTTACTATGTGGCCACGCTCGATTGCTATTGCAGATTCCCGTAAAACTTCGCACAGAGAGGCTACCGCGCCACCCACGATGTCCATGTTGAAGCTTATTCGTTCAAGGCCGAGTGGCCTGTGGCCGTAGGGCGCAGGGAATCCAAAAGCTCCTAGGTGTCGTCTTGCCACGTCGTGCAGCCCATCTTTTGATGATGGGTTTGCCGGTTCAGGGATAAACGAGTTGTCACGCAACTGTGCCGGCAGTAAATGTCCACGGATGATGCGTTCCGCATCTTGGAAGTATTCAGGGAATCCATATCTACCGATGATGAGTGCTGTTTCGACTATATCTCCTGTGTTATTGCACTCTCCACGATCAGGAGGGCTGTTGTCGTTGCTACTTTCAATTACCCAGCCTATTTCGTCACGTATTTCCCACAGACCATTGTCGTAAAAAGTTTTAACACGTTTGAGCAGTGATAAGTCAGATGTGATGTCTGCGAGCTGAGCCAGTGATGACATCACACACGTAGTGGAGTGTGTATGGGTCCCAAATTTTTTTCGGTCGTATGTCCCATCCGGAAGGAAGAATTCATCCGTTGCTTTCGAAGCAAGGATTGTCGCTAGTTCAAGGGCAGGACCATGTTGAGTGGCGGTGTAATATTTCGCGAGGGGTCCAATAGCCCTTGCAATGCCCGTGATGAAGGTGTGATCCTTGGAGGCTCTCAGGCCGAATTCTGATTGCAGCGTGTCCCAATCCCATCCATTTTCCGGTTTCCATAGTTCTAGTAGAAAGGCGATGCTGGCCTCTGCGATTTCAGCAGCTCGATCTGAACTTCGGTATTTCACCAGTGCAAACAGGGCGTGAAACCCTTCTCGAATGTTGTGTTCGTTGAAGTTGATCAGAGGACCATTCAAATCATCCCGATTGAGTGGTAGCGGAGTAGATCCAGAGTAGGAAAAGAATGCAGCGTTTGAATGTTTTTGTATCGCTTCTTCGTCTATCGTGATCCCAACTACATCTTCTGCAGTAAGCAGAGCATTTAGATGGCGCCCGGGTACGTGCGATTCACCGTGGACGCTACTGAAACTCAATTGAGGGTTTGGAAGCACCTCTGAAGCGAAGAAAGGTATGTCATTATCGTCGGTATTGAATACGCTCGACATAGTTTTACAGCCGAGCTCAATTGCGGAACGGATATCGGAAGTATTTACGTTCAAGAGAGTTGGCATTCAACTTGGTTCGTGCGTTAATTGTCGCTGGTTTTCGGTTCGATCGTTTCTAGCAGGTCGTTACAGAGAATACGTGCTGTTTCAATATCACCACCTGAACAGAGCAAAATCATGTTGGCGTAGATAGAGTAATCCCAGTATTTTGGGCTTTTGCAACTCTGTACTCCGTGTGAGACCGGTCCTGATCCTTTGTCTCCTTTACACTCTCGGGCGTCTTTTACGCCTTCCGGCCAGCTCATCAATTCTTTATCGAGGATGGCGTCCTCACCACTACGCTCATCCGCTTGTGTGGTCCCTAGTTCGATTGCATCGGAATGAGAAGCGAAAAACCTGACTTCATAGTCTTTACGATCATAAGGATCTGGCCCCCAAAAACCGTAGTATGCATTATCGGCTCCGACCAGTCCCTCGACGTCGTATGTTTTTGATTTTTTGAAACCGACCGCCTGCAGGTCTTCGATAGTGAGATTCTTACCGGGGTCGTAAATACGGGGGATAGCTGCCTCATCTGAATCGTCGCTACCACAGGCGATTGCGGGACCCAACGCGACGAACGCTAAAGCAATTACGGATAAAAACGAAATTGAGATGAATCGGTTCATATGAAATCTCCTAGTCACCGACATTATGCTGTAGTTATGAGATTTTTTCAGTATTGGTGAATTAGGGTTACAGGGTAAAATCCTCCCGATCCTTGCTCATAATGTATGCGAATCGATCAAAAAATGGGTATAAATTCGAGTTGGGCATCGTGTATATAAATAGAGAAGAGTAAATGTAAGCAAGCAGTGGACCAACCGTTTTTGTGCTAGGTCGGTAATAGGAGAATTAGATGTTTGCAACGATAGGCCATACGTTTTCCTTAATGAAAATGAGCTGGGACGTTTTGATGAAAGACAGGGAATTACTACTCTTTCCAGTTTTCACCGTCCTTGGTCTTATAGTGGTTTTGGGAGTATTTTTTGGTATCGCATCTACGACCGGATCGCTTGAACGTTTAGATTCAGAAACGGCTACGACTACTGGGATGGACGCCGCTCTGTATGTACTGGCTTTTTTTAGTGCGTATTTCGTGGTGATATTTTTCAATGCGGCCTTGATTTCTGCAGCACTAGAGCGGCTAAGAGGTGGAGATCCCGACGTATCATCGGGTTTGTCACACGCTTTTGCACATATTCATACGTTACTGGGGTGGTCGATTATTGCGGCCACTGTGGGGTTAATTCTCCAATTGCTGCGCGCTAATCAAAGAAATGCCATTGCACGTATCGTTATCGACATGATCGGTGGTATCTGGGAATTCCTGACCTTTTTTGTCATACCGATTCTTGTCTCAGAAAATGTCGGGCCATTTGGA
>MDTC01274304.1_pt1 | contig 13804 bp, 10 predicted proteins | sample 811181 | NCBI WGS metagenome assembly MDTC01 (sample SAMN05326644, study PRJNA326480) | marine metagenome | isolation source: seawater | place: Pacific Ocean: North | collected 2011
AGATACGGGCGAACAGGCTCTGGAGATCGTGGATACGCTGGTGCGTTCGGGAGCCTTCGATGTTGTCGTCCTCGATTCGGTAGCCGCCTTGGTCCCTCAAGCCGAACTGGAAGGCGACATGGGAGATTCCCACATGGGACTCCATGCTCGTCTGATGTCACAAGCTCTGCGCAAGCTCACCGGTTCGATCAATCGGTCGCGCACCTGCGCCATCTTCATCAATCAGCTGCGCATGAAGATCGGCGTCATGTTCGGCAATCCGGAGACCACTACCGGAGGTCGGGCAATGGGTTTCTACGCGTCTTTGCGACTCGACATCCGGCGGATTGGGCACATCAAGGATGGTGACGAAACCATTGGCAGCCGTGTTCGCGTCAAGGTGGTCAAGAACAAACTGGCGCCACCCTACCGCCAGGCGGAGATCGATCTCTACTACACGGGCAACCACATCGGTTTGTCGCGCGAGAGTGATCTCATCGATATCGGTGTCGACAAGGGGCTCGTCGAGAAGTCAGGAACCTGGTTTTCCTGCGATGGGGAGCGACTGGGGCAGGGACGGGAGAACGCCCGGATGTTTCTGGTCGAAAATCCCGAGTTTGCCGCCAAGTTAGAATCCCGATTGCGAGAAGAACTCGGCATGCCTTCCGACGATGCATCGACGTCCCAGGACGATGCAGCAACGACACCGCAGGACGACGCCGAGACGGCGGGCTGAGTTTCACGTGAGCGAGGAAGTCACCAAGACCCGGCGGATCGCGCTTGAGTTGCTGGCCGTACGTGATCGCTCCGTTCGTGAAATGGGCGAACGGCTCGTGCGTCGCGGTTGCGAACAGGATGCAATTGACACAGTGGTGCCGGATCTGTGCGACAAGGGACTACTCGATGACTCAACCTTCGTGCGTCGCTGGGTCAGCAGTCGGCTCGAGAATCGGCCCGAAGGACGCATCAAGTTGATCCAGGATTTGTGCAAGAGAGGCATTGACCGATCCCTGGCCGAGCAGGTGCTGGCAGAGTTCGAGGGTGACATCGGCACCGATGACGTCGCAGATCGTGTTCTCGCCCGTGTGGCTCACCGATACACTGGTATAGAGCACGACGCGGCCCGGAGGCGGATGTACGGACTGCTCGCGAGAAGAGGGTTCGACCCCGATACGACAAGGGCCGCCGTGGAGCGTGCCATGAATGCTTTAGCAGAAACGACCGCACCATGATGACATCGGATCAGATTCGTGAGACCTTCCTGAGTTTCTTCGAGGGCAAGGGACATACACGGGTTCCCAGTGCGCCTGTCGTGCCTCACGATGACCCGACTCTCTATTTCACCAATGCCGGGATGAATCAGTTCAAGGACGTGTTTCTCGGACTAGGCTCACGGCCCTACACACGTGCCGTCGACACGCAGAAGTGTATTCGAGTCTCAGGCAAACACAACGACCTGGAAGAGGTCGGCATCAGTCCCTGGCACCACACCTTTTTCGAGATGCTCGGCAACTGGTCCTTCGGAGATTACTTCAAGGAAGAGGCCATCCAGTGGCACTGGGAGCTGGTGACCGAGCACTACAAGATGCCGAAGGAGCGGCTGTGGGCAACCGTCTACGAGGGCGGTGAGGGCGTGCCCGCCGATGAGGAGGCGGAGGCACTGTGGTACCAGGTGACCGACCTGTTGCCGGGCCGCGTCGTGCGCCTGCCGGCGAAGGACAACTTCTGGGAGATGGGAGCCAGCGGCCCCTGCGGGCCGTGCTCGGAGATCCACTACTTCCTGGGTGACGATCTCGAAGCGCAGACCGAGGCCCTGTTTCGCCAGGACGGCCCCGAGTTCGTCGAAGTGGGCAATCTCGTCTTCATCCAATACAACCGGGACGAGAGTGGCGCCCTGCATCCGCTGCCGGCAGTCCACGTGGATACGGGTAGCGGCTTTGAGCGCCTGTGCAGTCTGCTGCAGGAGAAGGACAACAACTACGACACAGATGTCTTCCGGCCGCTGATCGAGCAGATCGCCGAGATCGCCGGTAGTGATCCCGACGGCGATTCAACCCGCGTACCGATGCGGGTGATCGCCGACCACGTGCGCACTCTCACCTTCGCCATCGCCGATGGTGCGTTGCCCTCCAATGACGGCCGTGGTTACGTGCTGCGACGGATCCTGCGTCGGGCGGCGCGATTCGGTCGTCAGCTCGACCAGCATGACCCCTTCATCTACAAGGTCGTGTCTACCCTGGCAGAGCAGGTGGGGCACGTGTTCCCCGAGGCCCGCGCCAAGGCCGCACACGTATCCCAGGTGATCCGGGCCGAGGAGGAGTCCTTCGGCAAAACGCTCGATCGAGGGCTCGAGATTTTTGAGCGCCTCGCCGCCAAGGGTGACGTGAGCGGTGCCGACGCGTTCCAGCTTTACGATACTTTCGGTTTCCCTCTTGATCTGACGGAACTGATGTCTCGCGAGCGGAATCTGAGTGTCGATACCGATGGGTTTTCGGAAGCACTGGAGCAACAGCGACAACGAGCCCGGGCTGCCACACGCAATCGGTTCCAGGCATCGGAGGGCATCGATGACGTGGTTGCCGGAGAGCATTCCCGTTTCATCGGATACGGGCAGCTTGAGACACAGACGACAGTGGCTCACAGCGAGTCCCAAGATGGCCAGGTCCGGCTCGTGCTCGAAGAGACACCCTTCTATGCCGAGTCCGGTGGCCAGGTAGGTGATCGGGGGGTGCTCTCGGGAGACGGATTTCGCATCCGCATCGAGACAACATTGAAGGGCCGGGGTGGTATCGTGCATGTGGGGCAGCTCGAGGATGGTGCCTTGCCGGCCAGCGGGGCTGGTGTGCAGGCAACGGTGGATGCGGGGCTGCGGCAATCCTCAGCCCGTCACCATACGGCGACTCACCTGCTACATGAGGCACTTCGACAAACCCTTGGTGACCACGTAGATCAGATGGGGTCTCTCGTCGATCCCGATCGTTTGCGCTTCGACTTCTCACATTTTTCTGCTGTCGAGGCGGGACAACTACGTCAGATCGAAGACATCGTCAACGAGACCATCCGCGCGGATCTGGAAGTCGAGACGTTCGAGGAGGACCTTACCAGAGCCAGAGAGCTTGGCGCACGAGCCCTATTCGGAGAGAAGTACGACGAACAGGTTCGGGTCGTGCGGATCGCCGATTTCAGCCTCGAATTGTGCGGGGGGACCCACGCGACACACACGGGCCAGATCGGCGCGTTCGAGCTCACGACCGAAGGGGGAATCGCCGCCGGGACTCGCCGTGTCGAGGCAACGGGTGGCGCACCCGCCTCGACCATGGCGCGGCAGAATCGCGAGCGTCTCGGAGACCTGGGCCAGATGCTCAATGCGACACCTGAAGAAGTACCCCAAGCGGTCAGACAGTTGCTCGAACGCAATCGTGACCTTGAAAAAGCACTTACCGACGCCCGCCGTCAGGCCGCAACTGACAGTGCGGGTGATCTGCTGGAGCACGCTGTCGACATGGAAGGTATGCGACTCGTCGCCGCTCGAGTCGACGTCGATGACGTGTCCAGTCTGCGGTCCATGGCCGACGGTCTGCGCGAGCGACTCGGGAGCGGCGTTGCCGTCCTCGGGGGTGAACTGCAGGGGAAGGTGTCCTTCATCGCAGTCGTCACCGACGATCTGATACAGGGGCGTTCGCTGAAGGCGGGCGATGTCGTGAAGGGTGTCGCCCAGTTGGCTGGAGGTTCCGGAGGCGGCAAGCCGCACATGGCTCAAGCCGGTGGCAGAGACGCAGAGAAAATCGACGAGGCCCTCGCCGCGGCGCCTGCCATTGTCAGAGAACTTCTGGCGTCCTGACGGGCAAGGTCGAATGACGACACTCGAACGGCTGTTGCAGGTGCGCCAACGACGCGGGGCTGGCTATCTCACGCTCCTTGACCCCGATCGGTTGTCCCTCGATGAGCTGTCCAAACGGGCAGAATTGTGTGCCGAAGCGGGGGCCGACGCGATCCTTGTCGGAACGTCGCTCATGCTTTCAGCGAGCCGCAACGCAGCTCTGTTCGATGATCTTCATCAGATTGTCGACATCCCCGTCATCTCCTTCCCAGGCGATGCGGGACAGGTCGTGCCCAATGCGGACGCCATCCTGTTTCTCTCCATGGTGAGTGGCCGTAATCCCGAACTGCTGATCGGCCAGCAAGTTCGCGCGGCACCTGTGCTGAAGGAGTATGGCGTGGAGGCCATCGCTACCGCATACATGCTCATCGAGTCCGGCACGCTCACGTCGACGGAGTTCATGAGTACGACCAGGCCGATCCCGCGGGCCAAACCGGACATTGCCATGGCTCACGCTCTCGCCGCTCAGTATATAGGAATGCGACTCGTCTATCTCGAGACGGGAAGCGGTGCGGCCCAGTCGGTAGATACAAGAATGGTCGAGGCCGTGGCCGAGTATGTAGATATCCCCGTGATCGTTGGTGGCGGAATCAGAGATGCGGAGACAGCCCGGGAAAAGGTCGAGGCGGGCGCTGCCTTCATCGTGACCGGCACCGCCGTGGAAGATGATCCTGGTCGCTTGCGCGAAATCAGTGATGCTGTCCATCTCGGCGATCGATCGTAAGACGAGTCGTGAACGGTTGGGTAGACAGTCATTGCCACGTGCTTCCTGGCGTGGACGACAGTGCCGTCGATATGGAGACCTCGTTGGACATGCTGCGAAGCGCAGTGGACGAAGGTCTCGAGCAATTGGTGGTCACACCCACTATCAGGCCAATGACGGTCCTGAGAAGCTGCGCTTGCATGAACGCGCCTTCTCTGGTCTCCGCCGTGGCTGCAGCGGGACTTCCCATTGATCTACGCCTGGGTGCCGAACTCGGTTTCCGATTCGGACCCGATCACGTTGCTGCTGATCCTGCGGCACGCTTGTCTGGAGGTGCCTACGTCCTTGTCGATTTGCCACCGGGGCCAGTGTCACCGGGCCTAGAGCAGGCCTTCTTCGCACTGCGCACCGCAGGTTGGAGGCCGATCCTCGCCCACCCGGAACGACATCGAGAACTAGCCCGTCGGCCAGAACGAATCGAGCGCCTGCGCGAACAGGACCTGATGTTGCAGGTCAACGCAGGTAGCCTAGTGGGACAATTCGGTCGTCGCGCAATGGATACCTCGACGCGGTTGATCGAACGGGGCTGGGCAGATTTTGTTGCCAGCGACGGTCACGATGTGAGGAAGCGACGTCTATCGATTCGTGCGGCTGCCGAGCAACTGAACGAGCTGGTGGGAACACAACGAACCTATCAGCTATTGGTGGAGAATCCTGCTTGCGTGATGACAGGCGAACTGGTCGAGCCCTATCGACCGCAGCCTGTGCGGCGAAAGGGAGGTATTGGACAATGGATTCAGCGACGTTTCAGCTCGTCTGCTGCCACGAGGGGATGAGTGAGCAATGATTGAAAAAACGGTCGTCGTCACGAATCGTTTGGGCATCCACGCCCGTCCGGCGACGGTGTTTGTGCAGGCTGCCGCGAAATTCCAGGCGGACATCTTCCTCTCCAAAGGCGACGTCAGCCGAGTAAATGGCAAGTCAATCATGGGCGTAATGATGCTTGCCGCCGAGCAGGGGGCCGAAGTTCTCGTCGAGGCAGAGGGCACCGATGCCGAACAGGCCGTCGAGACGTTGGCAGAACTACTGGCCAACGATTTCGAGGATAAGATCTGACCGATGGGTCCCTCGTATCATCGCTATGTTGGCGTTGCGGCTTCGCCAGGAATTGCCATCGGCAAAGCCTTCACCCACGCAGAGGTCCGTCCCCGTGTGCCACAACGCCGGATCTCGTCATCCAGGGTCAAAGCCGAAACCGAGCGGTTCACTGAGGCGCTGAATTCGGTGGGCGATGCAGTTCGGCGCACGAGGGATCGCGTCGAGATCGAACATGGGCCAGATCTGGCGCAGATCTTTGAGGCTCAGCTGGCCATGCTCGCCGATGTAGAAGTCCGAGACCGCACGCTGGGCATCGTCTCAAAACGCTTTTGGCCTGCTGAGAGAGCGTTCGCCGAAGTGATGAGCGAACTGTGCGCCAAGTTCGAGCAGATCGAGAACGAGTATCTGCGTGCCCGCGTCGGCGACCTACGGGATATCGAGCAGCAGGTACAGAACCAACTGTCGGGTGGCGCTCTGCCAGGCCTGCAGACTCTGCGCAGCAACACCGTCATGATTGCCCGTGATCTGCTGCCCTCAGAAGTAGCCCAGTTGGGACGTCGATTGGTGACCGGTCTCGTCATCGATATCGGCGGAGCCACGTCGCACACCAGCATCATCGCCCGTTCGCTGGGTTTGCCAACCGTGGTCGGTACCGAGAACGCCTCCCGCCGTATCAAGTCCGGAAGTCGCGTCATCGTCGACGGCGACGAGGGGGTTGTGCACACACTGCCGATAGCTCCGGTGCTGAGATACTTCCGTAGCGAACGTCGGCGACAACTTCGTCGCGAACGCGAACTCAGCGAGCGACGCGATCTTCCATCGGTCACGGCCGACGACAAGAAAGTCCAGTTGTGCGCGAACATCGACCTTCCACAGGAGGTGGCCGTTGCCGTCGCCAACGGCGCCGAAGGGGTCGGCATGTGTCGCACAGAGTTCCTCTATCTCGGTCAGAGATTGCCCGACGAGCAGCAGCAGTATGAGTCCTATCGCACGATCGTGGAAGCCATTGCGCCCCAGCCCGTCGTCATTCGCACCCTCGACCTTGGTGGCGACAAGCTGAGCCATGCCGTCGATTCGCTGCCAGAAGCCAATCCGATGCTCGGCTGGCGTGGAATCCGCATCTGTCTGGACACGCCGGACCTGTTCAAGACCCAGATCCGGGCGATTCTCAGAGCTGCCACGGCGGGCACCGCCCGCATCCTGCTGCCCATGGTTAGTAGTCTGGATGAGGTCGATCGTGCCAGAGCAGTGATCTCGGAGTCTGCCGCAGAGTTGGCGGCAGCAGGGATTGAGCATCGCGACGACATCGAACTGGGCGTGATGATTGAAGTCCCTTCGTCGGCCATCATGGCCGGCCAATTTGCGTCACAGGTGGACTTCTTCTCATTGGGAACAAACGATCTTGTGCAATACACCCTCGCCGTCGACCGCGGAACGGCGCGTGTTGCAAGTCTCTATGACCCATTGCATCCCGCCGTGCTGCAACTGATTCGACAGGTTGGCGAGGCGGCACGGGAGGCTGGCATTCCCGCCGGGATCTGTGGGGAGATGGCCAGCGATCCGGAGGCGGCCGTGGTCCTGATGGGTCTGGGTATCATGCAACTGAGCGTGAGCCCCACCGCCCTCCCGGAGCTAAAAGAAGTCGTACGAGCGACGAGACTGGCCGATGCCATCGCTCTGGCCGACAAGTCACTGCATCTGACATCGGGCGCACAGGTGCGATGCCTGGTTCAGGAGAGAGTCGGAGAAGCGCTGCGGGTGGCTCGCCCTCGACGGCGAGAAGGTGGCATGCCTTGACGGTCGGAACCAAGCCCTGGGCCGTCCTACCCGTCGCCGGACTCGGGGCACGCCTCCGGCCGCATACGCATACCCGGCCGAAACCACTGCTCCATGTGGCGGGGAAGCCGATCATTGGTCATATCCTCGACCAACTCGTGCCCCTGGGCGTCGATCGGATCGTCCTCATTGTTGGCTACATGGGGGATCGGATCGTCGAATATGTCCGATCTCGTGACGAATTCTCCCAAGTTGAGTTCGTCGAGCAGACTGAACTACTGGGTTTGGGCCATGCGATCTCGCTAGCCAGGCCGGTCGTCGAAGATGATCCGATGCTGATCGTCTACGGAGATACGATCTTTCGCGCTGATCTGTCTGGCGTCCTGGCTGAGGGTGACGGCGCTCTCGGTGTGCACCAGGTTGACGACCCAACACGATTCGGTGTGCTCGTTGAGCAATCGGGGATCGTACATCGATTGGTCGAAAAGCCTGCAGAATTCGTTTCCGATCTGGCCATCGTCGGTGTCAACTACATTCGCAGATCCCGTCTGTTGTTCGAATGCCTCGACGGGCTGATGAAAGATGGACAGCGTACTCGAGGTGAATTCCAGCTGACGGATGCCCTGCAACGAATGGTCGACGGCGGCGCCCAACTGCGTACATTTCCCGTCGCGGACTGGTTCGATTGCGGAACACAGGAAGCCTTGTTGGCGACAAACCAGGCCCTGCTGGCCGGAAGTGAGCCGTTGCACGTGCCAGATGGCATCGTTGTTGTTCCACCGGTTCATATCGACCCGACGGCGCAAGTGGCCGATGCGATCATCGGTCCTCATGTGTCGATCGGCGCTGGTGCGAGGGTTCCGTCGTGAGCAACAGCATCGTCGGCGAGCAAGCCACCGTCGAGGGGATTGTCATCAAAGACTCCCTGGTCGGATTTCAGGCCGTGGTAACAGGTCTTGCCTACCATCTCAATGTTGGTGACCAATCAGAGATCACCAACTGACACGCAACCCGCCCCTGGGCGGTCAACCACCCGACAGGGAGATCGTCTCACAGTGAATTCCTATCTGTTCACTTCCGAATCCGTTTCTGAAGGCCACCCTGACAAGGTTTCCGATCAGATTTCAGACGCAATCCTTGATGGCATGCTGGCAGGCGACAAGTTTTCACGCGTCGCATGCGAGACCTTGGTCACGACAGGTCAGGTCGTGGTGGCCGGCGAGGTAACGTCGAAGTCATTCGTCGATATCCAGGCCACCGTTCGCGACGTCATCAAGGACATCGGCTATGACGATCCTGAGATGGGTTTCGACTACCGCTCCTGCGGCGTTTCCGTAATGCTCGACCAGCAGTCCACTGATATTTCGCAGGGGGTAACTGAGTCGGCGGGTCTTCACGCTGAGATGGGGGCCGGAGATCAGGGCATGATGTTCGGATATGCCTGTCGCGAAACGCCGCAGCTGATGCCCCTGCCGATCACGTTGGCCCACAAGCTCTTGCAGCACATGGCCAAGCTTCGCAAGAAGGGCACTATTCCCTATCTACGACCTGACGCCAAGTCCCAGGTCACGGTTGAATACGTCGACGGCAAGCCGCAGCGCGTCACTGCCGTAGTGATTTCCACTCAGCACCACGAAAGCGCGTCGCACAAGAAGATCGAGCGCGACATGATCAATCAGGTCGTCAAGAAGGTGATTCCTGCCCGGCTGCTCGACCGTGACACGGTTTACCATATCAATCCGACCGGTCGATTCGTGATCGGTGGACCCCACGGTGATTGTGGACTCACTGGCCGCAAGATCATCGTGGACACCTACGGGGGTATGTGTCCTCACGGCGGCGGCGCCTTCTCAGGGAAGGATCCAACCAAGGTCGATCGAAGCGCCCACTACATGGCCCGATATGTGGCCAAGAATGTGGTCGCCGCAAAACTTGCTGATCGCTGCCAAGTACAGCTGGCCTACGCCATCGGCGTGTCGGAGCCCGTCTCCATTTTCGTCGATACGTACGGCACGGGAAAACTACCGGACGAAGAGCTCGCAACGCTCCTTCCGGGTGTGTTCGACCTGACCCCAAAGGGCATCATTAGCAAGCTCAAACTTCGTCGGCCCATCTACCGCAAGACGTCCAACTACGGGCATTTCGGGCGCGCTGATGCCGATTTCGTCTGGGAAAAAACCGACCGCGTGCGCGCGCTTACACAGGCCGCCAAATAGGCATGTTACTTTGAGTTCCACCCGATGCCACTGTTGGACGACGGAGGGTGGGAAAATCGGATTGAGTGACACCCCCTAAGTATTCTATATTGAGCAACTGTGTCCGCCCGGTGGTCAGTGTGGCCGCCGCGGAACAGCAGATCAGATCTTTTGACAAGGAGAGGGCAGATGATGCCTGTGACCCCGAATAGGGTCTCCGGGCGACTCGGCACGATCGCCGCCAGCCTCTGGCTTGGCGCCTGCGCCGTTAAGAGCCCCGAAGTTCCACGGCTCGAATTCACCGTCAGCGTCTCTGTCGCCAACGACACGACGACGATCGCTGAGGTGGCGTCCGATCGTTCAGAGTTCCTCGAGATCAGCAATGATGCAATGGGCATCAATTTCGGTACCGAATTCGGTGTGGATTCGCGCCAGGAAGTGGGAGACCGCCTGTCGGTGACGCCCAAGTCCAACAGCTTTTCCACTCAGCTGGGAATCATCTCACTTCCAGGCGCCGACGTGCCAGCCATCCCACCGATCACTCTCGGCCAGCTTCTCGGAGACGGTGTTGAGGTGACGGATGGCGCAACGATTCCCTTCCTGCCGTCTCAGTCACTCAATGAGGAATTCGCCGTTCCCCTCGCAAGCGTGACGACCTTGATCATCGAGTCGGGTGGCATCGTCCTTTCTGTGACCAACACGTTCCCCGTCGATCTGCAGAACCTTGTGTTTACCCTCGTGGACAACGGCAGAGGTGGCCGCACCATCGACACCATCAACATGGGCACCGTTGCCGCCAATGGTGGATCGTCCGAGGACAGTTTCGACCTTGCGGGCGAGACCATTTCTGGCGACCTCGTACTTGCGATTTCTGCCGGAACCGCGTCAGGCACGGCCGTTGTGATCCAGGGCGATCCGGGAATCGCCTTCGGACTGGAGGTGCTGCCCCTGCGGGTGAGTGAAGCCAGGGGGGTGATTCCGCAGCAGGTTTTCGAAGACGATCAGAAGCTGGATTTTCCCGATGATCGCATCCAGGTCACCGAGGCGCTGATCAGCGAAGGTGGTTTGACTCTGAGGGTGACCAACGAGATCCCAGTCATCATGGAGATTGAGTTCACGCTCTCAGACCTTCAAGATCCGTCGGGCACACCACAGACCTTCCTGATCGATTCCCTCGGTGCCGAGCCCAGGGAAATCACCTTTGATCTGACAAACAACCGCTTTGCCCCCATTGATCCGCTCGCGCTGCAGTTGTCCTATGCAGCCCGCACTTTCGATTCGGGTGATGAAGTCACGATTCGTTCCGTTGGCGAAATCACCGTTGAGGCGATCACCCAGCAGCTGACCTTCGGTCGCGTCGCCGGTGTCCTGGACAGCCTCGCCCTGGAGATCCCAGAGCAGACCGAGACCGTCGATTTCCCTCAGGGCCTCGACAATGTTGCCTTGGCACAGACAGAACTGGTTGTGTTCATCACTTCTGCCGTCGGCTTCAACTCAGGGATCACACTTGACATTCGTGGCGTGAACAGCAAGGGACAGACGGGCGGCCTCGTCATCGATGAAGCATTTCCAGCCGGCAGCCCTGATTCGCCGCGTTCGATCATTATTCGCCCCGAGTCTGCAGAGTTGACCGATTTTCTCAACCTTCTGCCGACGCAGATCACGGTAACCCCATCGGTCTTCGTTGGTGACGGCGTGAACGAAGAGGTGGTTGAACCCAGTCACTGGGTTCAGGTCGACAGCGTCCAGTTCCGGGCGCCTGCATCATTCCAGGTACTCGAGGCAACGCAGATTCAGCCCGACCCGATTCGCAGGACCTTCGACGACGACACGGTGCGGGAGCGAATCAGCTCCAATGTGCGTAGCGCGGGCGTCCGTACCACGATCGAGAATCACATTCCTCTCGCTGTCGGGGTGCGGCTCTACGTTGGAGAGACGGCCGAAACGGTCTACACAAACCCAACACTCGTGGTTCCGCCTTTGGATGAACCGGCATTCGGTGTAGACGCGGCTCCGTTCAGCGGAGGATCCGTCACGGCTAGTTCATTCAATACGCAGAATGTGACACTCACGAGCGATCAGATCCTCAAATTGCTCGAGCCCGTGTATTTCACGGGAATCCAGATCGCCATTGACGGTACGAACGGTGACGTTGCTCTCGCAGGCTCTGACTTTGTCATCGTCCAGGCAGGTTCCCAGATCATCCTTGAACTCAACGAAGACCTCGTCGATTAATCCAGGAGCAAGACTGATGAAATTCCGCACGTATCTCGGCTTTGCGGCAGTCCTGGTCCTAGGACTGCAGAGCACCTCTGAAGCGATCGGGGACGGCTCGCCGCGCGCGATGGGCCTGGCTGGATCCTACACCGCCTTGGCTCGTGGCCCGGAAGCGGTTCAGTGGAACCCCGCCAATTTGGGACTGCGATCCAGTCCCAGCTTTAAGTGGGAGCTGTTCAATTTCGGCGTCAACGCTTCGGCGGAGAATAACGCGTTCTCCGTGCAGACCTACAACGACAACTTCACCGACGCCGACCACTTCATCGGTGAGTCGGAGAAGCGCGATCTGCTCAGCGATGTTCCCAATGAGGGGCTGCGTCTCAACGTGGGTTTGGAGCCATTCGTGGGTGTCGGTATACCTGTCAATGGCGGTGTTGCCTTTTCACTTCCTAAGAAGATTCAGTCCGCCATTACCTCGACACTCTCTGTCGGTCTCGAGGGCGAACTGCCCAAAGACATGTTCGAACTGATGGTATTCGGAAATCAGTTCGAAGCGGATCGCATCTCCGATGGACTGAATGGGAACTACGACATCTCGGAGTGGGATGGGTCAGTCTGGGCCCTTGCTGGGTTCAACTGGGCCTTCGCCCGACCTGTAAACATCCGCACCAATGAAACCCTCAAGCCCTATTTGAGAGAGTTGTCCCTTGGTGCCACCGTGAAGGTCCTTGGTGGAGTTTACGGCGAAGTTCTGCGTTCCGGCGGCAACGGGTTCGTGTCTCGTGTTGCGGGTACTGATCTGGAGAGTTACGTCATTGTCCAATCCGGACAGGGGTTCGGCGTAGGGCTCGATCTCGGGGTTGCGGCTGTGTTGAAGGACGGCAAGACCACCGTCAGCGTCGGTCTGCTCGATTTTCTCGACTCCTACACCTGGAGTAGCGTCGGTCTGTTCGATATTGTCGAACGGAAGCTCAAAAAGAGGGACCTTCCCGCGATTGGTGAGGCGGCGCAGGACTGCGTTTTCGTGACCGCCACCGACCTGCGTGTCACGAGCCTGCTCGATGTCGAGAATGCAGAGGATGTCTTCGACAATCCGGATGTGGATGGCGATGGTGACACCGATTTCAACAAGGAGATCAGCGCAAAGAGCTTCAGTCGCTCCCTGCCAGCTCGCCTTCGCATCGGCGTCAGCCACCGCCCCATGGAGCGGCTGACCGTCGTGGGCAACTACGATCAGGCGTTTACTACCGGATTCGGTCTCGAGACGACACCTCGTGTGTCCCTCGGTGCTGAGTATCGACTTGTGCCATGGTTGCCTGCCCGAATCGGTCTGGCTGTAGGCGGGCGTAGCTCTTCATCAGCGATTGGTTTCGCCTTCGGGCCCTTCAGCGTGTTCCATATGCAGCTGCAACTGCTGGACACCGCCGTGGTTACCCGTGGTGGCGTCTTGCCGGGGGCAGGAAAAGGGATTGGGATCTCGGTCATGCTCTTCAGATTCAATCTCATCTGAACAGCGTTTCGCAGTTTTCTGAGTCCGGGAGGGACGGCCAAAATGGCCGGCCCTCTTTTTTTAGTGATTTCGTGAAAAAAAGCCTCATGGATCTTCAGAGTGGGCCGATACCTACGAATGGCGGGTAACCAGACTCTCCCAAATCCCCTGCGCCCCAAGGAGGGAATCATGCAAGTCGGGACGACTCAGAGCCAGCAGTCGCTGATCGCTTCGGTCAGTGTTTCGACCCAAATCGATGCCCAGGCGACCGTCAGCAGCGGTCCCCAGGGAAGTGATGCCGCAGTCCTGCTCAGCGTGGGCAGCGAAATCGACATCAGCTACGCGAACCGCGTCCTCGATGACAACCTAGCAGCCAGTTTTGATGCCGCCTTTGCCAAGGCCGGCCTCGATCTCAACACAGAGAGCATCCTCTCCAGTGGTCTCGATTTCTCGCCAGAGGCCACTGC
>MDTC01207592.1_pt1 | contig 13803 bp, 14 predicted proteins | sample 811181 | NCBI WGS metagenome assembly MDTC01 (sample SAMN05326644, study PRJNA326480) | marine metagenome | isolation source: seawater | place: Pacific Ocean: North | collected 2011
GGTTTCGAACAGTGGGCGGTAGTCGGTGATCGTGCGGTCGGCCCACTGTGATCGGTTCCCGACCTCGACCGTGATCGAGCCAGCGGAGAGCTCGGTGAGAGATGCCACCTGGAGCTCGGCGACCCGGATGAGCTGCTCGACGGCGATGCGGTCGCCCGGATCGATGTTGGGCTCGCTTTGTCCGTCGTTGGCGATTGTGTGGGCCAGTTGGCGCGCCGTGTCGTTGCTGCCGGAGGTCTGGCCCTGCAACAACTTCATGAGGTTGGCCATGAACGGCAGACCTCCGAACATGTCGTCGGGTGGATTGCCGTCGCTCATGACGGCATCGTAGGGGCGTGGATTCCCGAAGTCGCCTCGAGGACAACCCGAACGAGCACGCCGTGGTGGTGGTCACCGGTGCCGCTGGTGCGGTGGGATTGCGCGTCGTGCGCCGTCTTGTCCACGACCACCCAGGGATCGACGTGCGAGCAGTCGACAAAGCCGCCGTCGGCGCGCGGCCCGGCCTCGACGTGAGGCGGGTTGACCTTGCATCCGACGACCTGACGGCGGTGTTCGATGGCGCAACGTCGATCGTGCATCTCGCCACGGCAGTCACGCCCGACGTCGACGACCCGTCGGCCGACGAACTGGAACTCGCGATCGTGTCCCGGGTGCTCGACGCTGCCGCCGAGGTCGATGTGGGCCACGTGTGCGTGCTCTCCACCGCCATGGTCTACGGCGCATGGGTCGACAACCCGGTGCCGCTGACCGAGGACGCCGACGTGCGACCCAACCCCGACTTCCCGTGGGCCATCACCCGTGCCGCTGTCGAGCGGGCCGTCCTCGAATGGAGCTCGGGCCGTGAGGCTGCCGTCAGCATCCTGCGTCCCACCGCAGTCGTCACCGACGACACGCTCGGACGCCTTGCGCAGGTGCTCCACACCGCCCGTGTCGGTATCGCCGCCGATGGTGACCCACCCGTGCAGTACCTCCACGTCGACGACCTTGCAGCGGCGGTGGTCGCCGCCATCGAGACCCGCTTCAATGGGGTGGCCAACGTCGCACCAGACAGTTGGATCCCGCCGGATGCGCTCGCAGACCTCGAAGGCCCCCAGGCTCGGGTGCGCGTGCCGGCGTGGACGGCTCGTGCTGTGGCGGCAGTCCGGCAGCGGGCGGGTTTGGCTCCCATCCCGCCCGGCATCGTGCCCTATACGTCCCACTCGTGGGTGGTGGCCAACGACCGCGTCCGGGCGCTCGGATGGGAGGCTGACTACTCGAACGAGGAAGCGTGGGTCGTGTCTCACGACCCGAGCCCGCTCGAGCAGCTGCCTGCTCGTCGCCGCCAGGAGCTCGCGCTCGCTGCTACCGCTGCGCTTGCGCTCGGTTGCGTCGCCGGCGCAGTGCTCGTTCTTCGCCGGCTCCGTCGTAACTAGGCACCTCGGTCACCCCAGAGGCGGCATCGGACCCCCGCGGGAGTCGCTTCGACCGGTCGGTGGGCGGCTGCCTCGGCGCTCCTACGATGTCGTGATGCTCACCCCGCCACTCGACGGCGACGACTGGCTTGCCCTCACCGAGGAGCCCCTGCCCGTCGGCACCGCAGCTGATTGGGCCGTTCTGTCCCGCTGTGGCGCAATCGTGTTGTTCAGTGGCACGGCTCGCGACCACGCGCCCGGCCGTGAGGGCGTCGAGTTGCTCGATTACGAGGCCTTCGAGGAGCACGTTGTTCCCCGTCTCGCCGACATTGCCGCCGAGATGCGGAGCCGCTGGCCCGACCTCGGGCGCGTGGTGTTGATTCACCGGATCGGCCCAGTCGACATTGGCGAGTCGTCGGTGATCGTCGTTGCGTCCGCTCCCCACCGGCCCGCTGCGTTCGAGGCCGCCCGGTTCGGGATCGACACCCTCAAGGCGACCGTGCCGATCTGGAAGCGTGAGCGCTGGTCCGCGGGCGAGTCGTGGGGCCTCGAGTCCCAGCACATTACCGATGTTGCGCCAGAGGGGGAGGGGTGAGCGACGCCGTGGTCTTCCTCGTCTTGCCGTTCCTTGCCGCGACGCTCGGTTCCGTGTTGCTGTGGCTGTGGTCTCGTCGCCGTCGTCCTGTCGAATCCGGCTTCCAGGAACAGCTCCGGGCGCTCGCACCGGACGAGCGATCGCGACCTCACCCTCAGCCGAGCGGTATCGTTCGGCTCGACGACTCATCAGTTGAGGAGACCTGACCCTGGCACGCGACCTCGCGATCGATCTCGGCACAGCCAACACGCTGGTGTACGCCCGAGGTGAGGGCATCGTGTTGAACGAGCCTTCTGTAATCGCGCTCAACAGTCGGTCTGGTGAGGTCCTGGCAATGGGCCATGAGGCGTGGCAGATGATCGGCCGCACCCCGTCCTACATCGTGGCCGTGAGGCCGCTGCGCAAGGGGGCGATCACCGACTTTGAGGTCACCCAGCGCATGATCCGGCTGCTGTTGCAGCGGGTCGGTGTGAGCCGGCTCAACCGGCCGCGGGTCGTGATCTGTGTGCCGTCGGCGATCACCGCCGTCGAACGTCGAGCCGTCACTGAAGCCGCGCGTCGCGCGGGCGCGGCCGATGCCCGACTCATCGAGCAGCCCGTTGCCGCTGCGATCGGCGCTGACCTGCCGATCAACGAACCAATTGGCAACATGGTGGTCGACATCGGGGGCGGCACCACCGAGAGCGCCCTCATCTCCCTGGGCGGCGTCGTCGCGCTCGAGGCGGTCCGGGTCGGCTCGTTCGACATCGACAACGCCATTCAAGGGTATATTCGCCGCGAGTACGGCATAGCGATCGGTGAGCGCACCGCTGAGGAGATCAAGATCGTGCTGGGGTCGGCGTACCCCACCGACGGCGAGGTCAGCGCCGAGGTCCGCGGCCGTGAGCTCATGAGTGGCCTGCCCAAGACGGTGGTGCTCACGCCCGACGAGGTCCGGGTTGCCATCGAGGAACCTGTCACGGCGATGGTGGATTCGGTCGTGAGCTGTCTTGCTCAGGCCCCGCCAGAGCTCGCCCAGGATCTCATCGTGCAGGGCGTGCACCTAGTCGGTGGCGGGGGGATGTTAGGGGGCATGGATCTGCGCCTCACCGTCGAGTCCGACGTGCCCGTGCGTCGGGTCAATTCGCCGCTCGAGTCGGTGGTGCTCGGTGCCGGCAAGGTCATCGAGCACTACGAATCGGTGCAGGCGATTTTCATGGACGACGCGGGCGGCGGCCGCAGGCGTCGCTGAGTTCACGCTCCGTCGGCTGGGCCCAACAACTCGTCGACGGCGTCGCGTACTTGCCGGTCGCGGTCGGTACGTGCTCGTGCCCAGGCCGCATCGACCTCGGGGCCATCGAAGGCCGCGAGGGCAAGCACGGCGCGACGTCGCACTGCGGGTTTGTCGGTGGTCGCCTTCAGCACGGCGGGCAGCCCGAGTTCGTCGCCGATCGCACCAATCGCCGCAACGGCCGCTTCCCGTACGAGCGGATCGTCGTGCCCGGTTGCGAGTTGGGCGAGTCGGAATGTGGGGGGTCGAGGGCCGCTGTCGCGCTCGCCGCATGCCCACGCGGCCATCTCCACGACCGCAGGCTCGGGGTCGTCGAGCAGCCCAACGATGTCGGGGTCGTGTCGGTGGGCGGCGATATCGAGTGCGGCGATTCGCACCGCAGGCTCCGGGTCGGTGAGCAGGGTTACAAGTCGGTCGGTATCGAGCACATCAAGCCGGTCGGCACTGCGAAGGCCGGCGATGCGGACGTACGCATCGGGGTCGTCGAGGGCGGCGAGCGCCGTGCCCGGATCGTCGAGGAAACCCGCTTGGGCGGCGGCTCGGCGTCGGGCCATGACCTCATCGTGCATTGTCCGACCCTAACGGGACCGGCGCTGGCCGTCGGTTAGCTGATCGCCCGCTCCAGCAGGAAGCCCAGCCCGAGCACGCTGATACCGACGACAGCGGCCAGCGCGATGCCCAGGCCGACCACTAACGCGGTGAGCACGATGATCGCTCGAATCCGTTCCCACCAGCGCACGTACGCCTTTCGGCCGACGACGGGCCGATCGACGCGGCGTCGGACGAGGCCTATCGCTCGTAGGCTGTCCATGATGATGCTCGTGTCGTCCTCGTCGTTGACGGGCATGACGCCAAGCATCGACGGTCCCATCCGGCGCCTTAGGTGCTTACTGCTGTTTGCCGCCCGCGCCATGGCAGGCTGCATCGAGGTGGGTGGCCGAAGGCCGGTGCCCAGGATTCCCGCCACAAGGACGAGCACGAGGATCATGACGGTGGAGGACACGACGGGGGCGATGTTACCGCCACCCCTGGGATCCCCGGTGGCGGCTGTCGCGCCACGCCCCTGGTACCGCGATCGGGTGAGCGTCGCAGTGCTTGTGCTGGTCTCCTTTCTGCTCGCAGGCGTGGCGAGCTTCTACACCGTGCCCGCTCAGTGGGTCGGCCGAATCCTTCCCGGGAACTCGGTCGTCGACGTTGGCGCTGTGGCCCTGAAGCCGGGTTCGGCTCGGCCCACTGACGACCGTGTCCAGGCATCCGACATCGAGATATTTGAGCCCGAAGGCAAGATCTTGTTCACGACGGTGGCGGTCGATGATCAGGTCACCATCGCCGATTGGGTCCGCGCGAACTCCGACGATGCCGTCGAACTGCGCACCCGCGAACAAGTCTTTGGTACCCGCACCTCGGCGGAGCAGCGCGAGCGCAATCTCGAGCTGATGGCGGTGTCGAAAGAGTCTGCCGTTGTCGCCGCCCTCGAATATCTCGGGGTCGAGGCTGTCGTCGAGAGCGGGGTCGGGTTCAACGGTGTGGTCGAGGGGGGTCCAGCCGACGGGTTGCTGGAGGTCGGCGAGATCATCGTGGCGATCGACGACGACCCCATCACCGGCCTCGAATCCCTACTCGAGTTGCTGACGGCGATCGACCCGGGAACCGAGGTCCAGATCACGCTCGAGGATGTCGACACTGGCGAGCTCCGAGCCCAACCGGTCACGATCGGCGCCCATCCGGAGGGCCGCGAAGGTGGCTTCATCGGCATCATGGACGTCACCGTGCGGGCCGTCGACGCCGATCTGCCGTTCGAACTCGACATCGATTCCGGCTCGATCGGTGGGCCGTCGGCCGGGTTGGCGTTCACCCTCACGATCATCGACCTGCTGACCGAAGGTGAACTCACCGGGGGTGGCAAGGTTGCCGTTACCGGTACGATCTCCGCGGGAGGCACGGTTGGCGATGTCGGTGGTGTTGCCCAGAAGGCGCGTGCTGCCGAGGATGCCGGTGCCGAGGTTTTCATTGTGCCGGTCGACGCCATCGCCGATGCCGAGTCGACCACGGAACGCCTCCGGGTCAAAGGGGTTGCCACCCTCGACGAGGCGATTGAGGTGCTTGCTGAGCGCGGTGGCGACATCAGCGAACTGGCGCTCCAGATCGACGGTGTCACGGCGGAGTGACCCGCTTGCGTTGGGGGATACCGCAACGCTCTGCGATGCACTTCTACGATCAAGGCCATGACCGATGGTGCATCTCTCGATCCCAGCGAGCTCGACCAGGCATCGTTCGAGCTGGTTCGACGCGGATTTGACCCGCTGCCGGTGCAGCGGACGCTGCAGCACGCTGCAGCGGTCATCAGAGAACTTCGTCGCGAGCGTGATGTGCTGGCGGCCCGGGTCGTCGACGTCGAAGTCGCGCTCGCAGAGCCGCTGGAGGCTCATCGGGTTGCCGAAGCGCTCGGTGCTGAGGCGACCCAGGTGCTCGAGGCGGCTCATGCCGCCGCTGCCGAACGCGCCGAACGGGCCGAACGAGAAGCCGAGGCAATCCGGGCCGAGGCGCTCGCTGCCGCCGACACGACCCGAGCGGAGGCCATCGCGGAGCGTGAGGAGACCCTTGCTTCGGCGGAGCGTGACGCCGAGGAGGTCGCCGAGGAGGGCCGCCAGCGAGGTCGAGACATGGTCAATGAGGCGCAGGCCGTGCGTGAGCGGATGCTGAGTGACCTGGCTCGCAAGCGGCAGACGGGCCGAGCTCAAGTGGAGCAGCTCCGTGCGGGCCGTGACCGGTTGCTTGAGTCGTTGACGATCGCTCAGCAGTCTCTCGACGCGGCGATGAAGGATCTCGTCGATGCGGTCCCCGAGGCGCGCGCTTCAGCGGAACGCGCCGGCTTGCGAATCGCGAACGAGCTCACGCCGACAGTGGAGACCATGGAGGCTGAGATCGAGGCGGCCCGATTGGTCGGACATCCGCTGGTCGACGGCGTCGCTGCACCTGGTTCCGCCGGCGATCTCGACGATGAGCCCGATCCGGTGTTCGTTACGGCTGAGATGGAAGCGCTGACCCACATCGACGAGGCGCTTGAACCCAGCAAAGAGGCCGAACCCGCTGCCGGTGAGGACGCCGATGTCGATGAACGTGTCGACGACGAGCATGATGCATCTTCTGGCACTGATGATCCGTCGCCTGTCGAGGCGACCGAGTCCGAATCCTCCGAACCTGAGGCCGACGCCCCCGAGGCCGGCGAACCCGAGACGACCGTGGACGCAGTCGATGACCTTTTCGCCCGCCTGCGTGGCGACCGCAACGGCGAACCGGAACCTGAGTTTGAGGAGGAGCCCCAGCCCGACGCTGAGTCCGAGTCGGAGCCCGAGCAGGAAGCCGTTGTTTCGGCCGACCCGAACCAGGCGCTGCGAGCACGAGCCGAGAGTGTCGCAACGCGGGCCCTTAAGAGGATCCTGGTCGAAGAGCAGAGCTCCCTTCTCGATGGCATCCGGCGTAGCGGCTCTGATGCCATCGCTGTCGTCGTGGCTGACGCCGACGCCCACGCTGCCCCCTACGAGTTGGCGATCGACGCAGCATTCGACGATATAATCGAGGCGTTGGGTGGTGACGCCAGCACCCGACAGGAGGGCTACGAACAGGTGCGTTCCGTTGCGCTCGACCCGGTTCGCAGCCGGTTGCTTGAGGTCGCTGAACGCACTGACGATGCCGATGAGCTTTCCGACACCGTGCGAGGGCTCTACCGCGAGTCGCGATCGCGTCGTTTGCCGATGGCGGCCGCTGCGGCGGTGTCAGCGGTGATCGGTCCGGCCGGCGAGTAAACAGCGAACGACCTGGAGCGGTGGGTCGTCGAGTCGCGGATCCGTGCGGACCCGATTGCGTCGATCGATGACCTGAGCGCCGACAAGGCCTCGTTCTGGGCAACCGGTAGAATCATGGGACCATGCGAAATGTAGAAGAGATGCCACAGCGAGGTCGTTTCTCTCGGTTTGGCGGGCGAGGCCGAGTCGTCTTGGCCGTGCTCGCCGCCGCGTTCATCGTCATCGCCTTGTCTCTGCGAGGAATCGCAGGGTTCTACACCGACTTCCTCTGGTTTGACTCGCTCGACCGAACCGATGTGTGGGGCACGGTGTTGGGCGCCAAGATCGTCTTGACCCTCATCTTCTTCGGGGTGTTCTTCGCTCTGCTGTGGATCAACCTCTTCCTCGCCGACCGCTCGGCGCCGCAGACTCGGGTACCCGGTCCTGAGGAGGAACTCCTCGCCCGCTACCACGATCTTGTCGCTGGCCGTTCCAGGCTGGTGCGTGCTGTGGTGTCGTTCTTCTTCGCTCTGCTCGCCGCCGCTGGCGTGCAGTCGCAGTGGGAAGAGTGGCTGCTGTTCGTCAACCGTCAGGACTTCGGGATTACCGACCCTCAGTTCGGCACCGACATCGGCTTCTATCTCTTCCAGTTGCCGTTCTTGACCTATGTGGTCGATTGGGCGTTCGCCGCGTTCCTCATCATCTTCATCCTCACGGTCATCGCGCACTACCTGAACGGTGGCATCCGCATGGCGGTGACCTCCGGCGAGCGCACGACGGCCAGCGTCAAGGTGCACCTCTCGGCGATTCTCGCCGTCCTCGCCGTGATTCGAGCAGCCGACTACTGGTTGCAGCGCTACGAACTCACTGTTTCGCGGCGAGGTGTGGTCGATGGTGCGCTCTACACCGATGTCAACGCGCAGCTGCCTGCGCTCTACCTCCTGATCGCCATTTCGCTGTCGGCGGTCGTATTGCTCGTGTTCAACCTGCGGCAGCGGGGCTGGACCTTGCCGATCATCGCCGTGGGTCTGTGGGCGTTCGTCGCCATCGTCATGGGCGGCATCTACCCGGCGTTCGTGCAGCGCTTCCAGGTCGAGCCCAACGAGACGAGTCGCGAGGTCGAGTTCACCCAGCGCAATATCGATGCGACCCGTGAAGCGTTCGGGCTTGAGCCCGACGCCGACGTCATCGAGACGGCGTTCGCCTACACGACGGATGTTACGGCCGACGAACTTCGCGAGAACGCCACGACCGTTCGCAACACCCGCGTGCTCGACCCAGTCGTCACCCATCCGACCTTCGAGCGGTTCGAGGCGCTACGCGACTTCTACCGTTTCGAGGGCGCCGTGGTCGACGTCGGCGCAACCTTTGCGCCGTCGCTCGACACCGACCGCTACCTGATCAATGGCGAACTGACGCAGGTCGTGCTCGGCACCCGAGAACTCAACCTCGCCGATCTCAGCTGGGAGCGAGAGCATGTTCGTCTCACCCACGGCTACGGCCTCGCCCTTGCCGGCGCAAACGCCACCACGCCTGAGGGGAGCCCGAGCTTCCTTGCCGGCGGTCTGCCGATCGAGACCGATCCGGTACTCGACCTTCAGCTCGACCAGCCGCAGATCTACCACGGTGAAGGCCTTGGTGGGTACGCCCTCGTGGGTGCCACGGTCGACGAAATCGACTATGTCGACAGCGCAACCAACCAGGACGTTCCGGTTCGCTACGACGGCGAGTCCGGCGTCAGCATGGGGTCGTTCATTCGACAGGCTGCGTTCGCAATGCGGTTCGGTCAGATCGAGCCCTTGATCTCGAACTTCGTGTCCGACGACACCCGTGTAATCTATGTCCGCGACGTGCACGACCGTGTCGAGGCGCTTGCTCCGTTCCTGCGGTTCGACGCCGATGCCTACCCAGTCGTCTTCGATGGTCGAATCCACTATGTGATCGACGCATACACCACGAGCGACCGCTACCCCTACAGCCAGCGCTCCGAGAACAGACGCCTGTTCGACGGTGGTCTGGCTAACGGGTCGTTCAACTATGTCCGCAACTCGGTCAAGGCCGTGGTCGACGCCTACAACGGCGACGTCGCCTTCTACCGCATGCCGGTGGAGGACCCGATCGCCGACGCCTGGATGTCGGCCTTCCCGGATCTGTTCACTGCGTTCGACGACATGCCTGAGGCGCTCCGCGACCATCTTCGCTACCCGCAGGACCTGTTCCGGGTGCAGACCAACATGTGGGCCCGCTACCAGGTCTCGAATCCCGAAAGTCTCATCATTGGCACCGAGCGGTGGGACGTCGCCCAGAACCCGGGCCGTCAGGTCCGAGTCGCCGCCGGCACCGAGACGACGATAGATGAGGATGGCCTGCTCGTCACCCGCGAGGAGCGGGTCAACCCGTATTACGCCCTGATGGAGTTGCCGGGCGAGGACGAGCCGAGCTTCGTGACGTTGCGTAGTTTCGTGCCCTTCGATGAAAACGACGACCGTCGCGAACTCGAGGCCTTCATGGTCGGCGAGACGAGACCCGACGGCACGTCTCGTTTGGTTTCCTACGAGATCACCTCACCCGACGCACCCGGTCCCGTCCTCGTGGCCTCGGCGATCGCGCAGGACGAGGCGATCTCAAGCGAGCTCTCTCTGCTCAACCGTGACGGTTCGACCGTCGAGTTCGGTGATCTGCTGATGTTGCCGATCGGTGATTCGATCCTGTGGGTCCGCCCGCTCTATGTGGCGGCCGAGGGAGACGCGTCGGTGCCCACCCTGCAGCGAGTGATTGCGACCATCGGTGAGGGTGAGCGCATCACGATCGCCAGCAATCTCACCGAGGCGCTGAACGGTCTCTTCGACGGTGAGGACTTCTCCGATCTGCTTGGACCTGTCGTCGTCGCCGATCCCGATCCCGACCCTGACCCTGCCCCTGAGCCCGACGATGACGGGAAGCCGCCAGCGCCTTCGACGCCTGAAGAGGTGCTCGCCGGAGTCGCGTCGCTCTACGACCAGCGTCAGGAGGCCCTGACCTCGTCGCCACCGGATGAGATTCGCGCTGCCGAGTTGTTGGCCCGGATCGGTGAGCTGTTGGCGACGGTTGAGGAACTCGACGTCGAGCCGGAACCTGCGCCGAAGTCGACCGACCCGGATGAGGTCGACGCCTAAGACACGGTGCACTGCTGGTGCATGCCCTGACCCGACGAGGACCACTACCGTTACGTCACCCCCTGACCTGCCTCGTGGAGGACTCGTGATGCCCCACCTCTTGCTCGCTCCGCTGATGTCGTTCGCCCTGCTTGCCGCTGCGTGCGGCGGCAGCGACGACTCAGCTGATGACGACCGCGCTTCCGTCGGATCCGGCGACATGTTTGATGGCGCGGCTGACGCCGAGCCCGAGGAGACGGTGCCGCCGACCACCGACACGATTCCGCCCGAGGCGGCGAAACTTCCTGATTTGCAGATGGTGTTCGTCGAGTTTGGCGACGACGGCTATGTCGAGATCGCCAATGTCGGAGATACCGATGCCGACGTTGGTGGTGTCCAGATTTGTCAGTCCGCGACCTGCGTTGACATCGGCCCGGTCGCTGCGGGCACGATCCCGGCGGGGACATCGGTCCTGGTCATGGCATCAGTGCTCGGCGGTCTCTCAGCCGACGGTGGTGAGGCGGCGCTGCACTCCGGCAGCGACGTCACCAACCCCGACACGATTTTCGGCTTTGTGCAGTGGGGCTCGGGTGGCGTTCGTGCCGAGGTGGCCGCTGAAGCAGGAATCTGGCCGGACGGTGCGTCGGTCGAACCGGATCCGGCGTTCAACTCGATCGAATTGTTCGGTGACCCCGCTGACCCGGAGAGCTGGAGCTGATCAGAACACCTCGGTGGCAGGCACGGTGTGGCCGGAACCGTTTCCGATGCTGATCTGATCGAGGCGGATCTTGCTTTGATGGCCGTGCTCCATCGCGTGGCCCCGCGAGCGCAGGTCACGCTGGAGGGATTTGATGTACGACGCCATCCGCACCGACTTGTCGGTGGGGTCGAGCCCGCGAACGAGACGAGGCCTCTGAGTGGCGGCACCGGTCGGACAGTGGCCGGTTTGGCACTCCTGGGCCTGGATACAGCCGATGGCAGGCATCGCCTCGCGGCCGACGCCGAGCATGTCGGCACCGAGTGCCAAAGTGAGTGCAGCATCGGGCGGGCGCCCAAGCTTTCTAGCAGCGCCAAACACGACGGTGTCCTCAAGGCAGTTCTCGGCAAAGGTGCGGCGCGCCAGCGGGAACGCCTGTCGGATCGGAAGGGCGACATGATCGGCGAACACGAGCGGCGCAGCACCCGTGCCGCCCTCACCGCCGTCGACCATGATGGAGTCCGGGCCCTGGCCGGTAGCTGCCATATGCTCGGCGAATTCGGACCAGAACACACGGTCGCCGACAGCCGACTTGATGCCGACGGGCTTACCGGAAGCATCGGCGATGCGCTCGACGAACTCGACGAGGCCGGCGATGTCATCGAACACTCGGTGGCGGGCTGGGCTGCGCACGGTGACGCCGACCTCGACGCCGCCGGCGGTGGCGATCTCGAGGGGTGACCTTGTTGCTGGGCAACACGCCGCCGAGTCCGGGCTTTGCGCCTTGTGAGAGCTTGATCTCGATGGCCTTGACCGGCGCTCCGTCCATCGATTCGAGCACCCGGTCGATCGAGAAGCCATCGTCATGGTCGCGTGCGCCGAAGTAGCCGGTGGCCAGCTGGAAGACGAGATCGCCGCCGTGGCGGTGGTGGACGCTGATTCCGCCCTCGCCGGTGTTGGGCAGGCAGTCCGCCATCACAGCTCCGCGGTCGAGGGCGACGACGGCGGCGCTCGACAGTGAACCGAAACTCATCGCCGAGATCGAGACGATCGAGGCCGGCTGGAAGACCCCAGGTCGGTTGCGTCGCTCGCTGAGCACCGTGGCGCACGGCACGGGTTTGTCGGTGTCGTTGTCGATGGGGAAGGCGCTGTGGTGGAAGAACGGGTAGCCCGCTCGATCGAGGTCGTTGTCGGTTCCGAAGCCGAAGTAGGCGTGCTCGTTCTTGGAGGTTGCTTACACCCACCGTCGCTGATCCCGGGAGAAAGGCCGCCCCTCATCGTTGTCGGTGACGATGTACTGGCGGAGCTCGGGACCGATGCCCTCAAGGAGGTAGCGGAGGTGCCCGACAACCGGGAAGTTCCGAAGGATGGCGTGTTTTTTCCGGATGAGGTCGTAGACCCCGACCACGACCAGTGACACACCGACGACGACGAGGATCCACAGCCACCAACTCCCTAGCAGCGCGCTAGTGGCTTGCTCACGTCGGCTGTAGAGCCGGATGACGAGGCATCTGCGTTAGCCCAAACGCTGGGTATGCCAGACCTCGAGCGTCTCGCCGCGGACGAATTGATCGTCATCGCGCCGAAAGCCGATCCGACGAAGAAACGGGCCGCCAGCAGCGCTGTCAGGATGCACGAGGGCGTGGATCTGGTTGCCCGAAAAGCGCCCCCAGGCATCGTACAGGATGGCGTTGGCTGCCTCAGTGGCGATGCCCAACCGCCAGTTTCGACGCCCAATGACCATACTGAACTCGACGTCGGCGTCCTGGAGTTCGGGGATGCGCTGAAGCCCGCTTTGGCCGATGAACGCCCCGGACGTGGCATCCCGGATCGCCCAGAGACCCCAGCCTTCGGTCTTCCAGCAGCGTTCGTTGGCTTGGAGCAGACGCGAGGTGATGGAGCGACCTCGCGCCCCGCCGTCGATGTGGACCATCACGCGTGGGTCGGCGAAGAGCGCGGCGGCCTCGTCGAGATCGGCGCTGCCGAGTGGCAAAAGCACGAGGCGCTTGGTGCGCAGCGAAGGTGCGTCCACCCCCTGATCGTGCCACTCTGGAGCGGTTGATACTCAGCGAACGGGGGAAGCCATGGCGATCGAGGTCCGACCGATCACCGCAACACTGGGCGCCGAGGTCTCCGGCGTCGATATGGCCGATCTTTCGGGGGAGACCCTCGAGCAGCTGCGCAAGGCGTGGCTCGACCACAAGGTGCTGGTCCTGCGCGACCAACACATTTCGGTCGAGGAACACGTCGCCTTCGGTCGCCGGTTCGGTGATCTCGAGGTTCATCCGTTCGCCGTCGGCAAGAAGGGCTATCCCGAGGTCGTCAAGATCAAGTCCACCGCCGAGTACCAGTACGCGGCAAACAACTGGCACAGCGATGTCACCTGGCGGGCCGAGCCCTCGATGGGCTCGATCCTGCGAGGTGTCGTGATCCCGCCAGCGGGCGGCGACACCTGCTTCGCTGACACCGGCGCCGCCTACCAGCGCCTCAGCCAGGACTGGAAGGATCGGGTCGACCCGCTGTTCGCCATTCACGACTTCTCGATGACCTTCGGGCAGCGTCTCTCCGACGAGGAGCGGGCCGAGAAGCAGGCGCTCTATCCGCCGGCTCGGCATCCCGTCATCCGCACCCACCCCGAGACCGGCCAGCGCACGATCTACACCAACCGATCGTTCGTCCGTGAGATCGAAGGTTGCACACCCGAGGAGTCAGCGGAGATCGTCGGTCATCTCGAGCGCCAGATCATGAACCCGTCGGTGCAGTGCCGTATCCGTTGGGGCGTCGACACATTCGTGATGTGGGACAACCGGGCCGTCCAGCATTTCGCAACCGATGACTTCTGGCCCGAGACCCGCCACGTTGAGCGCGTGACCGTCGTCGGCGACGCCCCGTTCTAGGAGGACACCATGGCCATCGGCATCCATCCGCTCA
>MDTC01261251.1_pt1 | contig 13802 bp, 12 predicted proteins | sample 811181 | NCBI WGS metagenome assembly MDTC01 (sample SAMN05326644, study PRJNA326480) | marine metagenome | isolation source: seawater | place: Pacific Ocean: North | collected 2011
ATTTCTAACAGAATATTTTTTTCCGGTTTTAGGATCCTCTAAAGATAATTTATATCTATTAACTCCTTCTCTACTATTTTTTATCACTTTAAGTTGTAGTGATTTTTCTAATTTTTTACCTCCTAATGGAAAACCTTTAGGTGCTCTTAAAACATCACCAGGTAGTATTTGACCTTTATAATTAGATAAATTAATACCTATTTCTTTTACAATATCAGGTTTTCTACCTTGAGCTGATCTTGTTTTACCTTTTTTAGGTCTAAAATCTTTTTTCTGTTTACCATCTACCCCACTCATTTGTCCTTTACATACTTTTACTGCCCTGGCAGCTAAAAATGGGTTATGTTTTTCACCTGCTCTTTTTCTTTTAGCTATATAAGCTTTACCTCTTTTACATAGTTTTTCATTTAACTCTTCTTCAGTTAAATTAAATATTTCATTAACATTAGTAGTTGTTTTTAATGTTTTAGCTAATTGTAATGCTTTATAATATTTTTGATTTTTATCTCCTAATTGAGCACCTTTTTTATCTGGATCTTTATCCATTTTTCTTAAACGTGCTAATTCCTTATTGATTAATGATAATGGAATTTTTTTATCTTTAGGAATACCTAATCTTTTTCTAACAGTACCAGCTTTTAAACTACCTGCTTTTTTACCTTTAGCAGCCATTTTTTCATATGTATCACCTTCTTTTACAGGTTCATATGCTGAACCAAAAGGAGCTGAGTTACCTTTATGTTTAGCTTGGGATTTAGGATCTATATTTTCTTTTTCTAATTCGGGATGAAATTTAATATAAACTTCTTTTGCATCTGGTTTAATAGATTGTCCATCTACTTCAACTTCAGCAGGATAAACTTTTATATCTTCACCATACCAATAATATATTTTATATCCTCCTTCATTAGTAAGTTCTACAATTAACCCTCTATCATAATCATCTTCTTCAGCTTGTAAAACTACTTTTTTACCTCTTGGTAATACAAGACTAGTTTGAGGTAAAACTCCCTCATTCATTATTTCTTTTTTTAAACGTTGTGTTTTTTTCTTAGATGCTTCTTTTCTTTGTTCAGCATAATCTAAAGCAGTTTTTAAACGTTTTTTTACAGCAGGGTCTTTAGCTCTATTATATGCAGCTCTTACTCTTTGATGAACTAAATTAATTATTTGAGATTGACGAGCATGTGATTTGGCTTTAAAAGATTTTTTGTTGAATGTATCAACTATATCTTGTCTTGAACTAAATTTAACTCCTACTGTATCCTTAGGGTCTTCATCTGTATATAATCTTCTACTTGATCCCTTTGGTTTTTTACCTGTACCTTTTTTAGGGTCTTTTTTTTCTATTATATCCGGATCATTTGTCCAAACGTCTGATGCTTTGTATCTTGTTTGTTGAACTTTTTTATAATTATATTTTGGATATAAACCTTCATTTGCTGTATCAAAAATAGCCATGAATTTTTTAATATCTACTTGTGGGGGTAAAAATTCTTTTACTTTATTATCATCTCCCTTTCTAATAGCATCTCTTAAATTTGTTGCAGATAAATCATCAGTAGTTCCAGCATCAAAAATTTCAACATGAGGATATTTTTCTCTATTAGCTAATCCTTTAAATCTTTCTTCTTCACCTTTACCAAAAGTTGCTCTAATATCATGAGTTGTATTATTTTTAGCATAATCATACACAGCTTTAACAGGTGTTGAAGATAGCACAAATTCAACGTTCATCAACTCGGGTATACTTTCTCTATATAGTTCCCAAACTTGTAAAGCTTTATTTGAATCTACGTTATCTCTTGTTTTTTCTGATATGAATATTATGCCTTTACCAGGGGTCTTTGTAGTAGAAGGCATTGTAGGACCACTAATTTTATCATGAAAAGTGGGTGAAAAATTCAAGGATTTTAAAATGGTTTCTACATGTCCTCTATGAGGTGGTTTAAAAGCCCCTGGGTACAGCACTACATGTTCAGTTATTTCTTCTAATAAAAGAAATTTGGCAATATCTTTTCCTACTTTTTCTGGGTTCATGAGAAAAATTGATTAACTTTTTGTTTAGCCTCTTTTTTAGTAAAGGAATTTTGTTTTATGTCTTCAACTTTATTTGAAGCAACAAAATCTTCAATTTGTTTATATAAATCCTCTCTTGATTTTTGAGATCTTTCCTTTTGTTTATCTGTTTTAGGTTTAGTATCTGTTGGTCTATAGGGATCTACATAGGTACTAAGTAAGTCCTCTAAAGATTTTTGTGGTTCTCCTTTTTTTAATGCTTTATCATTTACTACCGAAATGAAATTATCACCAAATTCATCTTTATATAAATCATAGTTTTGGGTAATTAAATTCCAAGTACGCATTACAATAGCAGGAGGTAAACTTCTATCTTCACCCTGAGATCTTTGGAAACGTGTTTCATTTCTATCTAAGGATTTTTCTAATGAAGCAAAAACATAAACCATCATAACTTCATATCCTAGTTCTTCTAATTCTTCTTTCATTTGAAGAGTAGGTCTAGATGAAGCGGCAGTTCCATCTAAAATAAAATTCTTTTTACCTAATATAATTTCACGAGTCATAGGTCTAAACTCTTTATTAGCAGCAGCCATAGCCTTTGCTGCTTTACTTCTATCTTCAGCATCAGCATTCTTTAAATCTAAAGAAACCCCTAAATCTTTTAAATTACGTATATAATAATCATCAACATTTAATATTAAAGCATCTTTAACTCCTTCTATAAACGATGATTTACCTGCACCAGGAGCACCGGCTAGTATAAGTGCTTTTGGATTAACAGGAGTGTCTTCCGTAAGATGATCGCTTATTAATTCTTTGAGTTTATACATACGGATGTGTTTATGTATAAATATACGAAAATTTTCTTAGGGCTCCACGTTTAGTTTAGCAGAGGTTTTAAACGTTGTGAATGAAGGTTTATGGGTAGGGTTTTCTAAATCAAATAAAGCCTTAACATTAGAAAAAATAAATAAATTTTCTTCTTGAGATCTAGGAGATTCATATATTTCCCAATTTTTACCCTTCATACGTTTACCTGATTTATCTACTCCTCTAGAACGAGATTTTAACCATAGTATTCCTCTTCTATCTACTTTCTCACCACTATTTTCTTCATAAGCTTGAGTATAAACTGCTGTTTGTAAATCATATGTAGTTTGTAAATTGTTAGATGTTTTTAAATCTAAAACCCATAATTCATCGTTGATTTTGCAAACCAAATCACAGGTACCTGCTACTTCTAATTCATCTGAAAAAAGTAATACTTCTGTATGTAATAATTCTGGTTTGTATGTTTCCCAAAAATCAACAAAGCGTAAAAACATTTGCCAAACACTTATATCATATTGGGGGTGACCATAATCATTTAAAAATTTAATTTCTTTACCTTTTAAATATTCTTCAGCCATTTCATGAACTAAAGTACCTTCCTCAGATGCCTTTTTTACAATATATTCTGATGCATATCCTACTTTTTTAAGCCATTCTTCAAAGTGCTTACCTTTTGGATAATATCCCAAAACATAAGTTACAGAAGGATAGTATTTATTTGTTTTTTTATTCTTATAATACCTTGAATCTGGAAGAGTTATTTGTTCAAAGTTGTCTGATACTTGTAAGAATGAATCTTTTATTTTCTTGATCATAAATTTAATTTTAAATTAAGAAGACTTGAAAACGTAAATGGTTGTGCTTCTTGAATTCTCTTAGTAAATAATGTGAACCCCATTTCAGATGGATCCTTTCCATCTAGTTCTACTACATATAACTTTTTACCTGCTTTTAATAATTGTTCTGATATTTTAAATGTTGATTTTATTGCATCTTCATCTAAAGCAAGATACACTTTTTTAACACTATTTGTAACTATTTTTTTCATTAGTTTTTTAGAAATATTTTTACCAAATAAAGGTATAGCATTACGTTTAATAGCAATAGCATCAAATGCACCTTCACAAAGAACAATAGGAAGATTCCAATTAATTCTATTTTCAAATCCTATAATGTTTTTATCAGATACAGGAGCATCATATTTTCTAATAGCGTCAGGAAGAAAAGCTCTTGCAATAAAATATTCTAATTTTCCATCTAAATCATAGCTTGGAATTATAATTTTATTAGCAAATCTACCTTGTTCACAATATCCTATTTGATAAGATAATATATCATGTATACTTAATCCTCGTTTTTTTAAATATGATATAGCATGCCTTGCTACTATATTAGAACGAGGAATATGATTTAATGGTATATATTCTTTAGGAAGTTCTACATTTATATCTTGTACTACAGTATCATATTTTTCCGTAGTACCTAATATTGAATGTAAAGATTGGAATTTTTCTTTACTTACCTTTTTACGTTTAAATAAAGAATGTAGTGTTTTTCCTCTAGCATCACACACCCAACAATGCCAAGGGTTTAAATTCTTTTTAGTAGGTACTAAATTTACCTCTAATTTTTTCTTTCTATGATTACAAAAGGGACAGTGAAAAGCATAATTTCCCCTAGAAGTGGAAGTCCCCTTCCCTAAAACAGACTCTACGAGTCCAACTAATATATTGTTAATCATTAATAAAAGTTTTCTCCTGGTCTACGAATAGATTTCCAATTCGCATCCATATCTATAATTTTATCTTGTGCTGCTATTTTAGGATCTACTAAATTATTAGTAGCATAGGAATAAACAGGACCCTTATAATTCTCGCCTTGTACTCTTCTTTTACCATTAAAAGATCTAAATACACGAGAAGTTACTCTATTCCATCTATCATCATCAGGAAAATATATTTCTAAATTTTTTGATGTATCAAAATCATACATTAATTGACCAGTAAAGCCTCTTTTTTCAGACATAACAGTATTAATTTTTATGTCAATATACGAACAATTAATTAATTCTCCAAATCTTTTGGGAAAAACTTACCCAAAATATTATCATTATATGTGTTATCAGGTTTATTAAGAATTTCATATTTAATTTGATAATGAACTTCCCAATATGTTGCCTGTTTTTTAGTTTTACATAGACGAAGAATTGTTTTTTCAAATTTATCTTCACCTAGGGTTTTTACATCTTCTAATAAAAATTTAGAAGAACCCCAATATGTTTTCCAATTGGATTCTTTAATAACAGTTCGTTTTCTTTTTTGTCCTTTTAGAGGGGGTAATTTTCTTGTATTTTGGAAAATCTTTTTTCCTATATAAAACTTATTATTTTCTGTATTTGTTATTTTATAAACAAAACCATAATAATCTTCAATATTAAAACCCTCTGGATAATTCCAGTTATGAATCATATCTTATTATAAAGTTAGTATCTGTTGTACTTGATAGTGGGATTGGTTGGGCTAATTTAGCAACAGCTAATAATTCATTTGTATCATTATATAACCCTACAGTTGTAACATAGGGTTCAAAATATGATTCCGTTGCAAATCCTCTTAGGGAACCCGAGGTATCAGTTGATATTGAAGGGTTTTGAGAGATATTAAATTCATTTTCACCTACAGTACAAACTATTTGGTTTTCATTAATAACATACTCGTTTTTCCAAACTAATTCAATTGATCCACTAAATCTTCTTTTTGCTCTCATTTATTTTATCTTTGTACTATATTTCCAAATACAAAATCTAATATATAATCATCATCTAAATTAGCAGCTGCTGAAATGGACATTTCACCAGGGCTATTTAAGATGTAACCATCACTAAAGTTTTGATTTACAGTATTAAATATAATAGAATTAATTGAAACTTTTCCTAATATATCATTTCCATTAGGTGGTAAATCTACTTGAGAACCTCCATTAAATGAAAATACACCATCTAAATTTCCAGGAGTATTATATGTAATTACTACTGTAATTGTTTCACCTGCAGTTAAAAAATATGTTCTAGGAGGACTACCCGCTGTAACTACCATTGAAGTGCCATTTATTGTTTGGTTTGTATCACTTGTAATTGTTACTGTATAGGAATTAATTTGGGCTTGATTATCTCCATAAACATTACCATCACTTTCATAGGCTCCTCCTACAAAAGATTGATTATCTAATGAAAATTGTAATAATACTCTTTGATTAGATACAGGAATAGGATTTACTGTTCTTAATACATGAATATTAGAAGCTACAGATTCTATACTACATGAATTAAAATGTCTAAAGAACACTCTATCACTATATATAGAAGAGGTAATTGATAAACTTCCAGTTCCTGAGGCATTTACACTTGATGTAAAGAAATAAGATTCTACAGCATTAAAAGCAGTATCAAAAGTATATACCCCTGAAACATCAATTGATCCAGAATCAACATCTGTTGCTGATCCTGTTGAGTATTGTACATCATAATGACCATTTACACTTCCTGTTGTTACATTTATAATTCTGCCACTTCCACAAGTTTGTGTCAATTCACATGTTTCCGGATTATATATTTTATAATAAAAATCTGTACCTGCTAAAGTTACAAAACTACTTTGAGATATATACAATCCTACATCATAATCTGTATTTACAATACTTCCTGAGTCAGGTCCACTAGAAAAATATTGTGATGCTGTTGGGTTTAATATGAATCCTGTGTTTGCCATTATCCTATATATTTTCTAAAGATTTGAAAATCAATTGTTTGAGTTTGGGGGTCATCATTTTCCTTAGACATTGTTAAAATTAATGATGAAGTATTAGCTGTTGAACCTACATTACCAAAATAATCACTAGTAGCAAAATTTAAATTAGATCCACTAATTAAAGACCCAGTTACAGTTAATGAAGATGTTATATCATTTCCATTTTTAGGGAAATTTACAAATCTTTTTGCTATTCTACTAACATATCTAGTATTTGTTGGGGAATTTTCCATTACAACTACTAAATCATTTGCAGTTAAATAACTATAACTACTACTAAATATTAAAGATCCACTAGTACTAAAGTGAATATCTAACTTATCTTCTGTTGGATTAGTTGGATCATAATTTACATCTGAAGCTGATCCTGTGTATATTTTTACATCAAGACCATCTTGAGGAATACCATCTAAAAATCTTCCTACTCCTGAAGGTATTTCAGTAACAGTTTCATCTATTCTAGGTCCCCTATAGAAATTTAAAATTCTATATTGATTAGCTCCTACAACTCCAGTTTCACAGAAAGATTCTCTATAAGCCCATTCTCTATTAAATACTTCTACGGGATGAATATCTGTAGAACATGTAACATTAGCAGCAGAGCTTGTAGTTTCCATAAAAGCTCCAAAGAAACCACCACTTAGGGGGTAACTATTAATTGAAGGGATACTAATAATTGAATTAGAGCTACTAAAGGTTGCAATTGGAACTTGACGATTAAAACTAGATTGTGTAAAAGGAGTTGAATATTGATTAATGAAAAATGTTGTACTATTTTCCGCTCCTGTAAGATTTTCAAATTTAATAGAGGAACTATCTGGGCTGGAATAATCTGCTGATGCTGAAAAAGACATTGAACCTGGACTATTAATAAGGAAATTTTGAGAAATAGTACATCCTATAGTATCTTCAATTGTAACATCGTAGCTTCCTGATTGAAGAGAAAATAAATTTAATATAGATGAAGTTTGTGATACATTAGGTCCATCTATTCTAAATTCAAATGGAGGGACTCCACCTTCTACTGATCCAGTAATGCTTCCATCTTGTTGTCCAAAACAACTAATATCAGTTGCGGCAATTGATAGTGTTGGATATTTTGAAGCTGACATTATTACTAATTGAGAACTAATACATCCTGCAGCATCTTCTAAAAATACTCTATAGCTTCCAGTATCTAATCCTTCAAAGGTATGAGGTGAAGAATAAAAGGTTTCACCTGTAGATGCAGGGGCATCTAAAGATATGGATATAGGGGCTATTCCTCCACTAGCTGAAACAAATATTTTACCTAAATTACTCATTTATTATTTTAATATGTCGGATAAAAGTCTATAATTTTCATTATATTCCCCTTGTTCAAATTTTTTCTTCCCCCATAAATATGAATTACTAGGACTTGTATATGTTTTTTCATATAATCCAGGAATTATTTCTTTACAATTTTCTATTGTTACTGTCCTCATAAGATTTCCATTTATATATTTTTCCCAATATTTCCAATTTCTTATTTTTGTAGTAGGAGTATAAGGTTGATCAAAATGCCATAAATTATTACTATGAAATATATCAATTAATTGTTTTTTCCTAAACCCTAATTCTATACTTTTATCTAATATATTTTTTAAAATTTCATAGTCTTTAATTTCTCCTGTTATAATTATATCAACATCCCAGGTATCTTCAACATTAAAAAGAGAACTGCCCACCCAAAATTCATAATCTTGTATTCCTGGAATTTGTATAAAATCTCGATACCATTTTTCTAGTTGGATTTTATCTGGTTTGCTCCAGGGTATTATTGTTTCTATATTTCCTATTTTATATTTAAATGATCTCATAACGTTAAAAACTTTATATTAATCAGAAGGTCCTCCTCCACCTCCTGATTGGCAGAATTGTTCTGAAGTCCAGCTTGTTCCTGTCCAATATCTAGCTACATCTCCATCAGAATACCAACCTGCAGTAGGTGCAGTACAACCAATTCCAGTCTTAAATGATGAAGCCGACCATGATGTCCAATCAGAACCATCTCCATAATACAGGAATCTATCATTATCACAAGCTTGATTAGCAGAGTTTCCATATGCTAATTGTTCTGTATGAGTTCCACAAACAAATGTAGCAGAAGGTGTTTTAGTTGGTGTGATACTTCTAGATCTAGTACGTGTATAACTTGGTGTTCTTGATGGTGTAGCACTTGGTGTAGCTGATGGGTTATTATTTGCTGATGTAGAAATACTCGGGGTTACACTTGGAGTGGATGATATCGAAATAGTTCTTGTAGGTGTTACACTAACAGTTCTTGTTGGAGTTGGTGTAGGTGGTACAAATGGATTATGTACACAGAATCCAACAGATTGAGTTGTAATTTCGCTACTCATTGTTGGATACACATTAGAATATGACATTGAAAATATAGTGTTATTTCTATCTTTCAAGTATATAAATCCATCAAATGAAGCAGTAATTGTTCCTGAAACTATAGGTTGACATAGATCAGGAACAGGAAAATATGATGTGTTATCATTAGACCAACTATAAAAAGGAACTCCATAATTAATAGAAAATGTTACAGCTCCAGTAGCATGTGTTGCTGGGAATCCCGGATCGGGGAAACAAACATCTTCAATGCTTATAAAAGATCCTGTTAATGGTGATTCATCTAAAGCTAATTTAATAGAGGCACTATTACTAGTTCTTCCTAATTCATTTCTAACAGTATATCCAAGTTCATATATTCCAGGTGTTGTACTAATTTCATCAGGAGTAATATCTAAAAACCCATTTTCATCTACAGTATAGTTAAAAGGCCATGTTGAACCTGATATTGAATGAAAATCAAGTGTTTCAGGATCAATTTGATAACAATCATCAAAATCATTGCCTAAAATATCTAATTTTTTATTACAATCAGTATTATTTTTACTTACATTATTATTTACAGCTACAGGAGCACTTCCTAATATACACAAATATTCTGGGTGGGTTATAACAGCAATCCCATGAGAATACATTATATTTCCTATATAAGTTTTATGGGGGTTATTTGCTATAAAAGGTCCTAATGATGAAGAATCTGGTCCATATAATGCTTCAGCATAATCAGATTCGGGATTTGAATAATCAGCTTGAAATAAAGATTCTGATATAGCATATATATTACCCAAACCATCATCCTGAATAAAATAAGCACTAGATGAAATTTTAAAAGTTCCAGGATTTATTCCCGAACCAAATTTAGATTTATCAAAATCTAGTACTGTAAGACTTGCAGCATCTCTTCCATCATATATAGCATCAGTATCATAATTACTCATACTATCATAAAGTCCTCTAAATCCTCCTATACCAGGAAAATCTTTTATAACTGTATCTAAGTTACCTGATGCTAAAGTATTTTGATCAAAATTAAAATATGAAGAGGATCTAAAAAAAGAACCTGTTTGAGAACCACTTATGTAATTATAGTAATAAAGATGTTTTATACTTTCGTATACTAGTTCTCTATAACTTCCATCTGGGTTTTTGGGTGAGTTTATGGGATCAAACAAAGCACCAGACACAGGACGTTGTCCAAATAGTACATGATAGCCTTCATCTAATAAGTTATTTAGACTAGCTGTGTAGCCTTTATTAGATGTATACTGTTCTGTAACTACATCTGACTGGTTTAATTTTTTGTATGCAAAACTCATTCATTAAAAATCTAATTTTACCCTAATAAGAGCTTCCTTAGTAAAATCTTTTACTAATGGTTTACTCATTTTAGCTACAGCTAATAGTTCGTTATTATCATTATATAAACCTACTGTAGTAACATAAGTTTGTGGGTTATTGATTAAACTGCTGTATACAAAATCCCCACTACCACTTATCATAGAAGGGTTTGTAGTATAATTAAATTCGGAATTAGGTACTCTTACAAATATAAAATCTGATGTGATTGTTTCTTGAGAATTTAATTTAAAAGTACCAGATATAAATCTATCAAATAAATTATTATTATTATCTTTTAAGGCAGTATCTGATGCTGTTAGGTCGGTTGGTAAAGCAATACCACCAGATGCAAAATCTAAAGATAAAGCATTTACATTTAATACTAATAATCCAACATCAGGTAAAAATTTACCATATTCTCCTGATGGAGTTGATCCTGCTGTTGTTGAGGATGCAGAAATAGGAGCAACACTGTGGGCTGATCCATTACTACCACTTACAATTTTAAATACTCTACCTGCATCTGTGAATGTTAGAGTAGATATATCTTTACTATTATCTGTTAAACTTAAAACTCTTGACGAACTTACAAAATCTCTTAATTGCAAGTTAAAACTTCCAGGAAATAAGGATTCTTTATATCTAGCTCTATCAATGTTGATTATATATACTGCATCAGCATCTGTATTTCCAGTACCAAAATTGAAATTAGTATTTTCATCTCCTGTTACTAGTGTTCTATACTGACCATAGGTTACTCTTGAAGGTGAAATACCTGGGACAAGGGTATTAAAAGCACCTGAACCTGAACCTGCTTTGTGTCCATAAGCTAATTCAAATTGCACTTCTGCAGCAGAATCGGATTCAATTTTATCAAAAACTGGAAGATAAAAATTCTTCTCAATTTGATTATTTGCGTTTGAAGATGTAAAGAATCGTGTTAACTCTGTAGCATTATTAGACCATAAAGTAGATACTATAGAATCCGCACTTACTACAAAATCTTCAGAATTTAATGGTAAAAAGCTCATATTCTATAAATTTATTGTGTTACTTTTTGAATAGTTACAGGAACAGTTAATCTAGCTCCTGAATCTCTACCTAAAATAGTAAGTTGAGTTGTTATTGTTTCATTGTTACCAAATAAAGTATTTGTTGTTGTAGCAGTTAAAGAAATATTAGTTCCTAATACTGTCTTAGATACATTAGTTCCTATAGTTGTTGAAGTATTTAATGCTTCAGCTTCTGGAGTGTTTACACCTAAACCTTCAAAGTTACTTAAAGTTCTTACATCACCAATAGTGGCTGTATATCCTGATGCTTCAAATGTAGTTGCAGCTCCTAAGTAATTTAAGGTTTGAGGATTAATGTTTAATGTAGCTCCTTGTCTTAGGGTAATACTTGCATATCCTATATCTAGTATAGGAAGTTTAGCTGTACCTCTTGGAAGGGTAACAAGTTTATATTTCATAATTTGGGTTTCATCTGGAAATGCTTCTAGTACAGGCATTTTCTCTATAGCTTCCCCAAAAAAAGCTGATCCTGAAGGGTGTTCAGGATTATATAATGTGTAATCTACCTCATCATCTGATAAAGCAAATTGTGTAATTCTAAAAGAGCCATCATTTTTGGCCATTAATTCACGACCTTTTTTAGTTAAGATGGCATCAATAGTAACTGTTGTATTGTTTAAGTATCCCATAATTTTCTAAATGTTGTATATAAATATAGTAAAGTTCTAACTTTTAAATTAGATTTTGACTTTTTAAGTTTTTAATAATATTTCCTGCTTGGTTTTTTAATGGTTTGCTAATAAATTTAGGTAATAAAAATCCTGAACTCGATGAATCTTCAAGAGAAGATGTTAGGGATCCCGAAGGAATAGGAGGTAAAGATTTTATTTTATCTAAAACTACTGAGGTTTCATCTGGTATTTTCTTATAAATAATAAGTTTATTAATATATTGTGGATTAGCCCTAGTATTAGCATCATAATCATAACAAGCTTGAGGAGGCACAGGTGTTTCCTGATCAAACTCAATTACTAGTCTAGTATCAGCATAAGTATATTCCCCACCTAAAGGAGATCCTCCTTGAAATAGAGTTGATCCACTTGCTTTTACATCCCCTAAAAATTCATCCTTAAGAATTACATTAGTAACCTCTCTTTCAAAGGACACAGGTGTTTCATCTGCATTAGCATCATGCATATTAGTAAATCTAAATATATCTCCTTTTTCAATGTTAAAATTTACTTTTGGATTATAGAATGGAGGTAAAAAACTACCTGTTTGTCTAAAACTTCCATGAAATTTAGTTAAATTAATAGATGAAGTTATTTGGAAAGGAGCTAATGGGTTTCTTTCAAAATAATATCTTTCACCTCGTGCTAATATACCTTGATCTGAACTTCCTGTAATTTCAATTGTAATAGGAGAATTATTTAATAATCCACTTTCTCTAACATTATCAACTAAAACGGAAGATGGATTTCCTAATACCGCATTTACACTACTAATATTATAAGCTTCAGTGTTTGAAGTATAACCTTGGTTATAATAGGGGTTATAATTGTTATAAATAGGATTAAATGAATTAACAGGATTAAATCCATAATTTCCATAAGTTTGAATTTGAGGTAATGTAATTGAACCAAAAAGTCTATTTTGGAAACTAGGAAGTAAATCAATGTTTAATGCTTCTGATACATTAGACCTTGCTATTTGTAATGGAGCAACTACATTAGTTTGTCCAGGTGGAATTCTTACAAATACATTACTGTTAGCAGTAAAATTATAAGTTACTGATACTTGAATTCCACTAGGTGCCCAGCCAACAGAAATACCACTAGGAGATTCCCCTAAATAGGATCCAAATTGTGAATTTTGAATTATTTCTGCTGTTCTTAATAGTAATTCTGATGCTACTCCTCCTGTAGCTCCTGAAAGGGATATTACATAATTTATTGTTACTTTTCCTCTAACATATACTAATAAAGCTCTATCTAATCTTTCTGCTTCAAAGCCTAACTGAGTTCTACTAATAGCTACTCTGACTTGACCACTTAAAAATATAGTTCTTCCATTTGGAGAAGCTCCAACCTGATCAAAATTATAACCACCTAAATTTACAGAAGCATTTTGCCCTTCAACAGTGCCTAAATTTGGTACTGGGACTTGGATAGGTTCATCAAAGTGTTGAATAATTTGTTGTGATTTTGATGGATAACTTACTAGCATAGGTTCAAACCTAAATCCACCAGCATATATTCTTTGTTTACCATCTAAATTTAAATTATCATAAGGAATAGTATTATCTTGTAAAGAAAGAACTAATTCTTCTTGATTATTAAATAAATTTTGAACTTCAAATAAATTATCGTTACCTTGATTTAATTCCGTAATATTTCTATCTCCATCAACA
>MDTC01207065.1_pt1 | contig 13799 bp, 9 predicted proteins | sample 811181 | NCBI WGS metagenome assembly MDTC01 (sample SAMN05326644, study PRJNA326480) | marine metagenome | isolation source: seawater | place: Pacific Ocean: North | collected 2011
GCGTAGTTCCAATATGGGGAAAACCAACCAATATAGATTTAGAAGTAGACCAATTTTCCTTTTCAACCCACGCAGGGCATTCACAAATAGTTGAATTTTCAGCCGCCTGTGAAGCAGATACAGTGGTAATTTACCATTCAGACCCTAATACTGCAAGACCACCATTAGTAGAGGATTTAGAGAAAAACGGACACACTGTTCACACCCCAACAAACGGTGTATCTCATATTATTGAATGAAGAAAACAGCCGAAGTGATTGAATATGTTGACTTCAAGCGGAGTATGGTAGCATGGCAGCGAAAAAACCGTCTCCTGGCAAACGCCGTAAAAAAAAGAAGTTCAGACTCTCTCTGAAAAGTTCTAAACTAAAGAAAACAGATTCCTATTCAGATTCTGTTGGATGGTCAAAAGACGTTGGCCGAACCGTTGAAGCAGCCCCAGTCAAAAAAGGTCCAGAAATTATCAAACATCAATGTGAGATGTGCGGGTCTATTATGAAAGTTCCAAAACCCAAAAAAGACCGATATACAATCACCTGTCCTCATTGTGAGCATGCACATCAATCATTCAGTGATTAATAATGTGGAAGCCGATATTGATAGTGCTGGTATTTTTAATTCCAGGCTGTATCCAACCATCTACTGAAGAAGATCACATGGTTTTAGCTACAACCACTTCAATGCGCGACTCAGGATTACTAGACATTCTTCTTCCAGAGTTTACTGAATCTACAGGTATAGAGATAGATTATGTCGCCGTAGGCACGGGCGCTGCTCTCAATCTTGGCAAAAGCGGGGATGCAGATATTTTGATTGTCCATGCACCTGAAAAAGAAGAAGATTTCATCAATCAAGGATATGGCTTAGAGAGGAAAACCTTCGCCTGGAACCATTTCGTAATCCTTTCTCCTCCAGATGATCCTGTTGGTATGAGTTCTAATTTATCTCAATCCCTAATAGATATTGCAAATGCAGAACACTGCTTTATTTCAAGAGGTGACAATTCAGGCACACACATTAAAGAACAGGAGATATGGAATTCAATAAACCAGTCTCACAATCTCGCACTAACTAAAGATTCATCAGGTACACACCCTGTTGGCGATTGGTATTATTCAATCGGACAAGGTATGAGCGCGGCAATCACCATGGCGCACGAAAAGAATTGTTACACATTATCAGATAAAGGGACGCATCTGAATCGCGATGATACTGATTTGATATCCCACCAATTTACTAATAATTTAACTTTGAATCAATACAGTATAATTTTGTTAGAGACAAAATTTTCTTCTCAAACAGGAGAATTTTCAGAATTTTTATTCGGACCCGGCTCCTCAATTATTGAAAATTACTCAATTAATGGCGAACGTCTATTTTACCTGGTTTAACCAGACCATTTACCCGAAACTAAAGCCTTTGCAGCACCACTATTTTCACTTACTAATTTTCCTCGATGCAAAAACAATATTTCATCAGCCAATCTCTTAGCTTGCAATATATTATGAGTGACAATTATTGCAGCACCACCTGAATTTTTATGATTTAAAACCACATCTTCTAGAACCTCTATTGACGCTCCATCTAAATTAGATGTGAATTCATCTAACAATAGCAAAGAAGGTGCTACAGCCAAATTTCTTGCAAACAATATTCTTTGTCTCTCGCCACCAGAAAGAGACTCAATACTTCTATTTTCTAAATATTCTAATCCAACCATTTTCAATAATTCTGAACCACACTCTTCGAGATTATGCAGATTAGCGGGTAATAAAAGCTCAGAATTTACAGTTGATTTTAGTGCGACCTGGTCTTGAAAGACCATCATCATCCCCGCAGGACCGATCATTGGTAATCCAGTAATTTGCCCCGAAGATTCTACTAAACCAGATAACGCATTAAGCAACGTACTCTTTCCTGAGCCTGACTCCCCTAGTACCACTATGATTTCTCCCCCTTTAATTTCCATAGAAATACCTTGTAATATTTTCTCACCATCCAATTCAACCCCTAAATTTTCAATCACCATTTTGTCAAAACTATTGGATTTTGGAACCAAACCTTCACCAATTTTTTTACTAGTTTTTAGAGTAAAAGGCAAGTCCAATGTTAATACCATCACCGCCATAGAGAGAATCAACAATTGTATTCCGAGAATACTTGCGATTCCTAATTCACCCTTCGAAGTTTCAAGTAATATGCTAGTGGTCATAACACGGGTTTGACCGGCTATATTTCCACCGATCATCATAACAGCTCCAACCTCAGCAATCGCCCTACTAAAAGCAAGAGCAACGCCCTGAACAACACCCTTTCTCGCTAAGGAAACCTTCAGCCAGAAAGATTGAAATTTGGATGCACCAGTCATGAAAATTGTAGCACCATATTCATGATTTACATTATCAAATGAAAACCATGAGAACCCTAGCACTAATGGGAAAACCAAAACAGTTTGTGCCATTATCATTCCATTAATTGTGAATAACCATTCTAAATCTGAAAAAATCCCTTCCTTTGAAAGCAAAAGATATATCCAAATTCCAACAACAACGGGGGGCAATCCGTACAAAGTTCTGACTAGAACCTTCAATGGTTTCACAACCAAAGGATTCCTCAAAGAAGATAACCACGCACCTAAAGGAATTCCAAACAAAGAGGCAATAATAGTAGCCGAACCACTTGTCAAAAGAGTAGTAGCAACAACCTCCATTATTTTTGCCAAATCGCGACAACCCATGAGGTTGACGATTGACCGAGACAATCAAACACACCCGCCCTTTCCTCAGGGTTATGTCCGAGGCGCCATACTTCATCACATTGGATGAAGCATTGGATATTTCATTCCAAACCCGCATCGAGATTGGAACCGAGTCGTGCACTTTAGATGGAGCACATAACCGAATTTTAGCAGTTCCCCTACCTTCTAAAGTAGACGATCCACCATTTGATAATTCAGCAATGGATGGCTTTGCAATGCGGTATGAAGATACACTAAAGCCTCCAACTAAATTAGAAATCATAGGGACGGTTAGTGCTGCTAAACAAACAAATCTTCCAGAAGTAAAAACAGGTCAAACGGTTAGAATAATGACTGGAGCCCCTCTTCCAAGCACATGTGATTCGATACTACAAATCGAATTATGTGAAGTAGACGGGGACACTTTAACCATTCAAGAAGAAAGTAAGAAACACTTTGTTAGAAAGATGGGTGAAAATTTACAAAAAGACAAACAAATCCTTAGTTCTGGTACAATTTTAACACCTGCGAGAATCGGACTATGCGCTACTATGGGGTATGAAAAAATCCCAGTAGTACAAAAAATGAAAGTAGCAATAATTTCTACTGGTGATGAATTAAAACAACCAGGTGAGGAGCTGGAATATGGCCAGATATACGAATCCAATTCTTATGGATTGGCTGCACTTGTTAGGTGGCTTGGTCACGAACCTGTACGGATGCATTCTGTTGCAGATACTATGGAAGAATTACGAGAAACCCTAGACGTAGCAGCACAACAATGCGACCTAATCCTCACCAGCGGTGGCGTTTCGATGGGAGAATGGGATTTGGTTAGAAAAATAATGGAAGAGGAAGGAGACGTTCATTTTTGGCGAGTAAAGATACGCCCAGGATCTCCCCCTTTATTTGGTAAATGGAAAAATACCCCGCTGTTTGGGCTTCCCGGCAATCCTGTCAGTTCACATGTAGTGTTTAGGATGCTAGTTGCTCCATGGATAAGAGAAGTTACAGGCGCACAAGGGCCCACTGAGATGAAAACCAGCGCCAAATTGATGACAAAAATAAAGTCAACAAATGATTGTATAACGCTGCGAAGAGTTTCAATAGAAACAATCGATGGAGAATTAATTGCATCAAATAAAATACACCAGGGTTCAGGTAATATCGCCAGCCTTGCTTTTTCTGAAGGACTCACTTTACTACAACCAGGGCAACACCCCAAAATTGGCGACCTGGTCGATGTTTTAATTTTATGAGGTGATGAAATGATTGATGAGGAAGAGACTGATTTAATCGAGGCTTTACAATCAATGTTCCCTCAATCAAAACGCAATACATTAAGGAAAATGCTTACCCAAGGTAGAGTATTAGTGGATGGGGAAATTACATACAAAGCCAAACAAAAAATTACTGTAAATAGTGTGATCAAAGTAAGCGATAAACAAGTAGCGTTAGAATCATCACCCCCTCCAATTCAAAAAAAGAAATCCCCAAGAATCAAAATTTTATTTGAAGATGAACACATATTAGTTGTCAATAAACAAGCAGGTTTACTTTCTGTTGCTACCGATAAAATGGAGCCAGACACTCTACACTCGCGCTGTCTTGAATATCTCAAATCAAATAACGAAAGAGCTTGGATATTTATCGTACACCGGCTTGATCGAGAAACATCAGGAACCATGATATTTTCCAAACATAAAAGACACAAAGAATACTTACAAGAGCAATTCGCCAACCGTTCAGTACACCGAATATATCACGCGCTTGTAGAAGGAGTGCCGAAAAACAAATCCGGAAAAATACATGAATGGCTGGTGGAGGATAAATTTCTCAGGGTTAAATCGACCTCTAAAAACACACCAAACGCCAAAGAAGCAATTACTTACTGGAATCTTGAGGATAATGACGAGTTTGCAAGTTTAATTCAACTGACAATTCAAACAGGTAGAAGGCACCAAATTAGAGTTGGACTATCAAATATGGGAAATCCCGTAGTTGGTGATGAGCAACACGGTGCAACGGGCAACCCTATCGGGAGAATAGCGTTACACGCCACTTCACTTGAACTCTTACACCCGGAGACCGATGACCCTGTTAGGTTTGAATCTCCAATTCCCTTTGGGCCCGAATAAGAGTAGGCCTCAATAACCCTTGGCGCACCCCCCTAAATATGAGTAAGCCAGGGGGTGAGGGGTGGATAGAAGTCCGAGGCGCTAGAACTCATAATTTGAAAGATATAGATGTCAAATTACCCCGTGGCCAATTCATTGTAATCAGCGGAGTATCAGGATCTGGGAAATCGAGTTTAGCATTTGATACTCTTTATGCTGAAGGACAAAGAAGGTACGTAGAATCCCTCTCCTCGTATGCAAGACAATTCATCGGCCAAATGAAAAAAGCTGATTGTGACAGTATTGAAGGACTATCTCCTGCAATCTCAATCGACCAAAAACAAGGTAGCCATAACCCGCGCTCAACTGTAGCAACAGTTACCGAAATAATGGACTATCTTAGATTGATGTGGGCGAGGATTGGAATCCCCCACTGTCCAACTTGCGGCATTGAAGTTGCAAGGAGGACAGTTCAAGAAATCGTAGACGACATTACTTGGAATATGGAGGGCCACACAATTTCTATTTGGAGTCCTGCGATACGTAATCGTAAAGGAACTCACGCAGACTTATTCCGGCATTTAGTAGAACAGGGATGGACTGATGGTAAAATAAATGGGAGAGAAAAATCTTTCGAAAAACAACATAATTTGGATAAAAACCTCCGCCATGATATAGATGTTAGAATCGATAGATTACGGTGTACAAGAGACCGCCGGCAACGTCTTACAGAAGCGGTAGAATCTGCATTAAGAGTGGGCGGCGGAACGGTTGCAATCGAAAGTATAGGCGCACCAAAAAAAGACTTTGAGTTCAGCGAAGGGTCAAAATCATCTGAAACCACTCTAGGAGAAACAATGGTTTGGTCAGAAGAATTTGCATGTGCAGAACACGGGGCTTTTATGCCCGAAATGAGCCCTAGGGTATTTTCCTTCAATTCACCATTAGGCGCATGCTCATCATGTCAGGGCCTTGGCATTCAAAGAAGATTTAACGAAGATCTATTGATTAATAGAAAGGCAACAATCTCAGAAGGATGTGTGATTCCTTGGAGACAATCAATGTCTCCACATTGGTATCGAAAGTTGTTAGAGCAGACTGCCTTGCATTATGGAATTCCTACAGATATACCCTTTTCACAATTAGATGAAGATTCAAAAGACATCATAATGAACGGGTCGGGCTCAACCATAATCAACTTTGAATTTATTTCAGAAGCAGGCTCTCAATACAAGTACAGCAAACCATGGGAAGGCGTTCTTGGCCGTTTGCAAAAAACCTACACAGAAACGACCTCTAATCGTACTAGAGCCAGATTAATCGCTTGTATGACCGACGAACCTTGTATGGGCTGCGGGGGTGAAAAGCTCAACCCTGCAGCGAGAGGGGTGACGGTAGGGGGTACGAGATTACCAGAAATTGGAATGTCTAGTGTTCATGATGCATTACAGATTGTAAAATCATGGAGTGGTGAAGGAAACTCTTCTGAAACATTAGATGAAAGGTCATCATTTATCGGAAGAGAAATAATCAAAGAAATTGAAGGTAGGCTTGGATTTTTAAACGACGTTGGACTCGATTACCTTACTTTAGATCGCAGAGCAAACACACTTTCTGGAGGGGAGAGTCAAAGAATAAGATTGGCTACACAGATAGGTAGCAGATTAACTGGCGTAATGTATGTATTAGATGAGCCATCAATCGGCCTTCATCAAAGAGATAATAGTAGATTACTTTCAACCCTTAGAGAATTATCAGATCTAGGTAATACTTTGATTGTTGTAGAACACGACGAAGAAACATTACGTCAGGCGGATTGGCTTTGTGATATTGGTCCAGGTGCTGGCTTAGCTGGTGGAGAAATTGTTGCAAATGGACCGCCTTCAAAAGCAATGAAAACGAAAAAATCAATCACTGGAAACTACCTTTCGGGAAAACTCAAAATTCCAATACCAACGACAAGAACAATTCCAGAAAAGGGATTTTTGAAAGTTATTGGAGCGAGGCAAAATAATCTTTCAGATATTGATGTAGCTTTCCCATTAGGGTGCTTAACAGCAGTTACAGGAGTTTCAGGCTCAGGAAAATCATCTCTCGTCTCAAGCATTTTGGCCCCCGCGTTGAAAAAACACACGATAGGGTCTGATGCTCAACCAGGAGCACATGATGAAATCGAAGGTATAGAAAAAATCGACAAAGTCATCGTGATCGACCAATCCCCAATAGGTAGAACCCCCCGTTCAAACCCGGCGACTTATACCAAAGCATTCGATGAGGTGAGAAAGTTATTTTCTGAAACAAATCTTTCACGAGAAAGGGGATACAAACCCGGCCACTTCTCATTCAATGTCAAAGGAGGGAGATGTGAGGCCTGTTCAGGAGCAGGATCTGTAAAATTAGAAATGAACTTCTTGCCAGATGTTTGGATCACTTGCGATATTTGTGAAGGTAAAAGGTACACTAGAGAAACACTAGAGGTTACTTGGAAAGGAAAGAACATTCATGATATTTTGGAAATGCCAGTCGGAGAAGCGGTTGTATTTTTTGAAAATCACAAAAAACTTCACCGCACACTCGCAACTATCAACGATGTTGGACTTGGCTATATTCGATTAGGACAGCCTGCAACAACTCTTTCTGGGGGGGAGGCTCAACGAGTGAAGTTAGCTAGTGAATTACGACGTCCACCGCATAAACATACAATGTATATCTTGGATGAACCTACAACCGGTCTTGCTATTTCTGATGTTCAACAATTGATAGAAGTGTTACTCACATTACGAACACGCGGCCATTCGATAATAGTCATTGAACACCATCTCGATGTTATCAAATCGGCTGATTGGGTCATAGATTTAGGGCCTGAAGGGGGCGATAGAGGCGGCGATTTGGTAGCCGAAGGGACCCCCGAACAGGTGTCTAAAGTCAAGGCTAGTTATACGGGAAATTATCTCAAGGATTTGTTAAATTGATATTTCAATTAAATCGGAAATCGATGCCTTTTCAGCAGTAGCATTGATGGACGGTCGTCTCTGCCGAGTGGCTGCCCCTAAAGGGGCAGGTGCTCATAATGGCAGAGAACATAGTACGAGTCGAAGTCACTCCAAGACTCGGAGAAACCATGCGGGATGTTCGCGGCGACCTTGTAAAAAGACGACTGGTAGCAGATCATAACATTGAGTTTAAGCAAGTAAGGTCGATAGTAGGCTATCTTGTAAACAGCGACATTGGTAGCCAAGAAGTAGCGGATAGAATTGATGATTTATTTGTAGACCCAATTATTGAGGTTGGAATAACCGACGAACTCCAATTAAATAATTCAGAATTATTTTCTTCAGAACCAGATCTGGTTGTATCAGTAGGTTTCAAACCAGGGGTAACAGATAATCCTGGAAAGGCAGCATTGGACGGTTTTCTAACAATCTTTCCCGGAGCAGGAGATGACGCTAAAATCTCGACCTATCTTACATTCGCTTTCTGGGGAGTTCCTGACGGGGTTGAAATCGGATGGTTATCCAAACAATTACACAATGGACTAATTGAAAAAGCACTCACTTCATCAAAAGGCCAAGAGTACCCTGCTATCGACTTCCCCTCAGTCCAGCCAAGCGAATATACAGCTCCAAAAATTATTGATCTAGAAGTCCCTGATGAAGAATTAATTAGAATATCTAATGATGGATTACTAGCACTAAATTTAGAAGAGATGCAAGCGATTCAGGCATATTATAGAGATCCACAAACCCAAGCTGCGAGAATTGAATCAGGGCTGCACCCAAACGCTCCAACTGATGTTGAATTAGAATGTCTTGCTCAAACCTGGTCTGAGCACTGTAAACACAAAATCTTCGCTGCTAAAATCCATCACGTTGATACAGAAACAGGAGAAGATTGTGAAATCAATTCCTTATTCAAGACTCATATTATGAAACCAACCTTCGATATGCAAGCCGAAGTGGATTGGCTTCTTTCAATATTCCATGATAATTCAGGAGTTATTTCTTGGGGCGATGACTGGTCGATATGCATGAAAGCAGAGACTCATAATTCACCTAGTGCATTAGACCCATACGGTGGAGCAATGACTGGTATTGTGGGGGTAAATCGCGACATTTTAGGAACAGGGCTAGGGGCACGACCAATAGCTAATACAGATGTATTTTGTTTCGGTCCACCAAATTGGCAAGGAGACCTTCCAGAGAACCTTTTCCACCCATCAAGGGTACTTCGCGGAGTTCATGCAGGAGTAAGAGTAGGTGGTAATGAAAGCGGGATCCCTACGGTCAACGGAGCGATAGTTTTCGATGATCGCTACATCGGAAAACCATTGGTATATTGTGGAACAATTGGCATAATGCCGCGCAAACTTGCCGATGGACGAGACTCTCATGAAAAGAATCCTCAACCAGGAGATGTAGTGTATATGGTTGGAGGGCGTGTTGGTGCAGACGGCATCCACGGCGCTACATTCTCCAGCCTAGAATTAACCGAAGAATCGCCCTCTAGCGCGGTTCAAATTGGGGACCCAATCACTCAAAAGAAAATGGTCGACATGACATTAGAAGCGAGAGATGCGGGACTTATTTCTTGTATAACAGATAATGGTGCAGGCGGACTATCCAGCAGTATTGGAGAGATGGCTGAATATACAAATGGTTGTGAAATTGATTTAGCAAAAGTTCCACTAAAACAAGAGGGCCTATCCTCGTGGGAAATATTGGTTTCAGAATCTCAAGAGCGAATGACAATCGCTGTAAAACCCGAAGATGTCGATGCTTTCGAAGCTTTAGCCAAACTGCATGAAGTAGAAGCAACACCAGTTGCCTCATTTACTAATTCAGGCAACTTCCATGTCAAATATGGAGAGGATACAGTAGCACTACTACCTATCGAATTCTTACATGACGGCGTCCCACAACTGCAACTTGAAAGTGAATGGAAGTCACCGATTATCGAGCCATTTATCCCACCTGAATCAGCAGACCATTCAAACATATTATTGCGAATGCTCGCACGACCAAACATAGCCTCAAAGGAAACATGGGTTAGACAATACGACCACGAAGTTATCGCACAAACAGCGGTAAAGCCGTTTGTTGGAGTCGAAAGAGACGGCCCTGGTGACGCAGGATTAATCGCTCCAATTCATGGCTCAACTCACGGCATTGTAGTTTCTAATGGAATTGCACCTAGGTACAGCGATATCGACGCAGGAGCGATGGCTGCTGCTGCAATAGACGAGGCTGTAAGAAACGCAGTATGCGCTGGCGTAGATATGTCAAAGATCGCTGGATTGGATAATTTCTGTTGGCCAGACCCGATAGAGAGTTCTAAAACTCCTGATGGCCGGTTTAAACTAGCCCAATTAGTAAGAGCGAATCGGGAATTAGAACGAATTTGTCGCGCCTATTTCCTACCATGTGTTTCAGGAAAAGACTCGATGAAAAATGATTATGGCAGCGGGGAAGGAAAAATATCAATTCCACCTACACTACTATTTTCACTATTTGGCGATCATCCTGATGTAAGATATACTGCAACATCTGACCTAAAACCAGGAGAGAGCCTGTACTTAATCGGCCAATCAAAACAAGAATTAGGTGCTAGCGAATTAGCTTTCATGCTCCATGAAGAGGGAGGCGCACAAGGAATTGGTGGAGAACCTCCCCGCTTAGAAAACCCAGAAATCAATCTAAAATCGTATAAGGCATTGACAAAAGCGATTCAATCAGGTTTAGTAAGGACCGCACATGATTGTAGTGAGGGCGGAATTGCTGTGGCTATAGCAGAGATGTGTATTGGCGGAAGATGTGGTGCGGCAATTGATGTAGACGGCCCGGGAGATGCCAATTTATGGGGCCGTTTATGGGGCGAATCCCTTGGAAGAATAATTGTAGGAGTTGACTCATCTAAGAGCGCAGCATTCAAAGAAATGATGCTTGGAAATGAGATAACATATCTCGGCGAAACCACTGATAGCGATACATTAAGAATTTATGATGCTGATGAAACGATCATCGAATCCAATGTTTTGGAAATGACTTCGGTTTGGAAAGGTGCATTAGATATGACAGGGGGTAATGAATGATGGTCGAAACACCAAAGGTAGCTGTTCTATTTGGTTTTGGAATCAATTGTGACCATGAAACCGCAGCGGTATTTGAGATGGCAGGAGCCGTAGCAGAAAGAGTCCATGTCAATCGCTTTGTCAACGGTGAAAAAGACCTAGGCGAATTCCAAATCTTAGCAGTACCAGGAGGATTTTCCTTTGGAGACCATCTAGGCTCGGGCCGACTATTAGGCAATAGAATGCGCTTTGCTATGCGAGAACAACTCACAGCCTTTGCAGCAGCAGGTAAGCCTATAATTGGAATCTGTAATGGTTTTCAAGTACTTGTGAAAACAGGATTATTACCGGGTAAAGAAATACCAGACTTTGTCCAAACAGCAAGCCTTACCCTCAATAATAGCGGACGCTATGAAGACAGATGGGTAACATTAGAATTTGATGAAAATAGCCCGTGTATTTGGACAAAAAACATCACACGCCTAGAATGCCCAGTGCGTCACGGAGAAGGAAGATTTGTTATGCCAAGCACACAAGACCTCGATGAATTGGATTCAAATAATCAGTTAACAGTTCGTTATGTAGATCCTTCTACTGAACCTGGTAAAGGAATCACTGATGAAAATCTACCATTCCCATTATGTCCAAATGGCAGCATAAGGAATATTGCAGGAATTTGCGATCCAACTGGATTAATATTTGGATTAATGCCACATCCTGAAGCAGCATATGCGAGTTTCCTCCACCCTCACCACACTAGAAAAGAAGTTGAAGAAAACATCGAAGGGGCAGGCATGCAATTGTTCAGGAATGCTGTGGAATACGCGAAGGAAAACCTGTGAGGCCCGGTTATGGCGGCTACCCAAAACAATCGTTTGGTAAATGGGCGATTGGAATATATCGATTCATTACGAGGACTTGCTGTACTGCTGATGGTAATGGTTCATGCGGCTGCTACTTGGTCGCCCAGTACTGCCTCTCAACAAAGTATAATTGGATATGTAGCGGCAGCTCTTGGAGGATTAGCAGCACCACTATTCGTTGTTTTATTTGGCTGGAGTATTTCGAAATCAGAACTTACAAATCGAAAAATAGCGGTTAGGGCAGGAGTATTATTTGCCGCACAAATATTGCTAAATTCAATAGCACCTCATCTATTCAATACCTTTACACCAGGTATACTTTCATTATTTGCGATTTTAATTATAACCGCTCCTTTATGGTTGAAAATATCACGTTGGCAAGTAATGCCAGGGCTACCATTCTGGATTATTTTACTGCCTCTCTTGTGCTCAACATCTTTCCTTCTACCAAATCTAATGGGCGGCTCAACATGGGATAGTAGAGTTGAAACTAGTAACATAGGTCAAATTATTTTACACATATTCTTTACCGGGCTATACCCCTTAATCCCTTGGCTAGCCTTTGCAATTTTTGGAGCATTAATCGCTGAAAACTATTCCTTTGTCCCTCAAACAGTATATCGAGAACGTCTAACATGGACTATGATGCTAGGCGGATGTATGTTTTGTGTAGCATCAATTCAGTATGCCTTGGTAAACAATTTGGATTGGGCAGCTCCAACAGCAAACGCAGATTCAAACAGCACAGTGTTGACCTTTTTCCCCGCAAATGCTGCGTTTTTGATCGCTGCCATGACCGGCGTCGGTCTACTTTGGTTACTTTTCAAAAATTTTACAAACACAAAGAGCTTAAACATCCTAGGTCAATTTTCTCTAAGCGTTTACATTCTACACTTCATTCCTCTTTCTCTTGCTAGAGATTTTGAAGTAGAATATGAATGGTCAATTATTAGCTCTGCAATAATGGTAATTCTGTACACGCTTTGCTGGTGGCCTCTAGCAATTATATGGGATAAAAAGGCTAAGAAATGGTCTTTAGAATATCTATTGGCCAAATATTCTAAGTGATATTATTCTACTAATTCTCCAGTTTGCACTGCCCATAATCTGCTATAAACGCGGCCTAGTTCTACTAATTCATCATGAGTTCCCGACTCAGCAATTTCTCCATTTTCCAAGACTATGATACGATTTGCATTACGTATCGTCGATAATCTATGTGCAATAATCATCGTAGTCCTGTCTGTGCTTATTTTAGATATTGAACGCTGTAAAGCAGCCTCGGTTTCGTTGTCTACTGAAGAGGTTGCTTCATCCAAAATAAGGAAAGGCGCATCTTTCAAAACAGCCCTAGCAATAGCCAATCTCTGCCTCTGCCCGCCAGATAACCTGTGGCCCCCTTCACCGACCAAAGTCTCCCAACTCATAGGTAAATCTTCAATGAAAGAGATTGCTTCAGCAACCTTTGCAGCCTCTGCAACTTCTTCATCGGTTGCCTCAGGCCTACCATACCTGATGTTCTCTCTAATACTAGCAGGGAATAAGGTGACATGTTGGTCTACCAATGCAATGGATGAGCGTAATGCTTTCAAATTCCAATCCTTAGTCTCAACATTATTCCATGAAATACTTCCATCTAAATTATCTACGAATCGTAATAGTAATCTTACAAGAGTTGTTTTTCCTGAACCGGTAAGACCGACAACACCCAAGGTTTTACCTCCTTTAATGACAAGATTTAGATCTTCGAAAACAGGGTCTCGATTTGGATAAGAAAAGGCAACATTTTCCAAAACAATGTCTAAGGAAGAAACATCATCTGGCAAATAGTCTCCCTCCTCGATTGATACAGGCGTTTCTAACAAGTCCAAAACACGAGTTGATGATGCCATCGCTCTTTGATACAGGTCAAATGTTTCCCCTAATCGAGTTAGGGGCCAAAGTAGACGCTGAGTCATAAACACCAATACTGAATATGCACCAACAGCCAAAACTCCTTCGAGCGCATACCACCC
>MDTC01041933.1_pt1 | contig 13798 bp, 16 predicted proteins | sample 811181 | NCBI WGS metagenome assembly MDTC01 (sample SAMN05326644, study PRJNA326480) | marine metagenome | isolation source: seawater | place: Pacific Ocean: North | collected 2011
CCCTCCAGAACCACCTGTCCCCGAACCACCGGATCCACCGGACCCTCCAGAACCACCTGTCCCTGAACCACCTGTACCAGATCCACCAGATCCACCAGAACCACCGGACCCTCCAGAACCACCTGTCCCAGAACCACCGGAACCTCCAGAACCTCCAGAACCTCCAGAACCACCGGATCCACCAGAACCACCGGATCCGTCACCTAGGTTAGAATCAACAATCATTTTTAAAGGCTCTTCTTCTTTACAAGATTGAATATTTACAAATAATAAAATTGTAAATGCAATAACTAACGAAGTTGCAATATTTTTGATTTTTGATTTTTTCATAAAAACATCCTCTAATTTATGTAAATTTTTCTAATTTGATTATTTAAATAAGTTTCATAAAATTATGAAATTAGGATTCTGCTAAAATTGTAGTTTTTATTTTTTTAAACAAGTAATAGATTTCAATACATGAATTTTTTTTTACTGTTAAAGTTTACAATAATTGGAATAATTGGTGTAGCAATTAATTTTTTAATCACATGGTTACTAAAGGATATTCTAAAATTTAATAAGTATCTATCAAATTCTTTAGGATATGGAATTGCTATGTTCTTTAATTTTTTTGGCAATAGAACATGGACGTATTCTGCAGTTGATGAACTTTTATTTTATCAGTTTTTAAAATTTTTGATTGTTGTATTTGTTGGAGTTTCTTTAAATCATATAATAGTTTTTTACTTTCATAGTTTAAGAAAAACTAACTTTTATGTTTCAAAAATTATTGCCGTAGTGATTGTTTTTTTTTGGAACTTTACAATGCACACTTTGTTTACATTTGATTATTTAAGTTTGATTAATAGCCTACAGTCATGAGATTTATCATAATATTAATAATTGTTTTCTTTAGTAATATTAATTTTTCTCAATCCTTTGATTGGGTAAAAAGTATTTCTTGTAATGAAAAAGTTTCTGTAATTGATATATTAAAGATTTCTCCAACAAGCTTTTTAGTTACTGGAAATTTCGAAGGATCTTTAAATATTGACAATCATATTGTTTCAAGTTTGGGAGGTAAGGATTTTTTCATTTCAAAACATGACATTAATGGAAACCTTATTTGGATAAAAAGTTTTGGTGGATTTGAAGATGCAGAAATCAATGATATTGCAATAAATACCGACAAGGATATATTTATATGCGGGACTTTTGAGGGTAATGTTCTGATTGATTCTATTCAATTAATTAACAATTTAGATAATAATGCTTTTATAGCTAGATTAGATTCTAACTGTACTGTTAAATGGATTAAAAATATTGAAAGTGAGTCAGATGTTGAGGCCAATGTTTTAGAATTTGATGTTCTGAAAGATAAATTATTTTTTGTTGCATCCTATGAGGAAAATGTATCATTTGACTCTACTTTACTAACAGCTTTTGGAGATAATTCATTGTTATTATCTTGTTTTAATTCAGATGGCACTTACCAATGGGGTAAAGAAATTTCATGTCAAGACGAAATAAAAGCATCTTCTTTAAAATTAGATTCTATTAACAATATATACATTACTGGCAGTTTTGAGGGAAATATTTTTTTTCAAAGTAATGTAATTTTGAACAGTTCAAATAAAGATTTTTTTCTTTTTAAAACCGATACAATTGGAAATTTCATATGGTCAAAAACAATAGGAAGTTCTGAAGATGTGGAGTCTTCGAATTTATTTGTATTGGATTCTACAATTTTTGTGATTGGTAAATTTTCTGGTACTGCTAATTTTCAGAGCAATAACTTGACAAGTTTTGGAGAAGATGATGGATTCATTTTAAGTTTAAGTACCAATAATTTTGAAAATTGGGTGACTACAATTGCAAGCGAAGAAGACGTTTCACCAAATGATATTTTTGTTGATAGTACAGGAAATATTTTTATCACAGGCAATATAAGTTCAAGTACAAATTTTGAGGATATTTTAATCACAAATAACTCTCAAGATGATCTTTTTATATGTAATTATGATTTTAATGGAAATGTCAAATGGGCCAAAGGTTTTGGCGGAACTAGTTCAGTTTCCGGTATTGCTTTTACACCAATTAATGAAAATAAAATATTAATCTCTGGAGTGTATAAAGAATCTGCTTTTTTTGATTCTATTACAGTATCATCGTTAAATGATGAAGATGTTTTTTTTGGGATAATTGATATTGAAACATTTAATGTAAATATCCAAAAAAATAAACACCAAATTAATCTCACAGTTTATCCAAATCCTACATTAGGTAATGTTTCAATTCTTTATGATGTAAGTGAAAAAATAAGTTATCAAATATTTGACTTAACAGGGAAGTACCATGGTGGAGGAACATTAGAAACAAAAAAAAAGCAGCTTGATTTGTCAAATTTAATTCCTGGAATTTACATTTTAAATTTAAACCATAAGCGTCTAAGGATAATAAAAAAATAATCAGAACCAGCCCCTGTAATTGTAATTTACATTCTGAGGTTGATTCTCTCCATAAGCTACGCCAATTTGCTTCATCGCTTCAATTCGTTCACTTTCTTGCAATTGTTCTTTTAGCTTATAATCCCATTCTCTTTGGTCTAAGTCTTTAACCCTTTTTTTGATGTCCTTATACATGTCATCTAACATTTTTGAAGCATCATTAGCACATTTTGCATCTGGATCAATTAAAGAGAGTAATCCTGCAGCTTCTCTAGCTCCTTCTTCACTTTGATTACTTGTCCAAATTGCCTTAGCCTTATTCATATAAATATCACACTGTCTATCCAAATATTTTTGATAAACCTCATCAGTTTTCAAACTTGTCTTTTCAAAGCAGTCTTTACATGCGCTTGGAACACTTAATAGTTTAGCTATTGCCCCTCGATAATTGTTTTGGCTTTCTAACAATTCAGCTTCTGCTAATATAATGTCACATTGGGCATTGTAGAAATCAATAATTTTATTTTTACCCTTTGTAATAAATCTTTCAAATCTTGCATCTGATGTGTTAATTGACTTAAGCGCTGAACGGTAAGCTTTAGTTTCAGATTGTCCAACACCTTTATAATTCATAGAGGTGGATGAAAATAATGTTCCATTTGTCCCGTCACCAATGAAAAAAGATATTTCTAAATTATAAGCATGCATTGGTGGAGCACTTGATGTTATATCTTTGGAAATTATATTAACATTTGAAGTTATAATAAATCTTTGATTGTTAAATGAGCCTTCAATTCCATTTTTTGCAACAATTTGTTTGAGCTTATTTGCTAAAAATTTTCTAGAAGATTCATTCAATTCTTCAATTTCATCTGAAATTATTGTAGCTAGTGCTATGTTGTTCGTGCCATTAACTTGATTAATATTGTTTTGAGTGTAAAAACAATTAGTAAAAGTCACAATAAGAAATAATAATAAGGTTTTTAAATTTTTCATAGTTTGGTTTTTATTTTCCTCCAATAATAAGTTGAGCTTGACCGAGTCCTTTCATCATTAATTTAGAATCGATTTCAAATTCTGTACTTAAGTATTTTTTCAATCCTTTAGCCCACCTTCTACAATCTAGAGCTCTTTGTTGTCCATTTCTTTCATAATATAAAGGAATTCTAACTTGTTCAAAAAGCATCATTGTTTCTGTAGCGTCAGAAGTGCTGAATCTTCCTTTCATGGTGTTATCACTTATCCAATCTTCAATTAAAATCCCCAATTCGTCATCTCCGAATTCTTCTGTTTCCAAATCATAGTCCCAAGTATCCCAAGTTTTTATTCTTATCACAACCTCACGACCATTTTCAAACATGTCATCAAAATGATTTTGAAGTGTGGAGTTAAAGTTGTCAATGTGATCTAAAATCGCTTCTTCAATGAGAACTGCAGATTCACTACTCATCGAAGGATTTCCTGTTCCAGAAGCAGATGCAATTTGTTTATCGGTATATGCATCAATGGCTCTTAGTCTAAAAGTTACTGATTTTTCAAAACCTAGTTCATTCACCTCCCAATATATTTGCATTATAATGTCTGCTTTTGCAACTGCTTTTAATTTATCAATTGGAGTTTCATTGATTTCTGCTCCTTCTTTACCCATCAACATAGCGTCTTCAGCGGATTGATTTTGTAATGATCTTAGGGACGCAGATAAGTCTTTTAAAGGGAAACCTCTCTCTGCCATTAATCCATTAACTTTGGTAATGACATTCATTAGTTCTGAATTTAATATTGCTTTGTTATAATCTGTAATTACTTGTTTTACACCCTGGTTATCGATTTCTTGATAGTAATTATTTTTCATGCACCAATCATCAGCAGGTACAATCATTAATGAAGGTTTCTTTGCTTGAGAGAATATAATTACTTGAGCAATTAAGAGTATTACAATTATGAAAGTCTTTTTCATACTATTTTTATTTAATTATTTTATCAGTTCTAAGTTTTTGTTTTAATTCACTTTTTTTAATTCTAAGTACAATATTGTGGGTTACATTTTCTCTTGTAAAAGGCCTAATTGAATAATCATTTCTTCCTTTTGTAAGTTTCAGTCCTGTCCTTTCATCTTCATCTGTTGCAAATGCTGCATATCCTCCACCATCAGCAAAAAATCTGTTAAAATAATCCTCATATTTTTCCCTTGCATTTGGAGTTGACAGCAGTGGTGGACTACCGCAGTCTGACTTTCCAGTTCTTAAACCTTTAAAAATAACTTCGTTGACAGCATTTTTTTTGGCTTGCTCTAAAGCATCTTTTCTATTTTTCCCTTTACCAAAAGCTTTGACAGTTATTGAGCCATCCATTTCTGATCCTAAACACTCAATTTCTTGTGAATAATTTTCTGCAATTTTCCTCTGAGGATTGCAATTACTAATAAATAAAGAAACTACTAATAGATAAATTAATTGATATTTTTTTTTCATTATGTCCATTTAAAATCCACTTGACATTGATTTGATTATTCCTGCAGCTTCTAAATCCTTTCTTAAAGAATTTACATCCACAGAAATAACAACTCCAATTTTATATTCTTTTTTACTCACTTTAATTCTATCTCCAGGTGCAATAGCTCCGTTATTAACCACTGAGACAAATTTTAAATATTTACCACCTTGTGCAAAAAAGTCTTTGAAATAATCTTGATGCTCAATTTCTAGATTTGGATTTCTAGAAAGTGGCTTTTTACCTTGAACCCTTCCATTGGCTGGGAACCCTCTAAATATAATACCATGGACTGCATTTTTTTTGGCTTGCTCAATGGCAGTTTCAGCTCTTTTAGAGTATGACCATACTTTTACTTGGTATGTTCCTTGGACGCCCGTAGCGACTACCTCTAATTCATATCTCCAATTGTAAGTATCTTTATTGGCTTTCCTCTTTCCATTTTGAGCATAATTTGAGAAGGGTATAAATAGGCAAAAAAGAAGAAAAAAAGTTAAATTGTATTTTATTTGATTATTCATGAATATTAAATTTATATTTTCAATTTTGTTATGACTTGTATCACAAACCATGCCCTAATTGTCAAAAGTTTTTATTTTGTTTACAAATTGCAATTTAATTTATAATTATTAATTTAAGTTAATATTATAAAAAACAAGTTAATTTTTTTTGAAAGCAATTAAAAAGTCAATCTATAACAAACTGTTAAATATTACAGAATCAAAGATTAAAAATCTTCAAAATGATATCAATAGTAAAATCATCTCTAGAGATAGTGACACGAAAAGTAGTGCAGGAGATAAACATGAAACATCTAGAGCAAAAATTCAAATAGAAATTGATCAGCTTTACAAACAATTATTTAATCTTAATCAACGAATTCAAGTTTTATCAAAGATCGAGATTAAAAAAAAATTTAAAAGTGTAGGCTTGGGTTCACTAGTACATACTAATATAGGTATATATTTTATTGCGATTGGACATGGTCAAATATCATTTGAAAAAAATAAATATTATGCTATTTCATTAGCGTCTCCTTTAGGTCTAAAACTAAGAGATAAATTTGTTGGAGATGAATTTACATTTAATTCAAGTAATTACAGGATTATAAAGATATATTGAATACTATTTTCTCATTATTTGCGATAATTGCCTACGAATTGTATCCACATTTTTTTTGATTTTGCTACTTAAAGTTTAAAAAATTTTATTTATTTGCGTCCACTTTTAGTTTATACAACATAAATTCCCCTCTGTATTTCTATTTTGTTTAGTCTATTGTTAATAAAATTTAACAAAAATTTGCATTTGTGTTTAACTAATTACTATATTTGTTAAACAAATTAAAAATTTATAAATATGGATACTATTAATTTTTTACTCTCAGTTCCTAAAATGGCGACTGATGACTATGTAGGTTTTACATTCTTTGTTGGGTGTATGGCTATGATGGCAGCTTCTGCTTTCTTCTTCCTTTCAATGAGTTCATTTGACAAAAAGTGGCGTACGTCAATTTTAGTTTCTGGACTTATTACATTTATTGCTGCAGTTCACTATTACTACATGCGTGATTATTGGGCTACTAATGCAGAATCTCCAACATTCTTCAGATACGTTGACTGGATTCTTACTGTACCTTTAATGTGTGTTGAGTTCTATTTAATTTTAAGAGCAGCTGGTGCTACGAAAAGATTAATGTGGATTTTAATAGTTGCTTCAACTGTTATGTTAGTTACAGGATACATGGGAGAAGGTGTTGACCAAGCAAATGCTCAAATTTGGGGTGCTGTTTCAGGTGCTGCATACTTTTATATTGTATACTTGATTTGGTTCGGAGAAGCAAAATCTTTGGCTACATCAGCTGGAGGAGATGTACTAAAAGCACACAATGTCCTATGTAAGTTTGTATTAATTGGATGGGCAATCTACCCAATTGGTTACATGGCTGGAACACCTGGATGGTACGAAGGTATATTTGGCGGATTAGATATGGACGTCATTTACAACGTTGGTGACGCCATCAACAAAATAGGATTTGGTCTTGTGGTTTATAACTTAGCTGTTGCATCTTCTAAAGACACAGCTGCTGCATAAGCATCAATTCAATATATTATTATGTAAGAGGGCTTTGGCCCTCTTTTTTTTGTTGCTATTTTTTAAATATTTCGTGTTTTGATAATTCTTTGACCCATTTTTCCAAATGTTTAGGATTATACACAAGATCCATTTTGGGTATAACGTCTTTAGGGAATACTAAACCGTCTTTACAAGTAAATGCAAATTTTACTACTGAGGCCATGTGTGTTTTACCATTTCTTTCAGCTTTTTGAAAAAAGTAAAACCATTTGTCATCGTAGCCCAATATTTTAGATTTTATTTGAAATTTTTGAAATACCTTTAAACGGTAGCGGTATTCATTATATGTCCCAGCTATAGTTAATGACCACTTATTTGTATCTAAAAAACTTTTCATTCCTATTCTTGCTCCGTAAGCAAATCTTCCCAAGTCCAGTAATGTTACATATCTACCGTTGTTAAGTTCTAAAAACGGATCAATATCGTTGGGTAATACTACCAGATTTATAATATCATAAGAGTCACTTCCAAAGTTAATTTTAGATTTAAATTGGCTCTTTACAATTACTTTGAATAACCTTAGATAAGGGTACATAATTTAAAAATAGGTATGGTTTGCCTTTAATGATACTAATTTTTGAAGAAAAGACTTGTTTTCTTTCCAACTTTTCTCTTTATTAAACTGAATAAAACTTCCTTCGCCATGAATCGTAAGATAATCACCATTATAGATGTTTAAATGATGAAATCTTATTGTCCAAGCATATGTGTAAATACCTTGGTTAATATGAACAATTATTCCATTAGGTCTTATTTCTATATTGGCATATTGGATTCCACTTACTTTAAGTTCTAAATGGGAGATATCAGGACTAAAGTTTTCAATTATTAATCTTCTAGAACCAATGCCTTTAAGTTTGATTTTTTCAATAATTCCATAGGCATTACCCATTTTTTCGTTAATAATTTTTTCAGTTTCTTTATTTTTATATGTGATATTGTAAATTGACATTATTTGATTTGGTTCAAGAATTCATCAGCTTTTAGTAAAAAATTTTCTTTTTTAATCGGATCCATCCTATCGAAACTGCTTACTAGCATTCTCATTCTTGGGTTTTTAATAAAAAAATTTCTCTGTTTGTCCATAAAATTCCAAAACAGCGCATCCCAAATTTCACACCAACTTCCCTTTTTGTAGTCACTCATTTTAATAATATAATTACTTCCACTTATATATGGTTTTGTAGACATCATACCTCCATCAGCAAACTGACTCATCCCATAGACATTGGGTACCATTACCCAATCATAAGCATCTATAAATAATTCCATAAACCATTGATAAACATCATCAGGATCAAACTCACAAAGCAACATAAAATTACCCATTATCATTAATCTTTCGATATGATTAGCATAAGCAGTAGAGTTTATCTTTTTGATCGTATCGTCAACTGGCTCTATTCCTGTATTTCCACTGTAAAAGGACTTAGGAATTTTTCTTTTAAATCCCCAGAAGTTCCTTGTTCTTTCTTCACTACCTTTACAAAAATATACACCCCTGATAAATTCTCTCCAACCTATAATTTGTCTAATCAAACCTTCACACGAATTAATAGGTATATTGTTTTTAGAGTAATAGTCTAAAATTTTTGCAACTGTAATATTTGGGTTTAATAAACCAATATTTAAAAGTGGTGATAGTAAACTATGATTGATTACAGATTGTGTTTTCAAAACAGCATCTTCATATGGGCCAAATTCATCAAATCTTGTTCTAAGAAAATCAGTAAGCCATTTTTCTGCTTGTTCAAAGTTAATTGGATAGAACTTCATTTTTTCTAGGTTACCATAATTTTCAGAAAAATGTTCGTTAATATATTCAACGATTTGATTATGATTTTTTGGTTTTTCAGCATACTCTATTTTTGGAGTTTTTTTTCCTTTTGGGTATTTCAATCTATTTTGATCATCATAAGTCCATTTTCCTCCATCGGGATTTTGATTTTCGTCGATTAGAATATTTAATTTAGTTCTTTGTGATTTGTAAAAACTTGTTTGAAATAGTTTCTTTTTATCTTTTCTAAAAAATGGTTTTAGCTCTTCTCTTTTGGAGATAAAACCTAAGTTTTCGTGAAAAATTATATTAATACCAGCAGAACTACATTCTCCCTTCAATCTTTTTTCAAACCAATTATCTTCTGGATGAATAATGTTGATTTCTTTAACACTTCCTTTAAGAGTTCTTATAAATTTTCTAATATCAGCAATGTCTTGGTAAGAATGAACATATCTTACGTTCAACTTTTTAGTTTTTAATATTTGATAATAAGCTAACATTGTTGCCCGATGAAAGTATATTTTTTGTTTGTGAAATTTATATTGCTTGAAATAAAGAAACTCTTCAATCAAATATATTGGAAGATTATTTTCTAATAGGACCGATTCCTTGTACAACTGATTAGGTAATATGATATTTATTTTTGACATTTTTACTCATTTAATAATAAACTGCAACAGGTATATTTTTCTCATCGCTTGTATTTAATTGAGTTAAGATTCTAGAGCCATTTTTTTCCCATTTCTTTGCACTTATAGCTAAAATAATAGCATCTAGAATATCATCAATTTTTAATTTAGTTCCTCTAAATTTATCTACTGTATTATTTAGTATTTCACCGATATTTTTGATTTCATTTTGTATGAGTTTTACTCTTTGTTTTATTCCTTCTCTTGTTTTTTTATTTGATTCTAAAGGTTTTGAATGATTAAATTTTAAAAAACATAGTTCTGGATGAGACTCGTGAATAATTGACCTAAGATTTAAGTTGTTAATTAGTAACTTATCTAGCTCAATAATTTTTTTATTTAAGTTCCAAGATTGAATAGAAATGCCTTTTCCTGTAATATCTTTATTAATAGAATTTCCTTCTTTGTAAGTATTTTTGATAAGTGCTTCTCTACATGGTGGTGTAAATACACTTCCTTTGTTTTTTTTTGGCAATAATTTTCTTACTTCTCGATCAATTTTTCTTGAAAATTTTAGACTTGATAATCCAACTGGCATATCAATGAATACACGTTTAATAGTCTGATTTTGGTTGACAAAATTGTTTAAACTATCATGCAACTGAATATCGATATCATTATTGATAACACAACAACACCATCCATTTATATAACCATCAATTCCAATGTACATTTGTTTAACTTTTCAGATATAATATTAAACAAAAAAGAAATATATTATTATATTTGTTTAGCTATTTTATTATGAAAGTATTTTATTATTCTTTAACTACAGCTGTAATACTATTTTTTATATGGCAGTTTTATTCTGCCCAATCTAATAAAAAATATGAATCAATGCATGCTGAATATTTGGGGCATTTAGGAGAAGTTAAGTTTAAAATATTCGATCATTACACAAGGGCTTCAGTAAAGTTGAATAATGGTAATATGAAGTCAGCAAATAGTAAATTTTCCATTTTAGCAAATTATATTTTTGGTGGGAACGATAAAAATGCCCAAATACAAATGACTTCCCCAGTTATTTACAATATGGAAAATAGTGCAACCTTTTCATTTTTAATGCCTTCAGAATGGGAGAATAACCTCCCTCAACCAAATTCTAAGGATATTTTTTTTAGCTCAATTGATAATCAATGTGTGGCTATTTTAGCCTTTGGTGGCTATGCTAAACCTGCTAAATGCAAAGATAAGCATCAAAAACTTCAACAAAAATTAACTGATTTAGGGATTGATCATAACGATGATTATATTATTGCAATATATCAGCCGCCCTATCAATTGATAAATAGAAAAAATGAAATTTGGGTTGAAGTTAAAATAGATCAAATAGAAAAATTATTAGATAATTAGTTTTATTTGTATAGTGAATATGCTGCAAGCTATTTTTAAATTTAAATGTCCTCGTTGTAGAAAAGGAGCCCTTTTTAAATGCAAAAATCCATATAAACTAAAGCATTTAAATAAAATGTATGAAAGGTGTACAAATTGTGATTTAAAATATAGCCTTGAGCCTGGTTTTTTTCAGGGAGCTGCATATGTAAGCTATGCATTGCAAGTTTTAAACTGCTTAATAATATTTAATTTATTTTTTTGGTTGGAAGTAATGCACTGGAAGACTCTTGTATATGTTATAATAATTTTTTTACTTCTAATCACTCCCTATGTTGTAGTCTTGTCAAGATGTATATGGTTGTATTTATTTATATCATATGAAGAATAAGAAATGATTTATAAATTAAATCTTAACTCTTTGGTAGTATTCTTAATCTGTTCATACGCTGCAATAATATGGGATATAAGTTCAATAAAATAGAGAAAAAAGTTAGCCAAAATGAATGTTCCCAAAGTTTAGCGTTTAGATAAGCTAATTGAACAAATGATGTACAAATCATAGAAAAAATATGAGAGGTTTCGGATTGCTTTGTTTCCTCGATAAATTGTTGAAGATAAATTTTGGGCCTGCCCCTCAAATAAACTCTACTATTTAAATATTTAAAAAATGAATTAATCAAAAATGACCTGTAAAGATTAACCCCTAGTAACTTATAAAATAATGGTGTTTCAAATTTTTTAGCTTGATAAAATATTTTTGGGAATCTATAATATTTAAATGCCTGAAAAAATAAAAAACCAATCAACATTAAATTCCAACTTTGAATAAATTGAATCAAAAAAATAGAAAAAGTATTGGTAAACGAAAGTGAAACACTAAATAGAATAGAGCAAATAATACTTATTACAGAATAACATAGAAAAAGTAGGATTACTTTTTGAATAAAGTTAAATCGATAAAACATATTTATTTGCTAGACATTCTTTGGTAGAAATTATATCTAATATTCATCCAAAATAGGTTATAGTCTAAAATATGATAATCCCCCTTCAATAATCTATCATACAAATTTAAATAACGAAAACGTTCGATGTCTACCCATAATAGGCCGTTGTGAACTACGGCACTGAGCATCTTTTGATGCATTATTTGGCTTTCGTTTTTTATAAATTTAAAATCATTTATTAAAATTCCCTTGTGTTCGTTATATAAGCTAGCATCACCATTATTCAGCCAAGATATGGGATTTGTAACAGGTATTTTTTCCCCGCTGTAATTGGTAGGAGAAATACCACTTTTATAAGTATTCCAACTTAAAAAGCAATTTAAATCCTTTGGTTTTTCACAATGTGGATAGTCTTGAACTGAAAATGCTTGAATAGATCTGTCTCCTATTAAATAAGCTAATTTAATTTTTTCAAGAATTGTATCGTTATCTAATAAAAAATCAGTAAATAATTTTTGTAAATGATGGGTGCCTTGGCTATGAGCAGCTAGAACGATTCTATTGCCATTGTTAAAATTATTTAGATAATATTTAAAGGCTTGTTTTATATCCTTGTAGGCAATATCAAAGGCTTTTATGCCATTAGCATTGTCTTTATAACCATGTATATGCATTTGTCTGTATAATGGAGAATAAATATTAGCTAAACCACAAAAAACATTAGCTTGGTTGTTAAGCGCCAATTTTTCTATTTCAATATTTAATTTTTCATCATTAATATCTGCATTCCATTGATCACCTTTATTATATATTGTAGGATAAACAAAAAATACATCAATAGAATCTAAACATAGTGTGTCATTAATCACATTTGCAGGTAATAAGTCTGAGGCATCAAATTTATTAGGATGTGCAATCCAATGCTCAATTTTATTGTATTCCGGGGCTGGCTTAGGATTTTCTTCTTCAATAGAATGTAAAGGGATTGAGCTAGAACAAGATATAGCTAAGAAAAAAAAGAAAAATAGGCCAATGTTTTTCATATATGCTAAGGTATTATTTTTATACTTTCATACATTGTTTAGGAACTATTGAGTAGAATATGAATATTGGAGTTAATGCAAGGCATTTAATAGAAAATAAGTTAGAAGGACTAGGTTGGTATAGCTATGAAATACTAAAGCGTATTGTTGATATTCATAAAGAACACAAATTTTATTTTTTTTATGATAGAAATACAAAACCTTTAGTTATCTCTGAAAATGTGATCAATGTTTTTGTAAAACCGCCAGCCAGACATCCCTTTTTATTCAATATTTGGTTTAACTATAGTTTAACTTCAAGATTTAAAAAGCATGATATTGACATTTTCTTTTCACCAGACGGTTTCTTGTCTCTAAGAACTCGAATAAAGCAGATAGGAGTTATACACGATTTAAATTTTGAGCATTACCCGAAAGATTTACCTAAAGGAGTCTTAAATTATTATAAAAAAAACATGCCTTTATTTGCTCATAAAGCATCTAAAATAGTTACTGTTTCAGAATTCTCAAGAAATGATATTTGTCAAAAGTATGCTATAGATATTCAAAAAGTAAAAGTAGTTTACAACGGGGGAAATGAATCTTTTAATCCTTTATCCATTGAAGAAAGAGCTAAATTTAAAAAAGCTAATAATAATGGACGATCTTATTTTATATATGTTGGGTCTTTGCATAAGCGAAAAAATATTGAAAGAATGCTTAAAGCGTTTAAATTGTTCAACACCAAAAAAGAAATGGACTTTATAATTGTTGGTGAAAATATGTGGCAAAATCAACTTAATTTAAAAGGCCTTTTAGAAGATGTTATTTTTTTAGGAAGAAAATCTGGTGAAGAACTTTCTAAATGGGTTGCCTCAAGTGCTGCAATGGTTTATGTATCCTATTTTGAAGGTTTTGGTTTGCCGGTTTTAGAAGGGATGATGGCTGGTGTCCCAGTAGTTACAAGTAG
>MDTC01110504.1_pt1 | contig 13798 bp, 7 predicted proteins | sample 811181 | NCBI WGS metagenome assembly MDTC01 (sample SAMN05326644, study PRJNA326480) | marine metagenome | isolation source: seawater | place: Pacific Ocean: North | collected 2011
CGGGTCGATTTTGTCGAGGAACTCGCTGTCGTCTTCGCGGATTTCGCGGCCAAGGAGCGCGTCTTCGAGTTCGAAGGAAAGATGCCCGATCTGCGTGAAGGTGGTGGAGCGTTGCCCGGAAGAGAGGCCATCTCCTTCGGCGAGCATGTCGCCGAGATGCGATTTGCCGCCGGCATTGCGTCCGACGATGCCCCAGGTTTCTCCGGAGGAAATGGTGAGCTCGTCAAGCTGCACGAAAGTGCGCGTGGACGGCGTGTTTTTGAGGGTGATGGAGGGCATGCTCTAACCGGGTTCCGGTTGGAAGGACCGGGTCTCGAATCGCATGAGGTCGGGAATGAAGGTGAGCGGGACGGCGCCGGTGGGGCCGTTTCGGTTCTTGGCGAGAACGAGTTCGGCCTCGCCGTCGTCTTCGTCGCGTTCCTCCTGATTATCGACATAGTAGACCTTTCGATAGAGGAGGCCAACCATGTCGGCGTCCTGCTCAATGGAGCCGGATTCACGAAGGTCGGACATGCGTGGAACGCCGAGGGCGGAGCCGGTGCGGCCTTCTGGTCCCCGGTTGAGCTGGGCGAGAACGATGACCGGGACATTGAGTTCCTTGGCGAGAGCTTTGAGGCCGCCGGAGATTTCCGCGATCTCACGTTCACGGGAATTGGAAGCCTGCTTGGTGGTCGATCTCATGAGCTGAAGGTAATCGACCGCGATCACGCTGATGCCTTCGTCTCGGTGCTTGCGACGGGCTTTGGCCCGGAGGTCGTTGATGGAAATGCCTGCCGTGTCGTCGATGAAGAGTTTCGCGGCCGCAACCTCACTGGAGGCTTTCTTGATGCGTTCGAGGTCGGCTTTGTTGGGCGTGTACCCCTTCATGAGTTTGGCGAACTGAAAGCGCGCGCGGGAGAAGACGAGACGCTGCACAATTTGCACCGTGGACATTTCGCAAGAGAAAACCATGGCGGGCTTGCCGGAGGTGACGGCGATATGTTCGACGATGTTCATCATGAACGAGGTCTTACCCATCGAAGGACGGGCTGCGATGACGAACATGTCGGGTGCCTTGAGTCCGTTGGCCATCCTATCGAGGTCCGGGTAGCCGGTGGTGAGGCCAGTGATGCCGCGGTCGCCGGCGAGGAATTCCTCGAGATACTTCATGACCTCGAAGACGGCTTCTTTCACGCCGATTTCGGTGTTGGTTTCGGAGGCTTCGCGAATCTCGAGGACCTTTTGCTCAACTTCATCGAGGAAGTTGACGACGTCCTCGGGGTTATCGTATGCGGTGGTGATCGACTCGGTGCAGGACTTGATGATGTTGCGGAGAATAAACTTCTCTTTAACGATCGTGAGGTGGGAATCGAAGTGTGCGGCAGTTGGAGCGTAGGTGTAAATTTCGGTTAAGGCCGATGGGCCGCCGATGGTATCGAGGAGATTGCGGTCGATCAGGTGCTGGGTCAGCGCGAGAAGCTCGACGGTTTTTCCTTCCTCGAAATGGGTGGTGAGGACGGCATATAGCTTGCCGTGGGACGGGACGTAGAAATGGGCGGGCGTGAGTTGTCCCTCGACGGCGCGCCCGATGTATTCCTCGGGATTCTGCAGCATGGAGCTGAGAAGGCTTTTCTCGGCTCCTACCGCATGCGGAGGCGGAGTTAGAGAATCGTCCTTTTTCTCTTTCCCGCCATCTTGAAGATTGGGGCCATTCTTATCGAATTTTTTGAAGGGTGGGTTGTCGTCAGCCATCGGAGTGTGCGAAGCATGCTCTGGAATGCGGGGGCGATGCAATGGCCGGAAATGGTGTCCGGAAGATTACAAAGAATAGCTGTGAATAACTCGACGGATTAGAGGGCCTGCAAGGCGCGGATTCTGGTGAGGACCGGCGGGTGGGAATGGTCGAGGAAGACCTCGAGAGGATGCGGGGTGAGGTTGGAGAGGTTATTGGCCGAGAGCTTCTTGAGGGCGGTGACGAGGTGCTCCGGGGTGTCTTGGACCTCCGCGGCGTAGGCGTCGGCTTCGTATTCGTGCTTGCGCGATAGGGCATTCATTAGGACCGAGAGGACGCGTGAGATTGGCTTGAAAACGATCATAAAGAGGACCAGCCCCACGTAAATGGCGCCGGAAGAAACGCCAAAGGCGGCGTAGAGTTGGGAGCCGAAGGCAGTTTCGGGATTGGTCGCCATGCCGAGCAGAAAGAACATCACGGCGGTTTGGATGATGGAGATGACGAGGCGCTGCACGATGTGCTTCTTTTTGAAGTGTCCTATTTCGTGAGCGAGGACGGCGACGAGTTCATCGGTGCTTTGGCTCTCGATGAGAGTGTCGTAGAGCGCGATCTTTTTCCGTTTTCCGAAACCTGTAAAAAAGGCGTTGGATTTGGAGGAGCGTTTCGAGCCGTCCATGACGGAGATTTCAGTGAGCGGGAAGTCGCATTTTTTGGCCATGCTTTGGATGGACTTGTTGAGTTCTTCGTCTTCGAGCGGGCTGAACTTGTTGAAGAGTGGGAGGATCAACGAGGGTGCGAGATAGGTGAGGGCAAGCGAGATGACCGTGAAGCTTAGCCAGGCGAAGATCCAGGCATTGTCGACCGAGTAAAAGATCCAAAGAATGAGGGCCATGATGGGTAGGCCGATGAGGGCCATCATGAGGTGCGATTTGATTTGGTCGCCGATGTAAGTGGCTCGGGTTGTTTTGTTGAATCCGAATCGTTCCTCGAGGACGAAGGTGTGGTAAATGTCGAAGGGTAAAGAGATGAGCCAGGAACCGAGATACATGAGGCCGATGTAGCAGAGTCCGGTGGCGACATTTCCGAATCCCCAATCGCGGACCAGGGTGTCGAGCCAGCCGAAGCCGCCAATCGTCCAGAAGACGAGAAGGACGGTAAGAGAGTAAATCGAGGAAGTGATTCCGAAGCGAGCCTGGGCGCGTTCGTAGTGTTGGGCCTTGGCGTATTTTTCGTCGTCCCAGACCCCTTGGAATTCCTCGGGGAGCTCGGGGCGGAGGTTTTTGAGGGTGAGAATGGTTGCGATGAAATCGAGTTTCCACAGGAGGAAAAGGACGAGCATTAGAGTGATCGCGAGGAGATTAAATTCAGGTGCCATTGTTGGTTGGGAGGATTGTGGGGCATCGGACGGGGGACAAGGGGAAACTTTTTTTATTTAGGTTCTTGAAATATTTAAGTTTTCCGTAATAATTGCGGCTGTGTTTCGCGCCGCCCGCCAAATCGAGTTTGATTTCCTGCAAGAGAAGCAGAATGAGCGTGTGGAGCCGAGTGTTTCGGAGTGTTGCTCCCATTTGATGGGGATGGATACAAATCTCACTGAGACCTGCACCAAACTCTTGCTAGAAATGGGTCTCAATGATTTGGCCAGGCGGGTGAGCGTGGGCTGGAATCGACGGATGCGCTCGAGTGCTGGGCGCGCCACTTGGCCGACGGCGTTGATTGAATTGAATCCGCGTTTGCCGGATATTTCTCGGGAAGAAGTTCGTCGGACGATGTTGCATGAGCTGGCGCATTTGGTGGCCTACGAGCGGAATGGAAATCGACGTATTCAGGCGCACGGTCCCGAGTGGCAGCAGGCTTGTGCTGATGTCGGTATCCCCGGTGAGAAAGCAACGCATCGTTTGGAGCTTCCTTCGAGATCAATAAAGCGGCGTTGGCGTTATCAATGCCCTTCATGTGGGACGAGCTTTGACCGGGTACGCCGCTACAAGGGTCGGGTGGCTTGTTACGAATGTTGCAGCAATGTAAATGGTGGCGATTACCACGAAAGCTTCCGGTTGATGGAGCTTAGTTTGGCGTAAGTCGCTTGCGGTAGTCTCTCGGTGACATGCCAATGAGTTCGGAGAATTTTTTGGAAAAGGCCGAGTGATCGTAGAAGCCGACTTGAAGCGCGATCTCAGTCATGCGCAGTTTAGTGTTTACGAGGAGTTCACAGGCTTCGAGGACTCTTAGTCGTCCAACGTATTTTTGCGGGCTGGTTTTGAAAGTGTCCTGGAAACGCCGTTGGAGTTTTCGGACGGACATGCCGACGCTCTTGGCGAGGTCGGGCATGGAGACTGTGGAAGCCGAATTGTTTTTAAGATACTCGGTGACGGGGAGGAGATCGAGGTAGGGTTGGAGTGAGGTGCGGACGCCTTCGAAGCTTTTGACCAGGCCGCACACTCCGGCGACTTTCCCTTCCTGGTCAAAGAGTGGGATTTTGTTGGTCACGAACCACTCGGGCGTGCCGAGTTGGTTGGGAAAAAGTTCGACAATTTCGATGAGGGGTTCCTTTGTCGAGAGGACCTTGCGGTCGTCGTTCATGTATTTCTCGGCCATTTCGATGGGGAAGATTTCGCGGTCGGATTTTCCGATCATTTCTTCTTCGGACTTAAAGCCGCAGCGTTCCACGAAGGTCTGGTTTCCGGCCATGAGCCGGAGTTCTAGATCTTTGACGAAATAGAGGGTGTCAGGCATATAATTGAAAAGCCCGGAAACCTGTCCAGGGCAGAGTTTTTCGACCCATCGCCTCTTGATGTCTTGGGACGGCATGTCGTTTTACTACAAAAAATAATCGCTTCTGCACTAGAAAACGATCGGTGAAATCGCTAGCGTTTGGGCCTCATGTCGAACGAGAAGATTAATATCGCGATTGTCGGGCTAGGCTTTGGTGCCGAGTTTATCCCTATTTACCAGCGTCATCCGCACGCCAATATGGCGGCTATTTGCCAGCGGACGCAGTCGACTTTGGATGAAATCGGAGAAAAGTATGGCATCGAAAAGCGCTATAACGATTACGACGCTCTCTTGGCTGATCCGGAGATTGATGCGGTTCATATTAATACCGCGATTCCTGATCATGCGGCGCATACGATTGCGGCCTTGGAGGCCGGGAAGCATGTTGCTTGCACCGTGCCCATGGCGACTTCGGTGGAGGATTGCCGACAGATCGTGGAACTCTCTCAGCAGACCGGCTTGAAATACATGATGATGGAGACGGTGGTTTACGCCCGGGAGTTTCTCTTCATGAAGGAGCTTTACGATAAGGGGGAGCTCGGAAAGTTGCAGTTTTTGAAAGCATCCCATCAACAGGACATGGAGGGCTGGCCGGGTTACTGGCCGGGGCTGCCTCCAATGCATTATGCGACGCATTGTGTAGGGCCTGTTTTGGGCCTGGGTCGCCATGAAGCGGAGTATGTTTCGTGTTTTGCATCGGGAACGATCGCGGAGGAGATGCACGAGTGTTACGGGTCGCCCTACGCCATTCAGAGTTGTCACATTAAATTTAAGGATAGTGATCTGTCGGGGCTTGTTTATCGTTCGCTCTTTGATGTGGCGAGACAGTATCGAGAGTCGTTTGAAGTCTATGGTGTGGATAAATCAGTGGAATGGCCTTTGATCGAAGGTGAGCCACTTGTGGTTCATACGGCGAAGAAGCCGGAGCCCGAGATCCCGGAGAAAGTTGAGTGTCCTGATTTCGCGCATTTGCTTCCTGATGAAATCGCGCCCTTCACGACTGGTGGAGTTTACGGAGGTGATGAAGGAGAGGACCACCTGTCCTATACCCAGGGTGGAGGTCATGGAGGATCCCATCCCCACTTGGCCCATCAATTTGTGGAATTACTGCGAGGCAAGGGCGAGGGGTATCCCAACGCGGCTCAATCAGCAAATATTACCTGCACGGGAATTCTTGCCCACGAGTCCGCTCAAAAAGGTGGAGAGCTCATCAAGCTTCCTGAGTTCACCCTGCAATAGTCACCGTCATGAAACGTCTCGCGTTAATTATTCCACTCGCACTGATTGCGGCACTCTCTTTCGCGTTGAACAAAGCGGAGACCTTGGAGGAGAATCAGGGCCCGGTTCGAATCTTGTTCCTTGGGCACGATTCGGAACATCACAATTCCAATGCCTATTTCCCAATGCTTTCCAAGGCTCTGGGGCGAGATGGGATTTACTTCGATTATCATACCAATGTTGAGGAAGCCTTGGGAGACGCGGAGTATTTGGCGAAGTTCGATGGAGTGCTGCTCTACGCAAATCACAACACGATCACGCCGAAGCAGTTTCAAAATCTGACGCAGTTCATTGAGAATGGCGGCGGATTTATCCCGGTGCATAGCGCGAGTGCGTGTTTTGGAAACGAGCCAGGGTTTGTGAAGTTGGTCGGAGGTAAGTTCGCTCATCACAAAGGGAAGGAATTTAAGACCTCGGTAGTGGCTCCGAAGCATCCGGCGATGAAGGATGTGAAGGAATTTAAAGCCTGGGATGAGACTTATGTGCATTCCGGTCATGGAAGTGATCGTACGATTTTGATGGTCCGAAAACCAGAGGGTGATGACAACGTGAGTGAACCCGAGCCATGGACCTGGACCCGGGAGCAAGGGAGGGGACGCGTTTTTTACACGGCCTCGGGACACGATCAACGGGTATGGTCGCGCGGTGAATTCCACCAACTCTTGAAGTCCGGAATTCTTTGGTCAATCGGTGACGAGCGAAAGAAGAATTACGATTCATTTGTCTCATCGCGTAAAGCTCTGACTTATGAAACGCGGGACAATATTCCCAACTACGAGAAGCGACCCAAGCCACTGCAGTATCAGCACCCACTGAGTCCCGAGGAGAGTTTAAAATATACCCAGGTTCCGGTGGGTTGGAAACTGCAGCTTTTTGCAGCCGAACCCCAGATTGTGAATCCGATTGGCTTGGCCTGGGATGAGCGCGGACGGCTTTGGGCAGCGGAGACTGTGGACTACCCGAATGAGATTAAGGCTGAGCGTAAAGGTGCGGATAAGATCAAAATTCTCGAAGACACAAATGGAGATGGTCGATGTGACAAGGTGACGGTCTTTGCTGATGGACTCAACATTCCAACCTCTCTGACATTTGGAAATGGTGGCATTTATGTTCATCATGCTGCCGAGACTCTCTTCCTCAAAGATACCAATGGAGATGATAAGGCTGATGTCCGGGAGCTTGTGCTCAAGGGATGGGGAACGGGAGACACCCATGCGGGACCGTCGAATCTTCGTTATGGTTTGGATAACCAGATCTGGGGGACGGTGGGTTATTCCGGTTTCTCCAATAATGGTCAGAGGTTTGGAATGGGAGTGTATCGCTTTACCAAGAGTGGTTCCTCTCTGGAATTTCTCCACCAATTCAACAACAATACCTGGGGAATGGGGTTTAACCCAGCCGGTGACGTTTTTGGTTCTACAGCCAACAATAACCCCAGCTTTTTTGGAGGAATTCCGGCAACGATTCTTCCAGGAGGAAAAGGTCTCAGCGCTAAGATGATTGCATCGTCTCCGACCTTCCATCCAATCACGCCGAATATTCGTCAGGTCGATGTCTTTGGGGGCTACACTGCGGCAGCGGGTCATGCCTTTGCAAATTCGAACAACTTCCCGGAATCATGGCGGGGGAAGAGGTCCTTTGTGGCCGGGCCGACGGGGAATCTTCTGGGCATGTTTGATACGAGTCGTGATGGTGCGGGATACAAATCTAAGAATGCTTTTCAGTTAGTTGCTTCGGCTGATGAGTGGTTCTCGCCGGTTGCTGCCGAAGTAGGTCCCGATGGAAACCTTTGGATCTCGGATTGGTATAATTTTATCATTCAGCATAATCCGACACCGAACGCTGGTCGAGGTGGATACAATGCGAGGAATGGAAAAGGAAACGCTCACATCAACCCAAACCGGGATCGGCAACATGGACGAATTTATCGCTTGGTTTGGGATGAAGCGCCAAAGTCAAAAACGAAGTCGCTTGCGGGAGCTTCCACCAACGAATTGGTTGCGGCATTATCTGACCCCAATCAGTTCTGGCGGTTCACGGCGCAAAGGCTTTTGGTCGATGGTAAGAAGATTGAGGCCTTACCAAAATTGAGGGCTCTTGTCGCGAATCGCGGAGTGGGTTCGATCCATGCTCTGTGGAGTCTTGATGGTCTGGGCGCTCTGGATTCCGAGACTCATCGTGGTGCGTTGCTTTCGACGGATCCCGCCTTGCGGAGAAATGCCATTCGCGCTCTTCCGCATACTAGAGCGGGTGTCGCCCTGATGTTTCAATCAGGCGTGATCAACGATTCGGATCTCACCACCCGTCTTGCGGCATTCGTTGCCTTGGCGAAATTTCCATCAAGTGATCCGGTTAAGAATGCGGTTAGCGCCTTGGGAAATAACGAAGTAAACCAAAAAGACGTTTGGTTGTCGGCAGCTCTGGCTGCGTCGAGAGAGAGGCATCAGGCGGCAGATTTAGCTGATTTGGAATATGAGGAATCGAAAAAGAATCTCCTGGAAAACGTGAACTGGAAGGTTTCCATTCACAGTGGGAACGGCGCTCAACATTTGCTTCCGGTAAACGAAGGTTTCAAGGGAGGTAAATGCTTAAAAATTGAATCTGCAAAACCGACCGACACTTCGTGGGGAGGGGTGGTCGAGGTGAAGCCGAACACGCGTTATCGCTTGCAGGGGAAAATAAAGACAGAGGGTATTAAGGGTGGAGGAATGGGAGCGCTTTTCAATGTTCACGAACTACAGAGTCCTACGCGTGTTGCCACCAAGGCTTTGAAAGGAAAGAATGGCTGGACCGAAGTCTCGGTGGACTTCAATTCGATGGGGCGTTCAAAGATTACCATCAACGCGCTCTACGGTGGTTGGGGGCAATCGACCGGAACAGCTTGGTGGGATGAGATTCGACTTTCTGAATTGGTGGCGGTTCCCAAGGCCGTTTCGGAAGTGAAACTGAAACCCGGCGACGCCGCGCGGGGGAAGGCTCTCTTCAATACCCATCCGGTGGCTGCTTGTAGCCGATGTCATGCGATTGCTGGAACAGGTGGCGTAATAGGGCCGGCTCTGGATACCATTGCGGGAAGGAAGGGGCCTGACTACATCAGGAGATCCCTTCTCGAACCGAATTCGGAGATTGCGGAGGGTTATCCCTTAAAGGTATCGCCAATGCCTCCGATGAATCTCCTTTTGGAGCCTCAAGAGATTGAGGATATTCTGGCTTATCTTCAGGCACTGAAATAGTTCTGGTTGGGAAGATCAAGCTTGACCCGGCGGGGAGGGTTAAGTCTAACTCTTTGGAAGGTAAAGTTTTTTAATATGATAACTCATATTCGTTTTCTCTTAAGGTGTTCTCTGGCGGTTATCCTCTCTCTGGTGTCGAATTCTACTTTGTCCGCTCAATTTGTGGTCATTTCCGAATTTATGGCCTCCAATGACAACATTTTGAACGATGAGGATGGCGATAGTGAGGACTGGATTGAGATTTTTAATGAAGGTGTATCGGCGGTGAATCTTACCGGGTGGCATTTGACTGACGATGCCGCTTTGCTGACAAAGTGGACCTTTCCGAATGTCATTCTTGATCCCGGCGAGTTGCTCGTTGTTTTCGCATCCAATAAGGATCGGGTTGATCCGGGGGGGGAGTTGCATACAAACTTTAAGCTCTCCAGTTCGGGCGAATATCTTGCGCTGGTTCGGGATGATGGGACGACGGTTGAATACGATTTCGGCCCAAGCTATCCTCAACAAGTCACCGACGTGTCTTATGGACTTCAGCAGTCGACCAGCACTACAACCCTAATCGCAGGTGGTGCTTCCGTGAAATACAAGGTCCCCACAAATGCCGCCGATGACGTCAATGAGGGGACTAACCCCAACTCATGGATCGGAACCAATTTCAACGACTCTTCCTGGACTAGCGCAACGACCGGGATCGGATATGCGACGGGTAGTCCTGATGCTTATGATCCCTATATTGCGAGTGATGTGCAGACGGAGATGTTCTCAAACGGCCGTCCTTCGATCTATATTCGGATTCCCTTCACCGTTGCTAATCCAACAGACTATTCGTCGTTGAGCTTGAAGATGAAATACGACGATGGCTTCGTGGCCTACCTTAATGGCGATCCGCTTTCAGTCACTGAGATCAATAATCCGTCGGCCGATCAACTGAACTTCGAATCAATCGCGACGACAACCCATGGTGACGGAGACGCGATTGTTGATGAAGTTTTTCCGCTTTCGACATCACTTCTTAATGTGGGAAACAACGTGCTGTGCATTCACGGACTGAACCGTTTTGCGACAAGCTCAGATGCGCTTTTTCTACCGACGCTCCAGGGTGTCGTAATCACCGGAGGTGCGACTACGGCCTACTTCACAACGCCGACACCAGGATCGGCGAACATTGCCGGCGCTTCCTCTCCCGGGCCGCTCGTCCGGAGTGTGACAAAAGACCTGCCGCCTTTAAATCTTGGTGCTGGAAATCTCGTCATCGAAGCGGATGTCACACCGACACTCAATCCCGTTGCCAGTGTCAGTTTGGTTTCACGGATCATGTATGGTGGAGAAACGACGCTTGTTATGTTAGATGATGGGACAGGATCTGATACGAGCGCAGGTGACGGAATTTACACGGCCACAATTTCAACGGCCGGAATGACGGCCGGGCAGATGCTAAGGTGGCGGGTCACTGCTTTGGATACTATGGGAGATAGTTCCAGATTACCGCTCTTTCCTGATCCTTTGGATTCACCGGAGTATTTTGGAACAATTGCTGAGGATTCATCGGTGGACAGTTCGAACCTTCCAATTTTTCATTGGTTCACCTCTAGCCCAAGTGGAGCTACCACCAATTCAGGATCGCGTGGATCGGTTTATTACCTGAATCAGTTTTACGATAATATCCAGGCTGATCGGCACGGGCAATCGACGGGTGGCTTTCCCAAGAAGAGCTACGACTTTGATTTTAATAAAGGAGATCGCTTTCTCGTCGAGCCCGGAGGGAACCGTGCCAAAGACATCAACATGCTCACGAACTGGGCGGATAAGTCCAAGACGAGGAACACCATTGGCTATGAGATGATGCGGAAGGCAGGTCATCCTGCACACTATGCCTTTCCGGTAAGGCTTCAACAGAACGCGGCCTTCTTCAACATCGCGGATCTGGTTGAAGACGGAGACGATCGCTATTTGGAGAGAGCCGGGCTCGATGGCGAGGGGGCGCTTTACAAGATGTATAATCGCCTCGATTCCTCTTCGAGCGGGATCAACAAGAAGACGCGTAAAGAAGAGAACAATAATGATCTTGCTGCTTTGGTTTCAGGGCTGGGGCAGTCGGGAGACGCGAAGTTGCGCTACGGGTATGACAATACGAATATCCCGGGAACGATCAATTATTTGGCTGCTCTCGATATGACGAATAATAGTGATCACGGGCATAAAAATTATTACCTCTATCGTGATACCAATGGGACTGGGGAGTGGCGTCCGTTGATCTGGGATATCGATCTGAATCTTGGACGTAATTGGCGGAGTGGACCGGCATATTTTGACGATGTGTTTCGCTACAACAACCTTCGGGCGGGGCCTTCTAATCGGATGAAGGATCTGATTTTCGATGATGCGACCTTGAATAATATGTTCCGTCGGAGAGTGCGAACTCTTATGGATGAGATGTATGGGGCGCCTGCCACTCCGAACAACTACTTACAGGACCGGGTAAACGAACTGGTGGCTTTGATTGATCCTATCAATGATAATGCCAACACAGGATCGGATGATGCTGATCTGGACTATCAAAACTGGGGGTCGTGGGGAAATAACAACGCCATGCGTGCTGCTTCCAACCGTATCTTAACGGAGTATATTCCTTCGCGCCGTACCCAGCTTTATGGCCTTAGCGAGCTTCCTCCGGCACAACCTGTGGCGGCTCCGATCAATATCAGTTCGGTTGATTTCAATCCGGCATCGTCAGGGGCGTCGTCAGATCAGAGCGGGGAATATTTCACTTTGACCAATCTCAATACTTACGCTGTGGATTGTTCCGACTGGGTGATTTCCGGAGGAGTATCGTTTACCTTGCCTCCGGGGGCGGTTATTCCGCTCGGCGGGACACTATACGTTGGAAGGGATGCCGTGGGATTCCGAGCGCGGAGTGTGAGTCCGAAGGCTGATGAAAAAAGATATATGGTCAGTGGGTATGGTGGGCAGCTTTCAGCGAGAGGTGAAACGATTCTCCTCCACGACCATCTTGGTAATCTCATCGATAGCGAGACCTATGTAGGAAGTGAAACACCATCGCAGCAATATTTGCGGATTACCGAATTGCTTTATGCCCCGGTTGGGCCGACGGCAGGAGAGCTAGCAAGCATACCAACGTTGAGTGCATCGGATTTTGAATTCATTGAGTTGGTCAATAACAGTCAGGCGAGTTTGGATCTCAGTGGAGCCCGGTTTGTTGAAGGCATCACGATGACCTTCGCAGGGGGAACGGTTTTAAGCCCCGGACAAAGGATTATCGTGGTCGCAAATCAGGCGGCTTTTGAGCTGCGGAATGGAGCAGGGTATCCGGTCCTTGGAGAGTTTACCGGGAATCTCAGCAATGGTGGGGAAGAAATCCAAATCATCGACAGTGTTGGGGAGAATATCCTCGAGTTCAGCTACCGCGACGACTGGTATGATCAAACTGATCAGGACGGCTATGCCCTGTCTTTGCTGGATCCGCTTGGGACGCCGGTTACCGATTTTGACGAGGTTGAAAACTGGGGCATCAGTTTAGCGGTTGGAGGAGATCCCGGACAATCAGCTTCAGGGTTTTCATCGAGTTTCGAGTATTGGAAAAACCAGGAATTTACCCAAGCTCAGATTTTGGACTCCTCGGTAGTCGGGGCGCTTGTTGACCTCGATGGTGACACATTGGGAACTCTCCTCGAATACGCTCTTGGACTTGACCCTGAGGTAGCCGATACAGAATTGGGATATAGCATCTTGATCGTGTCTGACGGGGGTTCAGATTATCAGGCTCTCAGTTATAGGCGACAAAGGAATATTCTAGATATGACCTATACGGTGCAAGTCAGTGACGATCTTAAAAACTGGAATCCTATTTCTCAGGTCGTTGGGACGCCCGTAGACAATGGCGATGGCACTGAGACCGTGATTATTCGCGATGCTTCGGTTCATCCGGCGGGTAATCAGAGATTTATCCGCTTGTCTGTTGCTCTGACTCCCTAGGAATCAAAAATAATCCCCTGACAAACATTTCGAATGTCAGGGGATGTAAAGGAGTGGTGGCTCATCTCGGATTCGAACCAAGGACACGCGGATTTTCAATCCGCTGCTCTACCAACTGAGCTAATGAGCCATGCAGTGTGTGCTGCGGGCGGGGTGATAATGGCCGCTGCGAGAATTGGCAACAGAAAATCAACTTTGAGCGCGATTTTTTACGGGCTGAGGCGGGAGATCTGCCATTGGTTATCATCTAGCTCAAAACAGATTCGGTCATGTAGGCGGCTGGGGCGACCTTGCCAGAATTCGATACAGGTTGGCTTTAGTTGAAAGCCGCCCCAAAAAACAGGCAGTGGGACTTCCGCGGTTTCGGGATACGTTTGCCGAAAATCTTCTTCACGCTCTACGAGTTGCTCCCGGCTGACGACTTCATCCGATTGCCATTCGGAAACCCAAGCTCCAATTTGAGATCCATAGGGGCGGGAGTGGAAGTATTCTTCGGAAATCTCGCGTGACGTTTTTTCGACAGTCCCGCGGATGTTAACCTGACGCTCGAGTTCCTTCCAAAGAAAGGTTAGGGAAGCATTTGGGTTTTCAGAGAGGTTACGGGCTTTTTTTGAATGATAGTTTGTGAAGAACTGAAAGCTCCCTTCGTGGAGTCCTTTTAGGAGGACTGTTCTGCTGGAAACCTCACCGTCACTGCCGCTAGTTGCCAGGGTCATGGCATTGGGTTCAATAATACCTGCTTCTTGAGCTTCGATCATCCATTTTTCGAATTGTTGCAACGGATTCGAATCAGCTTCATTCTTGCGCAGTC
>MDTC01031313.1_pt1 | contig 13797 bp, 12 predicted proteins | sample 811181 | NCBI WGS metagenome assembly MDTC01 (sample SAMN05326644, study PRJNA326480) | marine metagenome | isolation source: seawater | place: Pacific Ocean: North | collected 2011
ATCAAAAAACTACGCAAAGCCGGTTCCCTCGAGGCAGACGAGTCGGGTCGACTGCTTCTAGACGTAGAGGAACGCATGAAGGATGTGATGGAGAGCTCTCTTGAGCTTCGTATTCCTTCGCCCGAAGAGGTCCTGCGCGAGGTCACCTGGTTGAAGGGATTGCAAGATACAGTAATCTCTCAAATAGTAGGGCTTTCCGAGCAAAGATCCTATTCCTCCGGCCAAGGGATCATGGACCAAGGAGGAGCAGGAGACGGTATGATCGTAATAACCGGAGGAAGCGTGAAAGTGTCGATTGGCGATTTGGTCGTCGACATCATGGGGCGTGGCGCAGTTATCGGAGAAATGGCGGTCTTGGCCGGCATTCCTCGTACCGCGAACGTTGTAGCCGACACATCGGTCACCGCCCTTTGGTTGACTACCGAGTCGATGCAAAAAGCAATGTCTGAATCGGCTGAACTTTCCAACAGTCTTTGGAAAACTGCATCGATTCGTTTTGCTGAAAATCTACTTGGCAATCGAGATCCTTATCGTAGTTGGAGCCAAATAGAGCTTCGACGCTGGTTGAATTCGGGTAAAGTTCTCTCTCCAAATGACGGAGAAAGCCTCAACCTGTACGGCAAGACTTCCGTTCTCGTAACGGGTCAGGCGACTGCCGCTGCAGGTGGGGAAGCAATCACTGCTCCCGCCGTACTTGAAATAGCTGAGGCTCGCTTCTCCACAGGAGCCAAAGTCTTTGTACGGGAAGCTTGATCTGACCAATATGGCGGAGAGGGCGGGATTCGAACCCGCGGTACCTTGCGGTACACAGCATTTCCAATGCTGCACGATCGGCCACTCTGTCACCTCTCCTAAAGTGTACCAAAGTCGAGTTCTAGGATGTTTCGCATACTCATCTAGTCAACGCCTAAAGGAAAAGCCACACTTTGGAATTAGGTTTCTTTTATCTGAGATTCGCAGTGCTAATTCTTTTTTTGAGGTTTGCCGTTAGGACAAGTTGTCCATAATAAGATAGGCAACCATCGTTTTTTATGTCTACAGAAGAAATTGCTTACGACAGCAAGGTTGAAGGGGAGATCATTCTCACCCGAGCCGATGCAGTAGTGAACTGGATACGCCAGCACTCAGTTTGGCCCATGCCCATGGGTCTTGCCTGCTGTGCCATTGAACTTATGGCTACCGCCGCTTCTAAGTTCGATATCTCACGTTTTGGTATGGAAGTCATGAGATTTTCGCCACGGCAGGCTGACTGTATGATCGTTGCGGGTACAGTAACTTACAAAATGGCAGAAGTCGTTCGTCGAATTTATGATCAAATGGGTGACCCAAAGTGGGTCGTCGCTATGGGCGCTTGTGCTTCTACGGGAGGGATGTATCGCTCCTATGCCGTATTGCAGGGAGTGGACAACATTGTTCCCGTAGATGTATACGTCAGTGGATGTCCACCCCGGCCCGAAGCTCTGCTTGATGCAATGATCAAACTTCAAGACAAAATCGGTCGGGAGCCTTCCGTTCGTAACCTTCGGAAGACGCAAGAGACCATATCGGTCGCATAAGCTGTTGCCTTATTATGGACGGGGAATTAGCCAACGGGCTTAATGAACGCTATGCCTTTCTATCTGATCGTAATTCGTCGGATTGCTTGTCTTATTTCTGTCCGCCGGATAACTTGGTAGAACTGGCTTCTTCACTTCGCGATCGTGAGGGTTTTGAGATGTTGGTTGATCTAACTGCTCTTGACTGGGGGCAGGAAAATTCTCCACGCTTCACAACTATTCACCATTTCTATTCATTGGCTCTCAAGATCTACCTTCGCATTGCTTGCAATTGCCTAAGCGATGAGGTGCCCGAGGTGCCCAGCGTGACAGCCGTTTATCCTGCCGCGGATTGGCACGAAAGAGAGGTCTACGATATGTTCGGCATAATTTTTGCAGGGCATCCAAATTTGAAACGCATTTTAATGTGGGACGAGTATCCCTACCATCCCTTGCGTAAGGAATTTCCCCTTTCCGGGATTGAAACCCCGCTTCCCGCACCCGACGTGGTTGAAGTCACGAAAGCATCCGTGGAACCTGCTCCCATGATGGGTGGGCCCTTCGTTTCACCGGCCGAAGGTAACGTCAGCGAGGCCGAGCCTCGTGCCAAGGACGAAAGTTGGACCGAAAAGGTCCAGAAAAAGTTATGAGTTCCAAGACCGTTACGAAGGAAGTGAGCGTAGGCGACGTTGCCGCCCGCGGCGCAGACATTACTCAAGGTCCCGACGGAGATCGCATGGCCTTGAACGTGGGCCCCTCACATCCAACCACTCACGGTGTACTGAGGCTCATATTGGAATTGGACGGCGATCTCATTGCCAAGTGTGAACCCGTACTCGGATACTTGCATCGTGGCGACGAGAAGATCGCCGAGAACATGACTTACAACCAGTTCGTTCCTTACACGGATCGATTGGACTACATTGCACCTCTCGCCAACAACGTCGCCTACGTTTTGGCCGTTGAAAAACTGACCGACATTGAGATTCCCGAGCGCTGCCAAGCGATTCGCGTGCTAGTGTGCGAACTGGCTCGTATCTCCAGTCACCTGCTCGGCATGGGCGTTTTCGGAATGGACGCTGGTGCATGGACGCCATTCATGTACACCTTTTCAGAACGCGAAAAACTTTACACTTTGTTTGAGGAGTTGACGGGGGCTCGCTTCACCACCAGTTATACTCGAATCGGAGGAGTTTCCCGCGACGTGCCCGATGGTTGGCTTAACCGCGTGATCAAGTTCTGCGACGAACTACCCAAGGCGATCGACGAGGTGGAAAAACTTCTTACCCGAAACCGAATATTTCTTGATCGCACCGAGGATATCGGAGTCATCAGCAAAGAGGACGCTCTTGCTTGGGGTATCACGGGACCCAATTTACGAGCTTCGGGAGTGGATTTGGATTTGCGGAAGGACAAACCTTATTGCGGTTACGAACAGTATGACTTCGATGTTCCCATTGGCGTGAAGGGTGACTGCTACGATCGATATCTCGTGCGTATCGAGGAAATTCGTCAGAGCATTCGCATTGTGAAGCAATGCATTGATAATTTCCCAAGTGGTTCATGGTATGCCGAAGACGCCAAAAAGATTTTTGCACCGCCCAAAGATAAAATTCTCACCAGCATGGAGGAATTGATCCAAAATTTCATGATCGTAACCGAAGGTCCTCAAGTTCCTCCCGGAGAGGTTTACTTTGAAGCTGAAAACCCTAAAGGCATACTTGGATTCTACGTCTACTCGAAGGGCGGTGGAGTTCCCTACCGACTTAAGATTCGGGCTCCCAGTTTTTGCAACTTAAGTATCCTCGAAGAAATGGCTCCCGGACACATGCTTTCCGACATCACCGTAATTCTTGGCAGTCTAGATTTTGTGATGGGCGAGTGCGACCGCTAATTTTATTGCGATAATTCCCATGGAACTTAGCACAGATACTTTAACCAAGATCGACGAGGTCGTTGCTCGTTATCCGGAAAAGCAAAGCGCCACTCTCATGGTCATTCACTTGATACAAGATGAGAAAGGCTGTATTTCCGATGGGGCTGTGGAGTGGATTGCCGAGAGGTTGGAGGTGGAACCTGTGAACATTTACGAGGTCGTTACATTTTATCCAATGATTCGGAGGGAACCTTGGGGGAAGACTCATGTTCGCGTTTGCCGTACCCTTCCTTGCGCCTTACGCGGTTCTTATAAAACTTGCCGCACACTTGAAGAAAAACTTGGAGTCAAGGAAGGCCATGTTTCAGAAGATGGTGATTTTTCCATCGAATTCATGGAATGTCTTGCCGATTGCGGCAAAGGTCCCGTGGTGATCGTTGATGAAAAAACTTATGAGGACGTACAAGGCGAAGCCGCTGAGAAATTTGCCGAACTCCTTAAGAATCACACATTAGACAAGGACCGAAATTTCACGAGTTACGAAGACGGACTTGCCAAACCTCGTAAAAAGACTGTTGCCTCAACTAAGAAAGGTACTGGAAAGAAGTAAATCGATATGGCGGTAGCAAAGGAAAAACGAATCATTTTGAAGTACGCCGATGCAAGGGGGTACTCCAACGACCTGCCTTGCTATCTAGAGCACGGAGGGTACGACATGCTCAAGAAAGCAGTAAAATCTAAACCCGAAGACATTTGCGAGGAAGTATTGAAATCCGGTGTTCGCGGTCGCGGAGGAGCAGGTTTTCCCACGGGCATGAAATGGAAGTTTCTCGATCGCAAGTCGGGCAAGCCCATATACCTCATATGCAATGCCGACGAATCCGAACCCGGAACATTTAAGGATCGGCAAATCATCTACAAGGACCCTCATCAATTGATTGAGGGGATGATGATCTCAGCCTACGCGATCCAAGCCAAACAGGCTTTCATATATATCAGAGCCGAATTTTTCGAAGGTGCAAGAATCCTCGATCGAGCCATTGCCGAGGCCAAGGCAAAGAATTTGTGTGGTGATAATATTTTGAGTTCGGGTTATTCTTGTGAAATAGTGGTACATCGCGGAGCCGGAGCTTACATCTGCGGTGAGGAAACTGGTCTGATCGAGTCTCTCGAGGGCAAACGACCGAACCCTAGGATAAACCCTCCCTATTTTCCCGCCGTACTGGGCGTCTATCAGTGTCCGACTATTGTCAACAATGTAGAAACCCTCTGCAACGTTAAGCATATTTTGGAAATGGGCTCCGATGCATTTGGCCAGCTTGGAATCCCAAATAATACCGGCACTCGTATCTGGTGCGTTTCCGGGCAGGTTCAAAAGCCGGGATATTTTGAATTTGAGTGCGGTGCTCTCACTCTCGGTGAAATGATTTACGATGTCTGTGGTGGTCTGAACCCGGGCAGAAGCTTGAAGGCAGTCATTCCCGGGGGCTCCTCCGCCAAAGTGCTTCGAGCAGATGAACGGTTCACAGGCACCCACAAGGATGGAACTGATTTCGACTGGGGCATTACAGACATTCCACTTGATTTCGATGGTCCGATAGCTGCAGGCAGTATGTCTGGTTCTGGCGGCATAATAGTGATGGACGACAGCGTCGACATCGTCGAGGCATTGGCCAACATCAACGCCTTTTATGCTCACGAGTCATGCGGTCAATGCACGCCCTGTCGCGAAGGTTCCCTATGGATGCGAAAAATCACCACCCGCATGTGCTCGGGTGGTGCCAGAGAAGAAGATTCCGACTTGCTTGTCTCGGTGGCCGACCAAATCGAGGGTCGCACAATCTGCGCATTCGGCGAAGCCGCTGCATGGCCCACTCAAAGTTTTGTCGCTAAGTTCAAGGACGAATTTATAGCCAAGGCCAACCAACCTGCTCCCGATGACGATGCGGAAGGGCCCGCTCGGTTGCAGTTGATCTGAAATTTTGCATATGAGCGCAAACGTCAAAGTAGACATGGTCACGATCATTCTTAACGGAGAAGAAGTTGAAGTGCCTGACGGCATCAACTTGATCGAAGCTGCTCAAATTCATGGTCGAGAAGTTCCGCACTATTGTTATCATCCAAAGCTTACCGTGGCCGGCAATTGCCGAATGTGCTTGGTCGAAATGGGGATGCCCATGCGTGATCGAGGAACGGGCGAACCGGTTTTGGATTCGGATGGAAACCAAAAAATCGGATGGATTCCTAAACCCGTCATCGGTTGTGGAACGAATGTCTCTCCGGGAATGCGCGTCAACACGGATTCGCCACTAGCCAAGGATTCTCGCGAGGGAATCATGGAATTCTTGCTTGTTAATCATCCGTTGGATTGTCCGATTTGCGATCAAGCAGGCGAGTGCCGACTTCAAGAATTTGCGATGGATTATGGTCGTGGTTACAGCCGTTTTGTGGAACGAAAGAACGTCAAACCCAAGCGGACCAGACTTGGGCCAAAAGTGACTCTAGATGACGAACGCTGCATTCTGTGCTCTCGTTGCATACGTTTTTGCCAAGAAGTGGCCAAGGACGACGTCCTTGGCTTTGTAGATCGCGGAAGTTATTCCACTCTTACCTGTTTCCCGGGGAAGGAACTCTCCAACAACTATTCACTCAATACGGTAGACATCTGCCCTGTCGGAGCTTTAACCAGTTCTGACTTCCGCTTTAAGATGCGGGTGTGGTTTTTAAAGGAATCTCCCAGCATTTGTTCCGAAAGCAGCGCCGGAGCCAATACCTTGGTGGAAAGTCGAGAGGGACAAATCTACCGAATCACCCCCCGACGCAACGATTCAGTTAACGACACTTGGATGACCGACAGCGGACGAGAGCTATTCAAAAAGGTTAAATCCGAAAGCCGCCTGACTGCTCACCGCACAAATGGCTGCGTGGATACTCTTGATGCTGCCGTATCATTCTCGGTGGAATTGCTCTCCAACGAGAAAATTGCCATTGTCGGATCCTGTAATTCCTCCGTCGAGGAGCAATATCTTCTTCGTAAACTTGCTGATCAAACGAAGGCGAAAATTCACCTGCCAGGTCACTTTGGCGAAGACGATGGTCTTTTGCTCTCCGCTGATCGTACCCCCAATCTCCGTGGTGCGTTGGCTACGGGCATGGTAAAGAAATACCCTTCCGACAACTTGAAACCGCTGGCGCTTCAATTGGTCAAGGGTGCGGTGAAAACGCTTCTAGTGGTGAACGAAGACCTATTCGCCCTTGGCATCACCAAAGAGCACTTGAAGAAGGCAAAGATCATATATGTCGGCACTCATGTGAATGAGACCAGCAAAATGGCCGATGTCGTACTGGCCGGCCTGACAGTCTTTGAGAAGAGCGGAACCTTCATAAATAGAAATTTCCGTCTTCAGAAATTCTTCCAAGCTGTGCCTGGACCCGCAGGACTAGTTCCCGATTTCCTGGTCCTCAATCGTATTGCCTCGGAGTTATCGGGGAAAGTTGCGGAATCTCTCGGACTCGAATCCCTTTGGAAGGAAATCGGTAAACTACGAACATCTTGCCTTAAGGGAATCGCCTATCGCGAAATTCCTTCCGATGGACTTGATTTGGACCCCGGCAAATTAGCTGATCTTTCCTACGTAGAGGGTCCGGCTCTTAATTTTTCTCCGATCAAAGCCAAAACAACAGACAAGATGAAGCCCAAAGCGGCCAAGGATTGAGCTACGACCATGGACGCCGAACTTATGCAGATGCTAGCCTTGAAAGTGACCTACGCTTTAGTAATGGTAAGCGTGGTCATGAGCATTGCCGGTTACACGGTTTTGGCCGAACGCAAGGTTTGTGCATGGATGCAGGGTAGGGTGGGACCCAACCGTACCGTCCTCCCCTTTATTTCGGCCATACCCTTCATCGGACCTTTTTTACGGAATCTGGGCTTATTTCAACCATTAGCCGATGGTTTGAAGTTTCTTTTCAAGGAAGAAATCGTCCCCGGACACGTCAACAAATTTTACTATTACCTTTCTCCCATTGTGGCCTTGGTTCCCGCTCTTACCACAATGACGGTACTTCCCTTCGGAGAATTCACCAATGCCGAAGGCTTTACCACGCCATTGGTATTGGCTAACGTAGACTTGGGCATTCTCTTCATTTTTGCGATCTCCTCCCTAGGCGTCTACGGCATCGTATTGGGCGGTTGGTCCTCGAACAGCAAGTATCCTTTCCTCGGGGGCATTCGTTCCTCGGCTCAGATGATTTCATACGAGCTCGCGATGGGGCTTTCGGTCTTGCCCGTTTTCCTTTGGGTCAACGCTCCCGGCATGACCGGCAGCGGATTGAGTCTTGCTTCCATCGTCAATTCTCAGGAGGGCACAGCTTGGCTGGTTCTGGTTCAGCCATTTTCTGCCTTTTTGTTTCTCGTCGCCTTGTTTGCCGAAACCAATCGCCTGCCCTTCGACATGCCGGAGTCGGAAACCGATCTGGTCGGTGGTTTTCATACGGAATACGGCAGCTTCAAATTCGGAATTTTCTTTGTAGCAGAATACGCTCACGTGGTCATCGGTTCCGCCATTTTCACTACTTTGTTTCTCGGTGGATGGCACTTCTTGCCATGGGTCGCCGATCCTTGGGCACCGGGTTGGATAGGTTCGCTTCTGGGAGTCGGATGGTTTCTTGCCAAAACTTTTTGCCTTATCTTTTTCTTTATTTGGGTTCGCTGGACCCTACCGCGTTTTCGCTATGATCAAGTAATGAAATTGGGCTGGGCCAAACTCTTGCCCTTGGCCTTGGTCAACTTGATCTTCTATATGATTTTGGTCACTTACCTCGATCAAGCCTCTGCTTCATGAACCTTTTGAGGACAAACCAATGATCAAGACAGTTGTAATGGAACGAAAACCGCTCTCTCTTTCCGAGCGCACTTACCTTCCTCAAATAGCTTCTGGCCTGAAGACGACGTTTTCCAACCTTTTCAAAAAAAAGGTGACTCTCCAGTATCCTGAGCAACGCCCCTCGATTCCTCGCGGCTACCGTGGAGTACCCACTCTAGTGAAGGATCCGAATGGTCGAGAAAAATGCGTCTCTTGCCAATTGTGCGAGTTCGTTTGTCCGCCAAAAGCAATTCGGATTACTCCCGGTCACATACCGGAAGACGACGAGGAGAGATCTCATGTCGAAAAAGCTCCCGAAGAGTTTGAGATCGATATGCTCCGATGCATTTACTGCGGGTATTGCGAGGAAGTTTGCCCGGAAGAAGCCATCTTTCTTCAGGAAAATTACTCACTGTCCGGTTATTCCCGCGAAGAACTTGTTAACGACAAGGAAAAGCTTTATGAAATGGGCGGCACCTTGCCCGACAAGCACTTCAAGTGGGACAAAAAGAAGACCGACGAAGAACAGGGCAACGCTCACTAATTTTAATGAACCTCAGCTTGGTAGACTTTTTATTTTACGTCTTCGCCACCATATCGGTGGGAGGAGGTTTAGCCGTGATCTTGAGTCGCAATCCCGTAACGGCGGCGATGTTCATGATCTTATCTCTAGTTGGTGTGGCCTCTTTGTTCGTTTTACTGGAGGCATTCTTTTTGGCCGTATTACAGGTTCTCGTGTATGCGGGAGCGGTCATGGTACTTTTCTTGTTTATCATTATGTTGATGGACGTGGGACCTGAATCGGGTAAGGGAACTGCGTTGTCGAAGAAGCGTCTGCTTTCCGGCTTCGTCGCTGTTTTGGGCGTGGGTTTTCTCACTGTTCTGACCTTGGAGTATTCAGGAGTTGCCGCTGATTCCGGGGCTAACTGGCAAGACGTAAGCGAAGAAACCAGAGTCGAAGGCGCCAACGTCGTTTTCTCAAAGAGTGTCAAGAGTTTCGGTTACGGTCTCTTCACCAAATACATGCTCCCCTTGCAAGTAGCCGGCTTTCTTTTACTGGCGGCAATGGTTGGTGTGATCGTCTTAAGTAAAAAAAAGAAAGGTGAGAGTAACGACGAGGATACTGAAGACTCTTCACTCGAATCCTCTGTCCCACAACCAGAGGAAGCCTAAGAAATGGATACTATTGGCGTTCAAGATTTTCTAGTGGTTGCCGTGTTGCTCTTTTCGGTCGGTTTTCTTGGGGTAGTCTTGCGACGAAACCTTCTACTCGTCCTAATGTCCCTGGAACTTATGCTCAACGCAATTAACGTGGCTCTCGTGGCCTTTTCCCGGCATAGTGCAAATATGGATGGAAGTCTTTTCGTCTTCTTCATAATGACAGTTGCTGCTGCTGAGGTTACCGTAGGCTTGGCCCTGCTGGTGGCCCTGTACAAAAAACGGCAAAGCGTATTCTCCGAGCACATGACCTTGCTCAAGAACTAGGAAAATGGACATCACCACCGGTACGCTTCTTCTAATTCCGCTTGTCTCAGCCTCGACTATCCTGCTGTTTTTTCGCCAGAACGGAAAAATCGCCTCTTGCATTTCCGTTGCTGCTGCAGGAGCGATTCTCTTGCTTTCACTCCAGATCATTTTTTCAGAGTCTGCTTCTGCGGAATCTGAATCAAGCGATGCTATCTTAGACTCGGGCGTAACTTGGCTTGAAATCGTTGATTTCAAAGTCGTCGCTGATTTCCAAATTGATGATCCCGAAGCAAAAAAAGAGTCAAAAGCTCTTCTGTTCGTCGTATCATTCGTCGGTTTTCTCATTCATGTGTTTAGTCTTGGCTATATGGCCGACGATGCTGGAAAAGCTCGTTATTTCGGAGGTCTGTCCATCTTCATGTTTTCCATGTTGGGCATCACCTTGGCCGACAACCTGATCATGATTTTCGTATTCTGGGAACTGGTAGGCTTTAGCTCTTACATGCTCGTCGCCCATTATTTTCATACCAAGGAAGCTTCCGATGCCTCGAAGAAGGCTTTTATCGTCAATAGGGTGGGGGACTTCGGCTTCCTCATCGGCATTGTGTTGACATACTGGATATTTGGCACCGTAAATCTCTCCGAACTGAGCCAGCTAATGGCTGATTATCCCTCTCGCGCCACTACCGGCATCGCCCTCGCCTTGGCTTGCGGCTTCATAGGAAAGTCCGCCCAGTTTCCTTTGCAGGTTTGGTTGCCCGATGCAATGGCGGGACCAACTCCGGTTTCTGCTCTCATTCATGCCGCCACTATGGTTGCCGCGGGCATCTATCTGCTGGCTCGTATAGATTTCCTTTTTACTCCGGAAGCCTTTTCATTGATTGCATTGCTTGGAGCGGCTATGGGATTGTACGCAGGTTTTTGCGCATTGGTTCAGCGCGACATCAAGAAAATCCTCGCTTACTCCACCTTATCGCAACTCGGTTACATGGCCGCCGCCTTCGGCTTGGGCTTAGAAGGAGTGGCGCTCTTTCATCTTGCCACGCATGCTTTTTTCAAGGGACTTATGTTCCTCGGTGCAGGCTCCGTAATTCATTCCTGTCACCACGAGCAGGACATTTTCAAGATGGGAGGCTTGCGTAGTCGCATGCCACTAACCGCCAATACTTTTCTTATCGGCGTACTCGCCATTTCCGGAGTTAATTTCTTTTCCGGATATTATAGCAAGGACGCCATCCTTTTAGGTGCCTACAATTTGAATTTTCCCGTTTTTGTAATTCTTTACCTCGGAGCGATTCTTACCGCCTTCTATATGTTCCGACTTTACTGGATCGCTTTTTGCGGGGAACCTCGATCCAAGAGGGTCTCGGAAGCTGTTGAAAGTCCCTCTGTCATGACTTGGCCGCTAATCGCCTTAGCTATACTTTCGGCATTTGGCGGATTCGAGCTGCTTTGGCCTAAGGCTTTGTTTGCGGCTTTTCATACTGACCTTCATTTGGTTCACGACATGCCGGGTCACATGTGGATGGTGGTTCTTGGTACTTTCGCTTGGGTTGCTGGGGCTTTGGGCTCTCGGCGTATTTATGGACAAGTCGGCAACATAGATCCTCTCATGGAAAAAGCTCCTGCACTTTTTCAGCTTTGCTCCAGCAAACTGTTTTTCGATGAGATTTACAATTTCTACGTTACAGTCATCCAGCAACGCCTTGCTCGAATACTCGAGGTCTTGGAACTCCTTTTCATCACCGGGCTCATGGTACGCGGCAGCGCCGGAGTGGCCGGTCTTTTTGCCTTGCTGGGAAAGTCTTTTTACTTGGGTCGTATTCACACCTACGCTTTCTGGTTCTTGCTCGGAGTCGTAGGATTTCTTGCCTATGCGGCAGGCTGGTTCGGACATTTTTGAAATGAACTTAGGCTTTGAAGAGTTGCTTTTGTTAGCGTCGATCGCGGTACCGACGACAGTCTCAGTATGTTTGTTCATCGGCGTCGTCACAAGCGACGAGGCAGCCAAGAAATTGGCCTATGTTGGCTTTGGGGTTCCCTTTGTCGCCGGAGTTCTCCTCTTCCTTTGGTTTGAGGGTGCCGTTGGCGCGGATTACAAATATGAAGTTCTTTTTGATCGAACCGGTTTGCAGGAATTGGGAATTACCTTCCATCTAGGTTTGAATGGGGTTTCATCGCCGCTTTTTGCCATGGCCGGCTTCGTGGGTCTGGCTGCAGGTTTAGCCGCCATACACTCTGGTGCAGAGCGTTTACGATTCTACCTCGCCTTGCTTACTCTCATGCAGGCAGGTCTAATGGGTTTTTTCGCAAGCGTGGATTTGTTCTTTTATTTCCTGTTCCACGAATTCGCTCTAGTTCCGACATTCATAATGATAGGATTATGGGGCGGGCGAGATCGTCGTAGCGTTGCTCTTGAGATTACCATTTATCTTACGCTCGGTGCTCTGATCGTGCTTGGAGGTCTAATCGCCTTAAATGTCATGGGAGACGGGGAAAAGTTTAATTTCCCCACCCTTGCGCACCTTCTATCCACGACATCCTTGGGTGAGTCTGCGCAATTCAAGATTTTCGGACTGCTCCTTCTTGGCTTCGGTATATTAGTCGCCTTGTTTCCCTTTCACACATGGGCTCCAAGAGCTTACAGCGCGGCCCCGACTTCGGTTTCCATGCTTCACGCTGGTGTTCTAAAGAAGTTTGGCCTCTATGGACTTGTTCAGGTAGCGGTTCCGCTGCTCCCTACAGGAGCTGCCCAGTGGAGTGATTTTCTGATCTGGCTCGCCTTGGGCAATGTCCTTTTCGTCGGTTTAATTACGATGGCTCAAAATAATCTGAAGAACATGGTTGGTTATGGCTCCGTGATGCACATGGGTTACTGCTTTCTAGGAGTAGCCACCTGTTCGGCTCTTGGCGCCGGTTCTGTCGTCATGCTTATGACTGCTCATGGACTTTCCGTGGCTCTTATGTTTTTGGTCGGCACCTTTGTGTATCGGCGGTGTGGCACTTTCGAAATGGATGAAATGGGAGGACTGGGTACGAAGACACCTGTGCTGTCTTGTTTTTTCTTAGCTGCCGTACTCGCGACCATCGGGCTTCCCGGTTTTGGAAATTTCTGGGGGGAATTCGGTATTTTCATGTCCCTAGGGGAGGACCCCGCTACTCGCTTTGCCTTGGTATTTGCTGCTATAGGAATCATTATTTCAGCAATCTTTGGATTGCGAGCAGTAGCCAAAGTTTTCTTCGGGGAACAAACGGAAGAATTCGCAGAATTTGAAAAGGACAACTCCGTTAAGGATTTAAATCTCGTGGAAATGGTTCCTGCGGGCTTGCTCGTAGCTGGGCTCCTTCTACTAGGACTGTGGCCCCGCACGATTTCCGATCGTGTAAATGCTGAAATCGGCTATCGCTACAAAGCCTTCGAGTCATCGGTGCCCGGCGGTCTGCCTGCCTGTTGCGCAATTACCGCTGATGAACCGATAGTCAAAGAGGGAGCCGAGACCAACGGAACCGTAGCCAAAGATACCTACGAATCATCCGAACCAAGGGTCGGCGATCATGATTGACCTCGCTCCTTTTAAAGTTTTCGCCGATTCGAACGACTGGTTCGAGCTCTGGCCTGAACTGGTCTTGGCATTGGGGGGCGTACTTGTTCTCGGATTGGAACTGTTCCGATCCAAAGAACTTGGTCGACGTTCTTTGTCCGGTCCCATCGCCATTTTGTTTCAGGCTTCTCTGCTGGTATTTCATCTAATGGACTACTTGATTTGGCATCATCCCTTCGACCACGAGACTTTTTCCGGGCTGCTCAAACAAAGTTCTCGCGGAGAAGTAATGCGAAGCTTCTTTCTGCTCGCATCCTTACTGGTATCCATTCTCGGCGAAAATTACCTACGGCGACGTAAATTGATCGGAGGAGAGTTTCATCACCTAACCATGCTCGCCTCTGCGGGTCTCATGCTTCTTGTTCAAAGCAACCATTTCCTTATGCTTTTCGTGGCTTTGGAGACGGTGGCAATTTGCTTCTACATTCTCGTAGCCTACCAGCGTGACAGCG
>MDTC01188317.1_pt1 | contig 13796 bp, 9 predicted proteins | sample 811181 | NCBI WGS metagenome assembly MDTC01 (sample SAMN05326644, study PRJNA326480) | marine metagenome | isolation source: seawater | place: Pacific Ocean: North | collected 2011
AACATGTGAAAGTGCAATTGATAATGGTTTCACCAGCGTAATGATGGACGGTTCTCTCAGGGAAGATGGCAAGACTCCTGCTGATTTTGACTACAACGTTCAGGTCACTACTGACGTTGTCAAGCAAGCGCATTCACGGGGCGTTTCAGTGGAGGGGGAACTTGGCTGTCTTGGTTCACTTGAAAGTGGCCAAGGTGAAGCCGAAGATGGTCATGGAGCAGAAGGTGTTCTTTCACAGGATCAATTACTCACAGATCCTGATGAGGCAGCTCGGTTTGTTGAGGCAACGGGCGTCGATGCTCTCGCGGTTGCGATTGGTACAAGCCACGGTGCGTATAAGTTCAGCCGTAAGCCTGACGGTGATGTTCTTGCAATGAAGCGAATCGAAGAGATTCACGCCAAATTGCCAAACTGTCATCTCGTGATGCATGGTTCATCAAGCGTGCCTCAGGAGTTACAGGATATTATTAATAAGTACGGTGGAAAAATGCCTCAGACGTATGGTGTTCCAGTTGAAGAAATTCAGCGGGGCATCAAACACGGTGTTCGAAAAATCAATGTTGATACAGATTGCCGTATGGCAATTACTGGTGCGATTCGTAAAGTTCTCGCAGAAACATCTGAGAAGTTTGATCCCAGGGACTACCTGAAGCCAGCAAGGGCAGCCATGCAGAAAGTGTGTGCTGAGCGAATGGTACAGTTCGGGCAGGCTGGTAATGCTGGGAAAGTACCAGTCATATCGCTGGACGAAATGGCAAAACGGTACGGTTAAAGGCTGTTTTGCAGCTTCGCTGGATTGCCAAACGGCTGTTTCCCATAAGGGAAATGCGCGTTGTGGTGGCGCTGGTAGTCGCCGTATAGTCCTTATTCGTTTATCGAGAATCCGGTAAATGGATAAAGGACAGGAGGACGGCTGTGGCTGAATCGAATAATAAAATAGTGCTTGAGCAAGCAGCTGCAGTGCTACGTTCAGAGGCCACTGCGATTCTTGATGCCATCAAGATGCTCGACGATTCTTTCTGCAAGGCAATAGAACTCCTTCGGGACTGCACGGGTAGTGTTGTCGTGACGGGCATGGGCAAAGCCGGGCTTATCGGGAGGAAAATTTCAGCCACATTAGCATCGACTGGAACTCCTAGTCACTTCCTTCATCCAGCGGAGGCAATGCACGGAGATCTTGGTGTTTTACGGAACGATGATTTGATCTTGGCTATTTCGCAGTCCGGAGAGACTGCTGAATTGACACAGATTCTGCCACATATCAGAGCACGGAAAATACCACTCATAGCAATGACAAGTTGCAGGAATAGTACCCTTGGAACGTTTGCCAGTGTTGTTGTAGAGACAGGTCGTTTGAAAGAAGCCGACTCCTTAGGTGTTGCCCCAAGTACGAGTACGACTGTCATGCTTGCAATCGGCGACAGTATGTCACTCGTGTTGAGTGGTAGTCGTGGATTTAGTCATGCTGATTTTGCGTCGCGACATCCGGGAGGGAGTCTTGGCATGCGTCTTCTTCAAGTTGAAGAAAAGATGCGATCAGTTGAGCATTGCCGCTTAGCAAGGACTGATGATACTGTCCGTCAGATTTTCGCTCGCCCTCTTCCATCGCGACGGACGGGTGCTGTGATGATCGTTGGCACAAATGATCAGTTGGTTGGAATTTTTACAGATAGTGACCTCGCGAGGCTCTTTGAGAATCGTCAAGACAATGCTCTAGATCAACCAATTCATGAGGTGATGACTATCCATCCGATTTCAGTGCTGGAAGGTACCCGGCTGGAAGACGCTGTAGCTTTGCTCGAGAGTCGTCGCCTCAGTGAACTGCCGGTTGTTGACGCAAATGGACGCCCTCGCGGTCTCATTGATGTTGTTGATTTAGTAGGCGCTGACTTTTCAGCAACTGCGAAAGAGACGAATGGTCGAAGTCAAGAGCAGCGGGAGCACAGTTCAGCAGCCTGAGCGAAAATACATTTGTTTTAAAAGTCATGTGGTTCCCCGTACGTTGTTTATTTTACAAAATTCATTTTGAGTCGGCCGATGTCAGAAACCGCACCAGACGTTCCCTCGAATAAGGACAAGATTCAACTTCTCTTGTTGGATTGTGATGGAGTTCTCACGGATGGTGGGGTGACCTGGTCAGAGGATGGTATTGAGCACAAGACCTTTAATATTCGAGATGGACTAGGAATAAAGCTTTGGCAGCAAGCTGGTTTTCAAGTTGGTATCGTCACGGGACGTTCAAGTCACGTTGTCCAATGGCGTTCCAACGAGTTGGGCGTCGACTTCGTAAGGCAAGGCATCAGAGATAAAGTGAAAGCAGTTTCTGAAATTATTGCTTTATGTCACTTGGACTGGGATTCATTGGCCTATATTGGAGATGATCTTCCGGATCTTTCAGTTATTCAACGAGCTGGATTCGGTGTGGCAGTTGCGGACGCCTGTCAGGAAGTTCAAAAAGCATCAGATTTCACCACTCAGTTGCCAGGAGGAAAAGGAGCTGTGCGTGAAACAATCGAAGTTCTCCTGCGATCTCGTGGTTGTTGGGAAAATCTTGTTCAAAACTATCAAGGTAATGGAATTGCTTGATGGAACACCGTTTAGGACGCACAGTACGGGTGTTTCTCGTAGTCTTGGCGACAGCGGGTCTGTACCGCTTAGCCGTTGTTCCTTGGGTTGAACCCCGCTATCGCGAAACAGTAGGAGTCGAGGAACTAACTCCAGAGCAAGCCGCTGCCATACGAGCTCGTGCTGACCGCAGGCTTGATGCTGTGAGAGATCTATTTCCACCTGATGCCTGGGAACATGCTGATCCAATAGTAATGGAAAGCCGTGGCATGCGACTTTTATTTAAGCAGTACCATTCGTTGCCCGATGGCCGTGTCAATCTAGTGCCCTGCACAGTTATCGTTCTACCCGACGGTCAACGGCGAGCGAATGCAGAAAATGGCCGCACCATGTTACTGCGAGCGCCACAGGGCGCCGTACTCGAATTCGATGAGCCACTTGATTTACGAGCAGGCAGATTGGCGCGTCTTGTTGGAGGTAGCCTACGGGGTCAAGTCATTGTCCGCGGCACAGAAAGTTTTCCTGGTGCTAACGATGAAATCGAACTTGTGACACGTGATCTTGAGCTTGATGAATTCGAAATTCATACAAATGAAAAAGTAGACTTCCGCTTTGGGAGGTCCGTTGGCAAAGGCCGTGGTCTTGTGGCGACACTTCTCCCAAGTCCCGGAGGGAGTAATCACGGTCCTAATATTGGTGGTATTGATTCAATTCAACTTGAACGAGAAGTAGAGCTGCGGCTGGAAGGATTAGAAACTGGTGTATTGCCGGACTCGGCTGATCACATGTCTGATGTGGAAGCAACTGAAAAACCTGTTCTGGTAAAATGTGACGGTAAACTAACTGCAAATCTTTCAGCCAAGGTGATCACTCTTGAAGATGCTGTCGACGTTTGTCGTGGCGTACCCGGACAGGGAGGAGATAGCCTCACCTGTGATGTTCTCGCACTAGTTCTAGGTGAGCCAGATCGTCATCCGACGCAGAATGCATCAAGTGGCTTGGAAGTTGTTGAGATTCAAGCAAGTGGCTCACCAGTGCGAGTTCATAGTGCCGATGCAGGTATTGAAGTACGAGCCGATAGGCTTGGATACGAGCTGCAAACTCAAAGAATTCTGCTTGACGGGAAAGATCCGGTATCTATCTACACGTCGGGGGTTGAACTTGAGGCAAAATCTGTCGACTACACGCCAGGTGAGAACAATACAATTGGTTCTTTAATGGCAATCGGTCCGGGTTGGATTCGGGCGATTGATGAGAAGCAGCCAGCCATCGAGTCTCACTGGCAAAAGTGGTTGCGGATTCGTCCGGATGATGTAGGGCATGTTGCTTCTTTATCAGGTCAGGCGGAGGTGTCAGTAGATTTGCAAGGCAAACTTACGGGCGCAGAAATGCATTTCTGGTTTGAGCAAATCCAAGAGGATGAGTCTGCACGCCTACAGGCAAATCAATTGCCGAATGTCACCTCATTGAATCCATTGCGGATGCTTGTACGGGGCGTTGTTGAAGTAGATGTCCCAGAAGTTGCAGCTCGTACAGATCGAATGGAGATCTGGTTTCGAAGAGATGCTGGATTGTCGAGTAGTGCACAAAAAAGTCAAGGTTTTTCGGCAGTCGCTGTCAGTGAAGGTGATACGCGTGAGAGGCCAAGTGAGACAAAAGTTGCCGTGGGGCAAAAAACTCGACAACCAATTCCTCCCATTCGCCCCCCTGTGTCAGTTGAACGAAAATTGTTAGCGACAGGAAATCTTATTCGTGGACTTGTCGTTCTTGCATCTGATCAAAATGAATTAGAGGAGATGTCACTTGAAGGGGAAGTTCAACTTCTCGAACAGGCTAAAGGTGGAAGGCAAGTAGAGCCACGACTCAATATCCGCGGTGATCAACTGCAGCTAACAAGACCTACACAGTTTGATGCGAAAGCTGTCGTGTCAGGGCGTCCTGCTACTGTAGATAGTGAGCAATTCAGTCTCAAAGGTCCATTGATTGAATTTGATCGTGGCCAGAATCGAGTTGCAGTGGATGGGGGCGGTCAATTAACAGTCCCAGTGGCAAACGCTGGTGTTGGCTTGGAGTCATTTGACCTTCTTGGTACCGGTGCTCAGCAGGCCCAACCAAGAAAAAGAACAAGAGCTGCTCAGCCGTTGATTATCGACTGGCAGGGTAGGATGGATTTCGATGGACAGACTGCTCGTTTTGTTGATCGGGTTCAAACAGCGAGCGGTGCTGTGACGCTACAAGCTGGCATACTTGAATGCATTTTTACCAATCCAGTGAACTTCAGCAGTCAGCAGAGCACTGTTTCAAGCCAGCAGACCGATATTGGTCGGATTACGTGTGGAAATGGCGTTCAGATTCGGAGTGCGTCTGAGGCTGATGGAAAGCCAAGCTCCGTCGAGAATTTATTTGTTCGTGATCTCTTTTTTAACAGATTTACAGGAGATGTTCGAGGAACAGGCCCGGGTCGACTGACAAGTATTCGTAGCGGCGGCGGCGGTCTTCCTATGGGAACCCCGGGGCTACCAGGGCAACCCGTCCAGCAGCAATCAGCTGCGAGTAAATCAGCCGAAGAAGCAGGTGTGACATTTCTCGGTGTGGATTTCCAACGAGGTTTTGTTGGAAATATGAATCAGCGACAGATGGAGTTTCAACAACGGGTTGAAACAATCTGGGGACCCGTGGATTCCTGGGAAGATAGCCTCGACCTTCATGATTCGAAAGGGCTGCCTGATAAGGCTATTGCGGTAACGAGTGATACTCTGGGCATTGGCCAGACACCCTCTGTTCCAGGAATGCCTGGCCGCACTATTGAATTGTCAGCGGGTGGAAATGTTCTCGTTGAAGGTGATTCTTTTACGGCACGGAGTGCACGGCTCTCGTTTAGTGAGGCAAAAGATCTTCTTGTCTTTGAGGGAGATGGTAGGAGTGATGCACAGCTTTTTCGGCAAGAGCGCGTAGGGGGACCAACATCGAGTGCCTCAGCAGGAAAAATTCTTTATTGGCGAAAATATAATCGTGTTGAGGTAAAAGATGCTCGATACCTTGACTTGGATCAGATTGGTGGAACAAATATGCCTCAGGCTCCTCGGTAGTAGGATGTGCGATACCGTGTGCCGGTGCTTTGCCAGAAGGTGTTGGTTTCTAAAGATCCGGAGGTGTTTGCTAGAAGTGCTCATTTTCAATGAAAGAAATTTGGGTGATATCTAATCAATACGTCTCTCTTCAGAATCGAGCGATTCCATGATGAAATGAATAGCATCATGAATAAAAAAAGAAGTGGTGTCATCATGAGCGTTAGCCTCAAGGATTGCCTTGTGTGGAATACCAAGCGCAATTAATTTGCTGCTGAGGCGGACAGCACCATCGTGCCAGCGATTATTATTGCCAGCACTCGCAAACCACTGGTGACGCGGCCAGTTCAGTGGATGAACATGCAGAATGGCAGTTTCTTGTCGTGCCTGCTCGGGTTCATCGAAAATCTCCCAGAGCGTATCGAACAGTTCACCGTCCACCCATTCGTGTCCTCGCTGCATTCCAAGGTGGAAGTCAATCGCTGGTGTAATTGCCGCGGCTATTGGGAATTTCCCTGGATGTCGATAAGCCAGCCGAAGTGCTGCCTGCCCCCCCATTTCACAGCCTAGTAAACCGACTCCTCCTGAAGTGACTCCGGTGATACGAGCACACTCATCCAGAATAGGCCCTAGTAGATAATCTTCGGCACTTATCTTGTTATCAAACCGCATCAATGGTTGCTGAAGACCCCAAGTGCGTCCAATGTGTGGTACGAGAACTGGGAGGCCTGCGGATTCAAATGCTTTGTGAAGCGACGGCTGATTCGTGGGTGATCTTTCTTGCAGGTCATGAAGATAGAGTATTACACGACCTGGTATCAAGACGGTGGGCGGTTGAAAGAGTTCACATGTATGACCGGCAACTGAATAACATGACCAATTGGTAGGAGATCTTAAGACCATATGGGATTTTGTATTCTTGATAGATCGGGTAATGTTTTAACACGTCACCATGACATACGAATGAAAGCACGGTCTGTTCTGCCGTATACGGAGATCATAATGGAAGTTTTACTATCTCGTGAAGAATTGTCTGAGGGTATCGATCGGCTTGCTCGCCTTGTCGAAGATGATCGAGGTGAACAACGCCTTGTTCTTGTCGGTGTACTCACTGGAAGTATTATGCTCGTTGCAGATCTTTTACGCAGGCTCGATGGATTTATTGAGGTTGGAATGGTTGCTGCGAGCAGTTATCGAGGGCTTGAAACCACTCCTGGGAAACTTGATCTTCACTTAGATTTGTTGCCCGATGTATCTCAGAAGCATGTATTACTTGTTGATGATATCTTCGATACGGGACGCACAATGACTGCGTTAGTTGAGGCGATATACGCCCGAGGTGCAGCCTCAGTCAAGTCACTCGTTCTCTTACGCAAAACGAGTAGAACAGAGGTTGTTATGCAACCAGACTATGTTGGTTTTAATATTCCAGATGTGTTTGTAGTTGGATATGGCCTCGACCATAACGGTGCATGGCGTAATTTACCTGAAATCTGTCTGATTGATGTATCCGTAGGTTCTTGAGTCAGTGAAACTCCCTGTTGTGTTGGCTTGATTGTCGAATACGTTAGCCAAAGTAGATTTGATCGAAGATGCCAAGTCATTCAAAAAAAACGCTCATACTGATTGCTAGTGATTATGATTCTGTAGGAAACGGTCGCCAGATTGAAATGGCGGTCGTTGCAATTCTTGCTGCTGGGTATCGAGTATGTGTTGTTCTGGTTTCCTCAGGCCGTGGCCTTGCTGTGCGTCTTAAGAGACTTGGTGCTGTGGTCTACAGTGTCAGCAGGAGGCCGGCGGTATATCTTTCAGTAATCTTCGAGGTTGCTGCAATCATACGGAATGAGCAGCCTCAGTTGGTGATTGGATGGAGCATTGAAACGGCTTTTATGGTTGGAAGTTTGAGGCTGCTATCGAGACGGTCGCGTCATTCGTGGCGATATATTCAGCAATTATCACACCCACCCCGCACGATGACAGAAGCAACAATGGTTGCACGCGCCGATCAAGTTATTGTGGCAGGGGAGTGGATTCTCGAAGCTTCGAAAAGCATCAGGCCTCTGGAGTCCGCCTTTGTGGTTCCTCCTGCAGCAGTTGCCTTTGATGAGCTCATGGATAGAGATCAGGTGGCTGTTCAAATTGGCCTGAACTCGAAGAAAATATGGACACTATGTGTTGCGCCAATGATTTCGACATCACGGATAGACAGGCTTATTTGGGGATTTGATCAAATGGCAGTCGTAAAAAATGATGTCGAGCACATAGTTGTCGGCAGCGGCCCACTTTTTCAACGCCTCCAACGACGTGCCTGGGTCGAAGAAGTTGATGACTCAATTCATTGGTTTCAGAATCAGCCTCTCTTACCATTTTTGTTTCGTCATGTAGATCTCGTACTTCAGCCAGGGCGAGTTGCTTACGGTGGATGCTTCCTCGAGAGTTTCGCGCACGGTATCCCATCTGTAGCAATCGATACACCACAGAGTCATGATATGCTCGGCGATAGTGAGGCCGGTATCCTGGTACCTGAACTACCAGAAAGTGAATTTGCTCGTCGGGCGATTGAAATCCTTGAAAATAAAAAATTGCAAACCCATTTAGGTGATGCCGGTCGACAAAGAGCGGTCAAGCAATTTAATAAGACCGTATCGGCGTCCAAGTTATTGGAATCATTAGGGCTTTAAGTCGTGTTGCCTCAGCTAGTCTGGAATGCTGTTAAGAGGTGTCCAGTAGCTTCACTGCGACAATGTCCATTTTCATTCACAAGTTTCCCTGACTTGTAAACAGCTGCGGGTAGTGCAAACATTTTAGCCAATTGCTGATTGGGTCTGTACACAGTGATGTCCGCGTCTGCACCGATGCCAAGATGACCTTTTTGAGGCAGACCAGCAATTTTCGCTGGAGCAGCTCGCGTAATAATACATAATTCTTGGATCGAATATTCTCTGGAAAGAGCTGCTAGGGGTGAACGTTTTTGGACGATTGGGTGAATCCGACGAAAGGCGTCTCGTCGAAAGGCTTCGTCACCAAGGAGCTGCATGAGTACGGGGTAGGCCGTGAAATGAGCGCCATTTGGGTGGTCGGTTGAGAGTACAACTCGCCAAGGGTCATCAACCGACAGAAACCATTCAAGACCAATTGCCCACTGCCATGAATGGATAAGGTTTTTCTCCTTGTATTCAATAGGTAGAACGCCACAGCCACCTTCGAGCCAAAGATCATGAGAGTTCCAGGGCGCACCTGTTGTATGTGCAAGGTGCTCGGCTGCTTCTGGATCACCAGTCATAGCAACTGTTTCACCAAAGAGGATTTGCCCAACATCAAGAGTCAGATTTTTATTTTTTTTGAAACAATCAACAAGTTGTGCTACCCCGGATCCAAAGCTCTTCGAATCAAGATTTCCACCTGTATAGCTATGAAATTGCACATGCGCAAGGTGTGCCGGTAGACCGTCCAAAGTCTTCATTGTTTCATGAAGCGTCCGCCAATTTCCTGGCAAACCAAGGTGAGAGGTGTGGATATGGAGTGGGTGCGGTAGCTTTGCTGCTTGGACACCCGTTGCCAGTCTTTCAAGAAGTTCTCGACTCGTTAGGTTTCTTCCAGGGAGTTGCGTGTCGAGATCATGATGGTCTCCACGACTATTTTTCCAAAATGAAGCACCACCTGGGTTCGCGACTTTTACACCCCATCCGGTGCCTGAACGTACAATGGAAGTAATGTGTCGCTGAATAAGATCAGGATCACCTGCGTCAAGAGTGGAGAGAAGTTCTGCATTATCGGCTGCAAGTAAGTAAAAACCTTTATCAAGGATAGGTAGGTCACGTAACTCTATTGCAGCGAGTGGAGCTGCGCTTGTTGTTATGGCGGCATCAAAAACTGTGGTGTACCCGAGTGATGCGTAGAGTGACCCGGTAGCATGAATTGTTGGAACAGCACTGGGTTGGTTGTCACTTCGACGATGGGAACACAGTTGCGGCGAGATGCGACGACCAATATTCACTTTTGGCCCTGCGATATGACTGTGCAGATCAACACCTCCGGGCATAACGATCAAACCAGACGTATCAATACGACGAAATCGGGTGGTATCATTCGGAGTGCTCACTATTCGCCCCGATTCAACCCAAATGTCACTTGGACTACCATTAATCCCATTTTTGGGATCATGAACAGTTCCACCAACAAGAACAAATGGATCATGAGAGAATGTGTGAAATTCTTTTGCAGAGGGCCTCTCAATCATGTTGAACCCTCATTGCGAGTATGAACCGCTAAACGATCCAGTAATTTATCCAAGATGTTTTGCATGGAAGGAAGGCAAGCAGTTTCGAATGGTCGTAGTGTTATGAGCCTACCGTCTGACCTCAACATGCTGCCTTTGGTTGAAGCACTGAGGCTGGCACAAGCAAGACGAATACTGTTTTTGAATGATGTGTCATTTGATTCATCAGTAATATGAATAACAGTTTTCGAGTCAGAATCCTCGGCCAACAATCCTTTGATTTGACGAGGTATTCTTCCAACAATAAAAATACAATCAACCTCGTCTCGTTTTATTAGATGCTGAGCGTCAGCCTCTGCCGGAAGAAACATGCTTCCCGAACTGGATGCACGCGGAATTGCACCGGATGATCCAAAATGCCACGTACAGACGGCACCAATACCGGCTAGGTTTCCGCCTTCTGAAGACGCCCTTTGATTTAGCGGAATTTCAAAGCAAGGCTTTTGATGTGCGAGTGACTGTATAAGTTTCGAGAGACTCCATTTCACAAGGCCAGTTGTTTCAGCTGGCTGAGTAGAAACAAAGCCTACGCAACGAGCGGCGTCAATGAATTGGTGGAGTTGATGTGCTATGTCGTCTAGACCATCAGGAGATGAAACAGATGCTTCTTTCTGTGCAAGACGGGCATTTACAAGCCTGGCAAGACTCACGTGTTGTTCTTCCGGAACTGGGAAGTGAAGGTTGTAAGAAGATGGTGTGACCGCTGGAGTCATTCCCACACTGATGGTGCGACGATTGCCATTGTGTGGCTCAGGTTTAATAAATCGCTCTATGAAGCGAGTGGATTTCATCGACGGGTCGACACCCCAGAAGATGACTAAGTCGGCACGGTCGCGCAGTTCTTCAAGGTCTGCACTGACCCTACCAACACGGATTGCAGTCGGGGCAGTGAGGATCAAGTTTTCATAATCATTTGCATCAACAGAAGCGTCAATACAGTCAGCTATACGGCAGGCAATCTGAATGGCGTCGAGTGTCGTTGACGCAAGGCCAGTCAGAAGTGGTCGTTGTGCTGACAGCAGTCTCGCTGCAGCTTCATGTATGGCATCATTCAGGAATACCTCTTTGCCATCAATCGTTGTCTGTGGCAGAGGGTCACCATGGCCAAACCACTTATCAGCAGCCGTGCATCCGGTTCCAGATTTGATGCTCCGAACTGGCAGGTCTTCACAAAGTAATTCACAGCCGCCACACGTGGTCTGTGTCTTGGCATCCTCATGCGGTGCACTAGTGTTGGATGTTGGCTTCGAATCGCTCACGATTTTTGTGGTACCCAGATGTTGCTGTATTGGTCAAGACTACCATGGTTCAAGAGGAATGATAATTCATTCGTTAGCTCTTGGGGCACGAGGTGTTTTATCTAATACTTCATTTTTACTGAACGTCATTGTGTGATCTTATGGGACTCTGCAAAGATCTCTTTTCCGAATAACGAAGTTCTAGTTGTATCTGAAGTGGTGTGAAGGTTGGGCTGTGTGGCTGTTGTCTGTGTGAAAGAAAGGCTTGGAGTTATGCCACTCTAAGCAAACAAGAGAACAGACATTTTTTGAATTATCGCAAAGAGTGAAATATTTCTTGCGTTATGATTTTGGTTTCACTGGGGCGTTACGACTTGTTTTTGAAATTCCAACTGTTGGATTTCAAAAATATTTGAATCCCAAGAAAATATTTAGGATAGTCCAGTGAGTGGGCCATCGCTACAGAAGTCGGGATTCCCGAAACGATCTAAGTCTGAAAGTCCCATAGCATGCGCAATTGAGAGGAGTAGTTGGTTATGTGGTTTCCCGCCGGCACTCATCATTCTGCCGGTTTTGAATCCAAGCCCACTGCCGACAAAAGCCCATGGAATATCCAGGTGAGAGTGTGAATTGCCTTCCCCGAGTTCATTCGTCCACAGGATGGTCGTATGGTCAAGCATGCAACCATCTCCTCCAGGCTCTGGTGTTTCGGCAAGTCTGTGGGCAAGGTGAGCGATTTCTGAAGCATACCAAGCGTTGATTTTGGTGAGCTTTTCTTGAGCATCAATATCAGAGTTTGGTTTGTGAGAAAGATCATGTTGTTTTTCCTGAATGCCGAGCCAGGACATGCGAGCCTGGCCGACGGAATTCGTGTATTGAAGAGTTGCTACTCGCGTGAAGTCAGCCTGGAGAGCGGATACAAGAAGCTCGGTTTGCATGCGGCTAATTTTTGGCATCTGTTCGTTTTGTTCAACGATGCCTTCTTCAAGAGTGGGTACCGGGTGCGACTCATTTTCATGACTTGTTTGCAGTTCACGTTCAAATTTACGAACCATATCCGCATGTTCTTCAAGAATACGACGGTCTTCAGCCGGCAAGTGACTTGCAAGTTTGGCAAGATCACCATGAATTTCATCAAGAATACTTTTTAAGTTTTCTCGATCTTTTGTTTTGCCATAAAGTTTTTTAAACATCTGATACGGATCATCAATTGGTGTGATCGGTTTATTTGGTCCTGCATAAACCATCCGTGTCCATGTGTTTGCTTTATTTGGAACGAGTGCACCAAATTCGAGTGAACCGAATCGTGTTGCAGTTGCGATGCCTTTTTGCAGGTGGCCGGAAATTTCCTGGTCAATTGACTTGCCGCTTGCCCAGCCGGCAGGTGTGTGGCTGCCTCCTTGAATGTTTCCTGGGAAAAGCTCGATGCCGGTCAGCAGGCACCCAATGCCTCGCATGTGACCATCTCCATCTCCACGGATTTTATTATGCACCCCTTTTACGAGAAGAAGTTGATCTTGAAGGTCTTTAAACGGGGTGAGAATTGGCGGTAAGGCATCTTGTTCAGTGGATGATGGATCAGAAAAAAAAGAATCATTTTTCAGGGGCCAGAATTTTTCTTTTACGACACCATCAGGGGTAAATACTATGACCAGTCTTTTTTTGATTTCTTTTGCAACACTAGCGTTTGCCGCAAGGCTTGAAAGATTGCCAAGGAATGGCAACGCAGCTGGTGCAATGCCAAGGCTTTTTAGGATATCGCGTCGGGTTAGCATCGTTTCAACCTTAGGAATAGTCTCACGTGTAGTCTTGTTTAAAAAATTTCTCAACATGGAGCATTAATTTTTGATGCAAGTCGCTCAAGCTCCACATCTAGAATGCGACCGTACACTCTTATTCTGTAGTCGGCTATTTCTTTTTGTTACTTTGAGTGGGTTTTGTCATCAGGACTGCAATCTCAACGATTAATTCACGGATAGAGTAATTCTTTGAAATAAAGCAATCTGTAAGCCGTTCTAGAGCGTTATTTCCCCAGGCTCGTATTGGCTGTTTCGTAAGTGCATGAAAAAGGTTCTGAACAAAGGTTTCAGAAACATCACGACTTGAGGCAAGGTATTGGCCAAGTTCACGTGCGCCATTAAAACGGGTCTGCTTACCAGTCCGTGGTTGATAACTTCCCTCAGCGTTGATTGTTTTGTTTTGGCCACTACACATTTCTGTTGTTCGGAATCGACCAACGGCATCGTATTCCTCCAGCGCGAAACCGAGTGGATTAATCATCGTATGACACGTCTGGCATACCGCTGCTTGCGTCTGTAACGCGACTCGATCTCTTGTCGTGAGGTCCGGATGAACACTATTTGCGAGGGGTGCAACGGCATCTGTTGGTGGTTTGAGGACATTGCCAAGAACAGCACGAGCGAGAAAAACGCCACGGTGTATTGGCGATGTACTGTCTGCGTAAGAAAGTACACTCATAACGTAGGGATGCGTAATTATTCCCGCCCGCTGTCCATTGTCGAGTTGTACTTTTCTAAACAAGGCATCCTTACTCAATGGTATGCCAAATATTGAAGCCAGCGTGCCATCAAGAAAAACTGTGTCATCAGTAAAAAGTCTACGGAAATCAGATTCTTCTCCCCACAC
>MDTC01099382.1_pt1 | contig 13795 bp, 15 predicted proteins | sample 811181 | NCBI WGS metagenome assembly MDTC01 (sample SAMN05326644, study PRJNA326480) | marine metagenome | isolation source: seawater | place: Pacific Ocean: North | collected 2011
ATAAAATTCACTTCACTGTAGAACAAGCACAAAAAAAGTTTGGAATGGATACTTGGAATGAATATCTTACATTTGCTTTTGTTAGAAATCCGTGGGATCGTTTGGTATCTCAATACCAATGGCGACTTGCAAAGGGTGAACGCGATGTTGCAAAACGTAATTTCAAAGAATGGGTCACTTGGAGATGGGAAGGTTGGTTAAATTGGTTAGAAAATCCACGCAAAGTTATTCGTGGAGTACCACAACTTGGACATCGTGATCGTGCAGTCGTTTTGACGAAAGCATTTGATGAAATCTATGATGAAAAAGAAGATAAAATTATGGTAGACTTTGTTGGTCGTTACGAAAATCTTCAGAATGATATTAAAACTTTATGTGGAAAACTCGGAGTTGATCAGGATATCCTTTTACCACATAAACATAATGCAAAAAATCGTCCTCATTATACAGAATTTTATGACGATGAATTAATAGAAATCGTAAACAAATTTTATAAAAATGATATTAAAATTCTTGGGTATAAGTATGGAGAGAATTGATGATTCCAAAATTTATACATCAAGTTTGGAATGAGGAAAATGTTGCTACTTATTGCGATAAAGGAATTGGATTGCAGTCACAAGAATCACTAAAGCGTGATTATTCAGATTGTAAATATAAAGTGTGGACCCACACTGAAATTGAAAAAATAATGCGTGATGATGAATTTGAATACATAAAACCCATTTACGATGAAGTTCAACTAATAAAAAAAGCAGATATTGGTAGACTTGTTATTCTGAAGAAATTTGGAGGAATGTATTTTGATCTTGATATTATCTCACACGAAAGAATACCACATATTTTTGATGACGAAAATATAAAGTTCGTAGGTTGTGGTCACCACTACAAACACGGAGTTCATAACGCATTCATTGGATGTATAAAAGACCACCCACTTATTGATAAAACACTTTTATCAATCTCAGAAGAAACTGATCTAATGCTTAATCCCTTAGATCATACAGGTCCAAATCGTCTCACAAAAGTATCAAGAGAAAGTGGACTTTACTCTGAAATTCATTTTCTAGGATTAGATGAAGTGGGAAATCAAAACCAAGGTCCTGATAAAAAATACGCGACACATTATAGAAAACACTCATGGTGAAAAAATAAATATGGAAGACGGTGTATACAATATAAAAGACTTTACTGTTGATGTGTGGAATGGAAACTCATTTGAAAATATATCAATACTTAAAAGTCCATTTTATTTGTCCTTAGTCAAAAATAGTAAAAAGATTTACAATGAGTATCGTGATTTATTTCACACTTCACGTCGTAAAAATAGAATTTGCTCTTATGAAGATTTTATTGATTTAATGGAGAGTATAAAAAATAATGGATTTTCAACTAATAGTGCTTTGACGCATTGGAAATCACGAAGAGTGATACGATTAAAAGACGGACAACATAGAGCATCTATATTACTCTTTTTAGACATTAATTCTAAGGTTCAAAAACATGGAAATAAACTTTATCCCATATCTAATATGATAGAAAATTTAGAGAAAGAATTAAACGGCAAAAGAATTCCTGAACTGCATACAATCATAGCATGGGATGGAAATAAAAACGAAGAGGCCGTGAGAGAGTACGTTGAGAATAAACTAGCAAAAAACTTTGAGATAGTTTATCAGAAATTAATTGAATTGGATGACGAAACTCAAAAAGAATTAGCAAATTCAGTTTACTTTACAACTGAATCAAGGGTGATTGATGGAAAAATATATTTAGTGGTGGTAAAAGATACAAATCCTATATATGAATTCCAAAAAGCAACATCATGTGAACAGGTTCTTAATGTCAATATGAAGTTTGTCAAGGAGGATATGCGATTGAAGATTGGTGGTAGACGTAAAGCATATCGTTCTATACACACTTCCTATAATTCCGAGGAAACATTGATGGTTTTACAACCATTAAAATTAGATTATTTAATAGAAAGACCAATGTTTAATAATTTTAGTGAGTTGTTCAATATGCTGAATGGTGATGATAATCTAAGGTATGTCGTGCAGAGAAGTTTTCATGAACTTGAAAATTCTCCATCTTTTTTTAGAAGAAAGGATGTTGATGTATTAGTCAATGATTACTACTATTTTAAATCAATTACTGGTGCTAGAAGTGTAAATAAAAAACTTATGAGAGAAAATGACAATGGTTATCATATTCAATCTAAAATTAATATAGGTGGTAGAGAAGTTCCATTTGATATTAGATTTGTTGGTGATGATTTCGTTGATTCCGTGTGGGAGCAGAATATGCTAAATAGGAGAATTTTACACAATGTAACTGATGAGATTGAAATATACATACCAAATAAAGAAGATGAGTTGTATAGTTTGCTGTATAATATTCTTGTCCAAAAACCGAATTCTAAAAATTCAAAGCACATTCCAAGGGTTGAAGAATTGACAACTGAACTTGGGTTAAAACTCTTAGATTTTGAAACAGATCTTGAATCAGTTTGGGAAGAACTAAAAAATTATATGGAACGCAATGGGTATGTATTTAAAAAACCAAACGATAGACGGGTAGGATTTAACATAAAATGATTTATTTATCTCTCGGATCACAACCAGTTGTATCGTCAGTATTAAAAGATTGTAATTTAAATACGAATTCAACTATTTTTGATAATGTCGGAGATTTATCATTTAAAACATTATTATTGTGTTTAAATACCCAATTCAAAGATTTTTTTCCACCTGAAAATCAAATTCAGATTTATGGTGGAATTGTAAATGTAATCAATAAAGTTCCATACAATATAATACGAGATAAAAGAAATGGAACATTATTTTATGATGTGTTACCTGTTGGAAAAAAATTGAATAATGTATACAATGGGGCAAAAATAAAGTACGAACGACTTGGAACTGACTTTACTAAAATAATTCAAAATACATCTTCTGCAATATTTATTAGACAAATGGTAGATGATAATGAAAACGACACAATTGAATTGAATAACACACTAAGTTATGTGTATCCAAGTTGTAAGTTCTATGTAAAACACAAATACGCAGGAAATAAAGAAAGTAAGTGTTTTGATTTTTGGAAAAAGGAGTTGTGTCGTGGATAAATATTGTTTTTTATTATCTTCTGAATCTTCTGATTACTACTATAATCAACTAAAATTTTTATTGTTTTCTTTGAGAAATTACGGTGGAAATCTTAAAGATTCTTTTGTATATGTAAGTATTAATGATGCAAACTTACAAGAACACCGTGTAAGATTTTTACAAGAAAACTTTGCTCCTATTAAAATTGTAAATAATGTAGTATACAAACCAAAAAAAAGGTTTTCACGTGGTTGGTTTAGGAAGCATATGAAATTTGATAGAAAGTATCATGTGTTTTCACATTTTAATAAATTAAATGAGTTTGATAAGTTTGTTTACATGGACACAGATATGTTGGTATTAGAAGATTTTTCAGATGAACTAGAGAAACATAAGGAAGCATCCTTTGTGGCGGGTACAGAATTTGGGTCAAATGCTGTAATTAAAAATTGTGATGAATTTTTATCTATTTTTTTTAAAAACAATATAAATAAAATAAATAATTTGAAAAACAGTTGGACTTTAAAGCTTAACGACCACAATAATAAACTTGGTGATGAGAAAACCTGTATTCCGAGTTTTCAGGCTGGATTTTTTATGACTGATAAAAACTCATTTAATTTGATAAACAATATGTTTGATTATATTCTAGAATTAATAAAATATAAACGAACTGAAGAATTACAACTTGAGGCTTGGGCAGTAGAGCAACAAGCACTTAGTTTTTTAATAATGGATAAAGTTGATAATTATGAATTATTAAATTCATTAGATGAGGGATCATTATGTAAATTATATCATTATTATGCTTCATTGTATGGTCGTGGTCATTATGAAAATCCACTTGAAATAAACCATGAAGAATATCAAAAAACAGATAAACTAAAGCATATGTCTAATGTTATTACTGAGTTTAACGAAAAATATGGGACAAACTAAATGAAATTTTATACATGGTGTAACGATAAAAAATCAGAACGTTTAAACAGGATATTAAATTCTGCTAAACGTCAAGATATAACCATTGAACCTATTGGTGAAGGAAGAGATATTCATGAGGGTGGAAACTATAATGGAAAAAACCTTTGGTTATATGACAAAGTATGTGAATTACCAGAAAATGAAATTGTTGTTTGTACCGATGGATTTGATGTATTATATCTTTCAGATGAGACTGAAATTGAAAAAAAATTTAAGAAATTAGACACTCCAATTTTGTATTCTGCTGAGTGGATCTGTTCTCATCACTCAAGAAAAACTTGTAGACAATCAAGAAAAATAGCAAGAAATAAAGTATTTCAGTTTTTAAATGCAGGTACCATGATGGGATATGCAAAAGAAATCAAAGAGTGCTTAGAGCGAATTTTTAGCTACGATTGTAAAATTGATGATTTTGACGATCAAAAAATGCTTGGTCAATATTACATAGAAAATCGTGGAAAGATGAAACTTGACCATGATTGTCAAATATTTTGGGTTGATGCTTATTTTGAGTACGATAAAGTAGATTATACCGAAGAAAAGTTTAAAAGTTCTGTACATAAAATAAAACATATGTACAAGAATGGTCGTTTATTTAACCAAACGACTAATACATATCCTTGCATCATGCATATACCAGGATGGTATGGAGATTGTTTATTAGACGAAATAGAAAAATTTGAATTAAAAAATTGATGGAAAAAATCACAGCAGTTATGGTGACCGGTAAGGATGCAGAACATGAAGATTTTGCAAGGTTATCTGTGAAGTCGTTTCTTGACCAAACATATTCTAACAAGAAACTTCTTATCATCAATGACGGTGAGTATTCTTTATCAGACTTAAATTGCAATGAAGTAGAAGAAATTAAATTAGATAATTCAGACAGAAAACTTCGTCTCGGTGGTTTGCGTAATTACGCATTTAACTATTTGTCAAAAGACGATATATGGACTCAGTGGGACGATGATGACTATCGTCATCCCAAGCAACTTGAAGAGTTATACAACTTTATGGTTGAGGGTGACTACGATGTTTCGTATCTTGGTGCATTTACGTGGTATTTTTGGAATATTAACCATGCAAAGGTAACAAAAAACATTGGTCAAACAATTGGTTCGGCGATGTTTCGTGGAATTCACGCGGAGTACTCAAATAATGAAAAAGCAGAAGATTTTGAATATATCTTTGAAAAACTTAAAAATGATTTAAAACTTAAAATTGGAATTATGGATAGTCATCCAAGTAGGTATCTGTATTTTATTCATGGAAATAATACATGGGAAGAAAGACATTTCATGGGGAAACGTACAAGAATATTTTCAAGAGATAACAAAGATAAATGGAATGTAGATGAAGAAACGGAAAAATATCTTAAAAAGATATTACCTTTATATGGAGTAAATTTATGAAAATAGCAATGTTGACATTTGAATGTGATCCGGGTAATTGGAGAAAAATTGGAAATCCGAATAAGCAAAAATATTGTGACAAACATGGATACGATTTTATTTCGTATGATCAAAAGTTGGATCACCCAAGACACCCATCGTGGCACAAAATTCCTTATATGCAACAAACTCTTCCGAATTACGATTGGGTATTTTGGGCAGATTCCGATAGTTTCGTCATCAACTCGGATGTAAAGATTGAAGACTTTATAGACAATAATAAAGATGCTGTATTTTGCAAAGACGATATGGGAATCAATGCAGGAATGTTTATGTTTAAGAATTCAGAGTGGTCATTTTGGTTGCTTGCTGAGATTTGGAACTTCAAAAAATATGGTAACAATAAACATGGTAGAGTTGAAATGATACTCGGTGACCACTTTGGGAAACTTGCTGGACAAAAAAGTGTATTCGATGCGTGGGAGCAAACCAATTTAAGAACTATTGTTGGATTAAACGGTGAAAAATACTTAGACAATTTAAAAATTTATGAAGAAGATGATGCACATTTTAATGTACGTTCGGATAGAGTAAATGAAGATACTTTTATGGTGCATTATCGTCGAGGTTGGCGAGCAGAAGACGGGTACGGTCACATTCTCGATATGATTTATTGAGTATAGAAATGAGTGACAAAAAATATAATCTAGTAACTTTTTATTCTGAAGGTACACCAAATGACGAGGGACTAAATTTATCTTTAAATAGAGATATTATATATAATTGTGCAAAAAATCATGTAGATGATATTTCGTTTTATACACCATTACGATTAAGAAAAATGGGTTATGATTATTTTGTAAAAAAATACGAAAGACAAGGATTGGTAAATAATCTTGGATTTGCAAATACTGGTTTCGGCGCATGGAAACCGTTGATTATATTACTTGAACTAGAAAAAATGAAAGATGGTGATATTTTAATATATCGTGATTGTAATGCCGAAAAATATGATGAATTAAAAAATTATAATAATATTAAGAACATCGCAGAAATGTCTTTGCAAAGATGCCATTTTGATTTTTTTGTAAGTAGTGAATACGCAAGACGCAGATTAAACAAAATTATGTATTTGAAATATTATGCTAAAACAAATGTACTGAGAGAACTTGGTGAAAATCATCCTATGTTGTATAGTTTTCCAAACTTAAAAGTAAATCTCCTGTTTATAAGAAAAACTAGAATTTCAATTGATTTTTTAAAAGAATGGAAAACTGCGTGTGAAAAAGAAAGGTGGATAAATGGTGAACAATATGGTGAGTTGTGCGAAGGTTTTCAGTGGCATTGTCCAGAGCAAGCAATATTGAATACATTGATAGTAAACTGGATTAGAAATCGTAAATACAATATTCCATTGAAATATCCATTTTTTAGTTTCAAACGTGACCTTTTTCCACAAACCGAAGGATTAAGATATTTTGATTATTTGAAAGAGTTAAATTAAATGAGTAAGATATTAAAAATACCATCTGGTAAAAAATATTTAAAGATTAATTTTTCTTTAAGTAAAACTGCCGGAAGAAGGTCATATTACGGACCAGGATTATCAGATCAACTTGATACATTATTGACATGTATTGCGTTTGCAAATTATTGTGACATGGTATTAATATTGCCAATCCGTGAATTAACAGGTATTCACAACGAGGGTCGTTCAATTACAACAAACTTGACTAACTATTTTGATTTTTCAAAATTAAAAATAAATAATAAAAAAGTTTCAGTAATTGAAAACGAAAATGAAGTGGATGCTGACTCAATACATCAAATTCAAGCACAACATCCAAAGATAGTTGCAAAACTAAGAACTGAAATAGATTTTCAAAATTTAAATATTGTTTTACCAAGATGCAATTATCATATTCAAATTGCAAATGAAATAATTACTAGTTTTAATATATCGGCTTCAATTCATATCAGAAGAACTGACAAATTGAATCCTGAATTAAGAGACAGAGAAAGGTGGGGTGTGTCTGCCAAAACATGGGACGAAGCAACAAGTGAATCTAATGTAATCGAACTTTCCAAACACTTAAACATAAATAACGATTGTATTTATATAATGACTGATATGCTTGAGGATGATAAAGTTGTAAAACGATTAAAAGAATCAAATATAAATTATATGTTTTATTTTGATATACCAAAGTTAGTGGAACTTAAAAATAAAAATAACTACGATTTGTATAATATAGAGTGTGAAATTTTATCTCAGATGGAAGTTTCTGTGTCACGAACTCAATTATTAACATTTTATACTCAGTCAAAAATATAAATATTTTGACAACAGAATTCGTGATATAGATATGAGTCAAAATATAAAATATTCACCTCCGGGAAAATGTGGACCAACATGGACAGATGTTGAGAAAGTATTTGAGTATTATGATGGTAAACCAACTCTTATTACATTTGTTGAGGCTGAGTATGATTTTAAAATTGCAAAAAGTTCACATGAAATTGAGGGAGACTGGATCGGAATAATACACGACCCAATTGACACACACAAGTATTACAAAAACCACGGAAAATTTAGAAATCATTTGAAGGGAAAGGGATTTCTCAAGTCGCTTAGGAGGTGTAAGGGTCTTTTCTTTTTAACAAAAACAGAGTGCGACAAGTGGAAGTGTGCATTAAATAAACTTGGGTTTAATCACATTAAATGCGATTATGGATTTCACCCTATTCAAAATCACCAATATAGATTTTCATGGAATTCTTTTTTAAAAAACGAAGATAAAAGAATAATTCAAACTGGTTATTGGTTACGAATACCTTATTCAATTTTTAAGTTGGACATTCAATGTGAATTTAAGAAAACAATTGTTCCATATGATGATAGACAGAAATGGTACTTAAAATTATTTGGAAAGACTGATGGGGTTTGGGTAGATACACACGAAAGAAATTCAGTTGATAGAGTTAATCATCTTAATTATGAAAATTATTTAGATATGTTGACCAAAAATATATTGTATATGGAGCTGTGCGAGGTATCTGCAAATAACACAGTGCTTGATGCAATTCTAATGAACACTCCTTTGATAGTCAATAAATTAGATGGAGTAGTAGAATATCTCGGAGAGGGATATCCTTTATACTTTCAGAACCGTAACGAGGTAAACGAAATATTATCAGATACAAGTAAGTTGCACGATGCCCACCAGTATCTGAAAAATATGGATAAAACTAAATTTTCAAAAAAATCATTTTTAAATAATTTTTACAAATTTGTTTCAATTTAATATTTATGTACATGGGAGACGCATTCAAATATTTTGAAGAAATTCTGTGTATAAATCTTGACAGAAGACACGACCGATGGGAGTTAATGCAATCAGAATTTAAAAAAGTAGGTATTCTTGAACGTGTCAAAAGGTTCAGTGCTATTGAAGATGAAAATGGAGAAAAAGGGTGCTTTGAGAGTCATATGCAGTGCATTTTATATGCACGTGAAAAAAAACTTAAGAATATATTAATATTTGAAGACGATGTAGTTTTTCTTCCGTGCTATGATGAAAAAAAAATTGAAAAATCAATTGATGTTTTGAGTGATCACTCTTGGGAATTTTATTACATGGGTGGTTTGGAACGAAGAATTAAACCAAGACCAGAGTATAATAAACTGAAGATAAAATATGAAGGTGAGTACAACGATGATTATGATTATTTAATGGAATGCAAATCAGTTGGTTGGGCTCAATCGTATGCGGTCAATAATAGTATATACGATAAAATTTACAAAGATTACAATAACGGATTGTGGGAAATTGTTGATAAAAAATTTAATGGAAAACCAGGAGGTGCTGATAAATATTATCAAAATATATTGTGTCCTAAGACATTTGTAAGTGTTCCATCTATGACGTCACAATATGACATTACAAGTGATTTATCACGTACACATACAAACAAAAGTTTAAGAGTAAAAATAAAGTAAACATGGAAGGTAGTATAAAAAAATTTGGATTTGATAACGATAATGCCAAAACAATTGTATTTTCGTTTGCAGGACAAGGTTCTGCCGGTGTGGTTGGGTACGAGTGGGTCAATTTTTTCAAAGATAGACCAGTCAAAGTTGTGTGTGTTCGTGATCACCACAAGGCATATTATATGGGAAATCTTTATTCAGACGAAGGAAATCCAATTTCAACGGGAGTTGACTCTCATACCAAATTGTTTCAGAGTATAGTAGATGAGTCAAATTGCGAAAATATAATAATGACAGGTTCTTCATTGGGTGGATATGCGTGTGCTTTATATGGAGTTTTATTGAATGCAAATTTCGTCTTACCGTATAGTTCACAGACCTTTATTCGTACTCATCCTAAGTATGGGGAAAATGACAGACGACATTTAAAAACATATGCATATCGTGCCTCATCATCAAATGATCAAGAAAAATATTTTGATTTAACAGATTTAGATTTTACCAATTTTACGGGTGAAATGCATTTTCATTGGAGTACAAGTTGGCGAGATGAAAGATATGTAAATCATATGAAAGAATTTGCAGAAAACTATCCTAAAAATAAAAATAATGGCAATGCAGATGATATTATTGATATAAAGGTACACGATATAACTTGGAAACACGCAAAATTATGTAAAAAACTTAAGGATGCTGGAGAGTTAAGTTTACATTTTGAAAAAATAATAATATAAAGGAAATAAAATAATGAAATTTGCAGAGATGGGGTATAGGTTTAGAGAACTTACTAAACAAGCCTATAGAGAAAGTGAGATTGATTTACCTAAAATAAATTTATTACCAAAATTTCCAAAAAGTTGGTTAGACAATTTTCAAAGAATCAATTATCTATCAGAAAAATACGATTACAATTTTGTTGGAACGATTTATGTTGATCCAAGGGTGGAAAAAAATAGACAATGGGTTTTAAATTTTGCAAAAGAAAACTTTACAAAAAAATCATATTTTCGTTTAAACAGTGAAGAAGATTTTGAAAATCATACAATACTTGGTGAATATGATTTTACTAAAAATTTTATTCCAACCGTTTCCCCATACTGGTTAAAAAAATCACAAAAAAGATTTATAGAAAGACACAATCGTCTTAACAAAAAAAGATGCTATTTTGATATAGATTATTTTAATGTTCTATGTAATAGTAATTTTACATTGTGTCCCGCGGGTGATAGACCTTGGAGTCTACGATTTTTTGAAGTAATTATGAGTAAATCAATACCAATCTTAGAAAAGCAAGAACATTGTGGAGCAACCGATGAACAACGTAACATAGGATATAAATTTTATTTACTTGGAGATGATTATGTATATCGTCAAGATTGGGTTGATTACAACTACGACTTGTTTTTAAAAACACATACAATGCACGGATAGAATAAATGAAAATTGACGTAATAATAGGCCATTCCAATACACATGATTCCCGTGATAGGAATATAAAATTCATTGTTACACGTTATCAAACATTGCTTCCAAGTGCAAAAATAACAATCGTTGAACAAAACACAGAATCAGATTTGTCTGAATTAAATGTTTCGCACATATTAAGAAAAACTCCAGAACCATTTGATTATAGTCGTGGATACGGATTCAACGAAGGAGCAAAAGTAACTGACGGTGATTATCTTATATTTTCAGACAATGATATTATGTTGCATGAAGACTTGCTGAACAACTTTGCTGAACTTGTAAATGGGTATGATTTTTTTGTTCCTTCGCAAAAATTTCTTAACATTTCACGTGACGGAACAAAAAAAGTAATCGCAGGTGACAACTTTAACGAAGCATGGTTAGGAAGAAATCGTCCTAGAGTTGCCGATAATGGTGCTGGAGGAGTCTGCATCATGTCAAGAAAGGGTTTTTATGAAGTGTATGGGTGGGAACCGTCAATTGGTTCTTGGTGTCCTGAAGACGAGTTAATGCGAAGTAAAGTAGATACATTTGGCTTGAAAATAGGAAGATCACCTTACGATATGTATCATCTTGATCACGATACCAAGGCACACAGAAGACTTGCACGAATAAATGACAAGAAACAATGGAAAGAAATGGTTGAGAGAATTGCAGTATTCAAGCAAATGAACAAACAACAACTTTTAGAGCATTATAAGAAAATTGGGGAAGGGCATTGTAAATGAATAAAAAAATAAAGTCTTTGGTTTATTTTGGTGTATTTTTAAACAAAGATTATTTAGATTTACTTAGGTTACTTTTTGAGTCAATGGCAATCTCTAGTACAGATATGGGTAAATTTGATATAATGGTTTTTACGAGTAATGATTTCACAGATGATATTTCTAAAATTTCAAAACAATATAATGTCAATATTATTGTCAAAACTGTTGATTTTTTATATACAAAATATAAGGTAGGACGTAGACCGACTCAGAAAAGATACATAGATATTCTAGATGCTTCACAAATGAGTCTGCGGATATTCGAGTTAGTTGACACTAACTCGTATGATAAATTTTTATATCTTGATTCGGATATTCTTATATTAAATGACTTGAATGAAATATTTAATATGAGACTTGAGAATAAATTGTATGCAGAGCAAGAAGATACGATTGCAAGTGAACACCACGGTGCACAATTTTTTGATTTTACAAAGATAAATAAAAATACACCAGCATTTTGTGCAGGAGTTCTACTTTTTAAAAATTGTAATGAAATAAAGTGTTTGTTTGAAAAAACATTGAATCATATTCTTGAATATGTAAAATCTGGCCAAAGAATTCCACGTTGCGTAGAGCAACCGTTTTTAGTTTACAATACATTGGTTAGTGGGATGTATAATTCACAATTAACTAAAATAATTAATGGTGAAGATCAGATTCTAAAACACTTTATTGGGGCGTGTGGTTCGGGAGAAACAAAATACAAAATAATGAGTGACTATTTATCCAACATAACAATTTTAAAGAATGTGCGAAAATAATCGTTACGATAGGTATGATCATTGATGAAAAATCCGTTTGATTACTTTGAAAAAATTATTTGCATATCACCTTCATCAGATGACTTACGGTGGAATCATGCCAATAAGGTTTTTACTAAAATTGGGATTGAAAAACGAATCGAGAAATATGATTTTAAGATCGATCTAGATTTAATAAATCAAATACATGGCAAGGGGTGGAACAAAACCGATTATTGCCACTATGAAATAATATTAAATGCATATCACAAAAAGTGTAAAAATATTCTTATTTTTGAAAATGATATTCAGTTGGAAAATTATGATGATAAAACTTTATTGAAATCTTTAAAATCTTTAGATGATATAGATTGGTCTATGTTTTTTCTTGGAGGAACACCTCATAACGTCACAGGGATAACTGATACTTTAATAAAAGTTAATATGTGCCAAGTTCATGCTTATGCAATCAATGGAAAATATTTTAAAGACATATTAATTGAGTTAGCAAATAATAAAATACCCATAGATCAAACATATAAACTTTCCAAAAATAAAATAGGTGAAAAGATTTATGCGTCTCATAAGAATATGTTTTCACAAAAATTAGACGAAGAAATTCCACGTGAAAAGTTACCTCATCGGAAATTGGTTTCTGAATTCAAATGGAAATCAGTTGTAGAACCTGTTTTAAGTTTATACAATAAAAATATTTCTTTTGTTGTGTGTAGTACGGGTGACAACATTCTTGAAAGGAAAATAAAAAACAATTTTTTAGAATCACTTAAGAGGAATGATATTTGTATAAGTGATGCATTTATTAATTTAAAGTATATTGATTCTGAAAAATCATTTAGAAAACTTTCTGAAATAAAAAATCAACTATCGCAAAACAAAATATGTTTCTTTTGTGACACCAGAGTTGTTTTCCTAAAAAATTGTTTTGATGAACTGTTGAAATTAATAAATCAATACGATATAATAATCATGGGTGATGGAGGTAGCATGAAAGAATATCAATATAATACAGAAATATTAAATACAAGTTTTTGCATTATAAGACCATCAAATTACACAAGATCATTATTTTATTTTAAAGGGTCCGGTCCATCAACATTAAATTACAAAAGAAAGCATATTTCTTTTTTTAATGATAAGTTAAATTACAAAAATAAATTTACCAAGAATTTAAAAATAAAAATATTAAATCCAAGTCGGTTTTGTATGTCTGATATGTACGATGCAACCAAATCTGAGAGTATATTAAATTATGATACAGAAGAAAATTTTTCAAAACATCCTCGTTCTGTAATTTCTGAAATGAAAAAAAATAAACATTGGTATATTG
>MDTC01110386.1_pt1 | contig 13795 bp, 2 predicted proteins | sample 811181 | NCBI WGS metagenome assembly MDTC01 (sample SAMN05326644, study PRJNA326480) | marine metagenome | isolation source: seawater | place: Pacific Ocean: North | collected 2011
TGGATATACCGTAGGAGAAACTACTAAAAATATTGTAGATACTAGTGCTGAAGGTACTAAATTAGGTATTGACGTTGCTGCTGGAGCAACTGAAAATGCAATTGATTTGGGGCAACGCGCGTTAGGTGCTAGTAGTACAAGTAAATCTGATTCAAGTGATAAATCTTCATCTTCTAGTAAAAAATCTAGTAGTGATTCAAAGAAATCTGAACCAGATGACTTAGATAAAGCTATCAATACATCATCATCTACTAAGAAAAAGAGTACTAGTATCCCTGAACCAGATGATGCTACAAGTAGAACTCAGAGTTCAAAAGCTAGTAAATCCGGATACTGTTATATTGGAGAAGATAGAGGATTCCGATCTTGTATTAAAGTAAATGATCCCAATAGATGTATGTCTGGTGAAATTTTTCCAACTAGAGACATCTGTATAAATCCTACATTGAGAGAATAAATAATATAATTAATATGATTTATATTATTTACTTTCAAAATTAAGAAACGGGCTTTAATCTTCTGAATATATACCACTGTCAGCCCAACCAATTTTCTGTAACCCCATACTTCCGAATGATTCAAATGCCGTACCATATACAATAGTTGAATTAGAGGCCCAAGAGAAAGCTGGTCCTGAATTAGCATTACTTGGGTGTACATTATCGTCTGTAGCAAGATGATATTTAAAGTCAGGATTTACTGAACTAACAATATAAATATCTTCTTTAAGTTTTAATTTAACAGTAGTATTATCATAAGAAGCAAGAACGGGAGATATTGGCTGCTCAGGTACAATTGATTGTAGCTGATATCCATGAGATGAATTTGGACCATTGCTTTTTACGAAATCATCATTAACAATGTTTGTATAACTAGGATATTGTAGGTTACTAGTTCTTGGAATGTTAATAACTATCTTATTATTATTAGTTTCAGCAGACTTGTCTAATATTATAGTAGTAAAATTCCCCAAATCAGCTCCAGTTTGAACTTGTCTACGACCGTTAAAGTTATGAGTATGAAGAGGATACTCTACTTTATTTTGATATTGCCAGCTACCGAACGGACCGGGGGCTTGATGGCCTAGGGTCGGCAGCTCTCCGACCTCGGGGTAGACCGTCGGAACGTCCGGATCTTGATATGGCCACAATCTATTTCTATCAAATTCTATTATAAATTTACTTAAAATACCGTTGCCAGAAATCTCATCCGAATATACTCTTGTATTCTCATTGTATGTTGAATAAAACTTCAAGAACGGGTAAGACTGATCAAATGTTATAGTAAATGTATCATAAGTGCTAGTCCTAGAGAAACTACTTGTTGGCATAGTGATTTGGGGTAACACATAAACAGTTCTGACAGCCGACACGGCATTACCAGCAAAATCAACTGCATTATAAGTAACAGTGTATGTACCCTGAGTATTTTTATCTACCGTACTGGTTGTAGTTATCAAAGAATCATCATAGTTTATACCATTATCAGAAGCTGTTGCACCTTCATCGGTATAAGTAGAACCAAGGAGGATATAAGCTGGATTATCACCATTAATAGTAATAACAGGTAAAGTAAGATCAACAGATAAAGAAACGGTCTTTTCTGCTGAATTTCCTGCTTTATCTTTAACATCAGCAGTAACAGAATAGGAAGAACTACTTGTAAGTGCTTGTAAATCATTCCTTGGTATTTGAATAGTTAGTGAATTATCATTTACAGCTCCTTGATATGTTTTACTATTTAATTTAACTGACATCGTTTGTCCATCTTCTAGACCACTAGTTTCAACTGTAATTGTATCACCATTATCATCATCAGCTTCTGATTTATTTAAAACATTACCCCAACTAAATGTTATATTATTAATAACTGGTGCGGTTATATCTCTTACCCATGTGAAATGATCTAAAGGTCGTCCATTAAGATTTCCTGAAGAAACAGCTGAGAGACTGTCGGGAAGTATTTTTAAATAACTTTTATTCTCTACTACCTCTATTTTATATTCCTCAGAGTATGATGGTAGTGGTTCAGTATCATCTGGATCTGGTGGTATGAAGGTTATAGAGATATAGGGAGCGTCAGCCGGGGGTGGAAGGTCAACATATTCTTCTTTCCATGATGCGTTAGTAGCATCAAGTTTTATTTCTACAGAATCTTCACTGGAAGGATTTTTTGTTATTTTTATAACTTTCAGCCAGTCATCACTACCAAGTCCGTTTCCTAGTTTCCATGGTTCTGATCCAACACCAGTTTGTTCTATTAAATGTATTTCTATCTTTTCTGCATTAGACTTCTGGCCACTATTTAATTTAACAAGATTATCATTATCGCGCGCGAAAACCGAGCCCGGCCCGGCGGCGTTGGTCGCATCGTATACTGTCATTTTTATAATTGGTCTGTAAAAATTTCCGTAAATATTTTGTGAAATATTTACCTGACTCATAACATTACCACCTGGAGAAGTAAAATTAAAAGCTTGGATTTTTAACATTTGACCTTCTATATCTGTTAGATTAGGGAAATGACCAGTTAAATCATTATAAGAAATAGATGAAGTCTGAAAATAATATTTTTCATTACCATCATTGTCTGTTGATCTAGTTAATGGAATATTATACCAAGTTCCTCTTTTATACAGGTGATAGGGAAATGGATAAGGTTCAGGTTCTGGTTCAGGTTCTGGTTCTGGTTCAGGTTCGTCTGCTATTAAACTAATATCCATAGTAGAATGTTTCCAATGATTGTCCCATGTTAAGTTAGTTATATTTAAAGAATCAGGGTCAATATTAACTCTAATATAGTAAACCTTTCTGCCTTCATTTCCCTTTTGTTTGTTGAAATTACTTAGATCAAAAAAACCTTTTCCAATAATATCAATTATACTATAATTATAGGTTGTGCTAGCGTTAACCAGCATAAAATTGTCAAAAGACTCACCATTAAATGAAATATCAAGATAGTTAAACTTTATATTATCTATTTTTGGTATTGTTTTATCTATAGTAAATTCAGATGAAGAAATTTCAGTATTATTTTTATTAATGTCTTCAATATTAGTTGTAAGTTTATATTTTTCACCAGTATTAATATCATCATCATCATGTATGATTATGTTATATAATTCGGTATTTTCAATAAGCTTAGTTGTTTCATTATAAGTAACTTCTTCATCGTCATAATTAATCTCTCTTTCTCCAGCATCTATTTCTTTCTCTCCTCCTACTTGTTTAAAATTTATTATAAGAGATGTAGAATTTTTGAAGCCAATATTATCTTTGATTTTTAACTTAATATGCTTTGACGGATCATTATTAAAGTAATAATTGTAATCAGGTGGATAAAGCTTATCTGGTGGAAAAATACCCACGTAGTTAATCACGCCATTAACTACTTCACTAGGCATTCCACCATTAACTTGTGACGGTGCCCACATTCTCAATGAAAAGGGTAGTGGTTGAGGAGTTATTGTTGTGTTGTTTTCAAAAAGATATGATTCTAAGAAATGTTCAAGTTTTTTCTTATTAGTACTAACATTTTTATAAGGTTCCCAATAAGCAGCACCAGGGTTTAATGGAGGTTCAGGTGCTGAGCCCCTTTTGTAAATAGAAACTTCCCCTCCTTCAGGTACAGTTCCATTAATTTCTTTACTATTCACTTCACTAAGGAAATCTATCAAGTTTTGAGGGTCTGACCAGTCAGTTGGTAAACCTGTTAGATAATTAACTTCATTATAAGTTTCATTAGGATTATATGTAGGTGGTGGTGTTGTCCATAAAGTACTAATATTCGCTTCATTACTATCATTTGTAATTTCTGGTGGGTTAGCATCAAAAATGAGATTATTACATAGTACGGAGAGTTCGTCAGAACTATTACCTGATAAATCTGTTAAAATAAAATATATTTTTAGTTTACTATTATCTGGTGATGGATTCTCAGGTAAGGTTATTTGTAGTTTTCTTTTATTAGGTACATCAGTTGTGACCCAAGACTGGAAGTTAGTTAATGGGGAAAATTCACCTGGAACATCAGATGTAGAATTAACAAATTCAACCTTTGTTACTTCTATACCATAACAATAATCTGGTTCTGGTTCAGGTTCTGGTTCAGCTTCTGGTTCTGGTTCTGGTTCAGCTTCTGGTTCAGGCTCACATGATTCAAATTTAATACCATATGAACAAGGTAAACACTCTGATTTATTAGTATCACCTCCAGCTAATTCTTCACTACTTGTAATTGTAATTGTAATAGGACTGTTTACAGCAACATAAGTTTTATCATCGTACTCCACCTCACCAGCACTACATTGATGGGATAGAACATAGGGCAAAACTAAATCTACTGGTATAGTTTTTTCAATAGCTGTTCCTTCTTCAAGATGTATTCCAGAATAATCTGTTGCATGTATAGTGTATGTTAGGTTTCCACTTGGATAAGAGCCATCACTATAATCATCTCGTTTAAGTTCTAGAATTACTGTTGCAGACTTGTTATCCTCTGAATAAAAATAATGGATACTTTTATTAATTTCACTACCACCTATAGAAAAATCTACAGAGAAATAACAGTAATCAGGAGAATCTTGTGAATTTTCAAGATATAAACATTCAGGTTGTGGTTCAGGTTCAGATTCAGATTCAGATTCAGATTCAGGTTTTGAATATCTAATTTTTTTATTAAATGTTAAATTTAAGTAAAATTTACTATCATCACCTAATCGTGATTCTGAATATTTATTACAAATAATTTCATTTTTACAATCTATTTTCAATTGTACATTATCTATTTGTAAAGTTAAAGGACTTATTTGATAGGGATCACTATTGTTATTAGTACAAATAGAAGTAAAATTGATTTCATACATTATATATCCATTATTCATGGTGTCCTCTACAGGAAAACTACATATCCAATTAATATTATCATTACTTTGATTCACGAGTTCATTACTAGAATCTTGATCTATCGTCTTAAATGGGGTTGACTCATCTTTGTTAAAAAATTTAATGTTAACATTTTTTACGGCTTCGTTAGTTTTAAATACTAATTTCACAAGATCATCAGTTTTTGCATAGTAGTGATAATCCTCACCTGTATATGATTGAGTTGAGTTAACATCGCAATCACAATTAATTAAAGAATCTCCTTTATAACACGATTCGTTACTACTTGTTGTAGAATATAATAAAGAGCATTCTACTTTTGGTTTCCTAGAGTCAAATTGTATCGTTTCAGTAGTTGACTCATATATATTATTTGTTATATCAGTAATGATATATTTAATATACATATCAGAGATTACATTATCATGACCTATATGTATTGGTTTCTTAGCTAACATTTCAATATAATAATCATCACTCTTTTTTAATAAGACTGCTCTAATTGGACTTTCTGTACAAGATTCGTTTATCATATTATTCCATATTTGAGTCACGTTCCAATCACTAGTATCATCATTAATACCTTGAGTAGTTGGATTTATAAATTCAGTTTTACAAAATTTACCTTCTTGTGCTGAAAATCCAGAATCTCCATCTGAATTAAACCTATAACAAACTGATATTTTAACATTATCACTCAATCTAGCAAGTTTTCCATCTTTTTCTGACATTGTAAGGAAACATAAATTAGATGATTTTATTTTAGAAGTAATTTTGATTACTTCTGTGGCCGAACTAATGATATTTGAATTCATGCAGCTACCACCTTGTTGTGGATAACCAGTAACTTCAGTAATTATAGGTATATCAGTACAATTTGTATTAATTTTAAATTCGTCAAAATTTGTAGAAACAGTTTTAGGGTCGGTTTCAGAACCAGATAAATCTGTTAAATATATTGTTGCACCACAACATTCATCTTGTACAGGTAAACTAAAACTTAGTTCTTTGCTTTGTATTTGAGGTAATTTAGCTTCCTTAAAGTTTATTCTACATTGATATTGAGTTATTGAATCTATTGGTTGTTTCCATCCACGTCCAGTACCATCATCTTGAGAAAAGTTTTCAAAATCAAAATATTCTGTTATATCTTTTAAATCTTTTGAATCGGTAAAAACTGAAGAAAAACAATCTTCTGCAACTTTCTTATAAAATATTTTAATATCAGTATATTTTTCATTTGTAGATTCTATAAGCAATTGATTATTAGTTGTTAAAGAAATAATAATATGACTGTAGTTTTGTGTTTGAGAATTTAACTTACATTTACCTGACCAATCTGTTTCAGGTTCAGTTTCAGGTTCAGGTTCACAATCTATTTCATTTTGTTGATCATCTTTATGAATAAATTCTACACCATTAACATCTTCATTTTCATAAAATTTTACAAGGATAGCAGTTCTATTATCACTATTAGAAATAATATTAGTTGTATTATAAATACATGTAAAATTTATAATGTTTGATCTACCAGAACTATATTTTATCAGATCAAGTGTACTTATATTTGACCATTTAGAGTTAAAACATGATAGATCATTATATATTATTTCATTATCACAATAGGATAAGTTTTCTTCACGATTATAATTAAAGCCAAAAATATTTTTAAAATCTGTAATTGTAAAGTATTGAATCAAGTATATTTTTATAAAGAATAGTTTGAATATATCTACTAAATTTTCTTGTTTAAAATTAGATTTATTAGTTTGTAAATCTAATAAACACTCAAGACGATTTAATTCTATTAAATAGATGGCAAGTTTTTCTTCTGTGTTACTTGTAAATACAGGAGCTGTCTCGCATAATTCAGATGAATCATAATCTTCAATTATATTATTAATCATTATATTAACGGATGATCTATCAGATTCCAAATAACTAAGACATAAAATTTCAATAATATCTTCAATTGTAATATTATTACTAATCGTAATCTCACTACTTCCTAAAAGTCCTAGATCTTGTAAGTCAGAAATATACACACTTACAACAATTAGGCTTGGATTAAAAATGCTTTTTAATAAATCTATGTATTTTGAACTTATTATACCAAAAGTTTTACTGTAATATACTAATATTTCATTAAATGTATATTCTCGTACAATATCAGGATAATAACCACATAAATTAGTGTTATTATCAAGGGTATTTATAATTTTACTCGTTGTAAAGTTGTTACTTGAGTTATTAAAAGTAATATTAGGAAAATTATACGGAACATCAATATCATTTATATTAGTAATTGCATTTAAGCTATTAGATTCTAAAATTGATGATTGTACTATATTATTAGAAGAGACTCTAGTACTACTCATCATTATATTACCGTACTCATCTTGAATATTTCCAAACCAAGATCGCAATTGTATATATCCTGATGGTAAAATAACAGGTATTAACTCGGAAAGATAAAAATCGCCTATACAATAATCCATAGTACTATCATTACTTTTACTCCCATCATTACAATTATTTATATTTTTATAATCTTCTAGTGTAATTGATAATGGTGTTCCATTTACTCCTCTACCTATGTCACTAGCGTTTACAATTAATACATCTCCATTATTATAATTAGAACCTTCGCTAGTTACCGTTATTGATGTAATTTTAGTAGATGATGTTGTTATATTAGCTGTTGCACCCTGACCTTCTCCTGTTTGTCTATGTAATGCGACATCAAAAAATGTAACTGTCCCATCACCATTATTATTAGTAAAACTTGTAATATCAACTGGAAATTCTAAAGTATTTGGGTCTATACTAGACAATAAAGCTTTATTACCAGTATTTAATCTTGTATTATCTATTTTACTAGTATCAAAATCTTGTAAATTGTATGGATTTATATATCTTGGAACACACTTGATCTGTAATAATATTCTCCATTCAAACATAAATTTATAATCTTTTTCACAATCAGTCGCATTCTCACTTAAATTAAGACTACATTTAACTTTTGTTCTTGAGTTTTGTAAAAATACAAATTCTTCAGGATAAACTAAGCTTCCAAATTCAAAATAATCTGACAGATAATGTTCTATTAAATTACCATCAATATCTCTTTTAAAAAAGTATCTATCATTGTCAAAAGTTCCTTTATCATATAGTTCAATAATTTTTGTTTGAGAAACAGCATAAACGACTTCATTTGTATTATTATCAAGTTTTTTGTTTGAAAAAAATCTAAAATAAAAATTATAGGGATTATATTTCTTTGTATTTGAACATGTGTTTATTTTCCTGTCTTGCATCCACTGATATACATTATTAATTGTCTGATAATGATTAGCCATATCTATTTCATCATCATCATAATTACATTTATTATTGCCATACCTAGTACAATCGTCATAAATGTTTTGATATTTAGTTTTTTCAAGACAAAACTCCTGTTGTATGTCATTTATAGTTTTAATAAAATTTTCACACGATGATGAGGAACAAGGACTAGATTCACTTTGCGTATTAGTATTAGGACTACAAATTGAATTGAAGTTATCATCAATTGGTTGTGCTGCACATTCTGCTCTAATAACGACAATATTTGATGTAAACTTACATTGTGCACTTATCAATCCTTGGAGAGTATTACCACTTGCTCCGTATATATCACCGACAATACTTAATTTAGGTTTTATTGTATCAACTGGTGTTATATATCTGTTGATTGTATAACTATTTGAATCATTATTAGGATCATAGTCATAACTTAATAAGAGTTTTTTACCAGATACGTCCACAGATTTCTTACCATAAGAAATATCAATTCTTGGTTCAGTAACATTATATCTTCTGATAAATAAACTAGTATTTTTTGCTTTACTTGATGTAAATATAGGATATATAAGGTTTTCATTTTCATCAAATATATTAGATTTCCATAATGCTGGATATATTTCTGAACTATAAATTTGACTTTTACACGATTCTGAAGTACATGATAATGATGAGTTTTGGTTATCTGAATCACTATCCTCATAATACATGTACATGTATGTAAACCATCTTTTCTGTTCTTCTACTTTTGGTATGTATATATTTCCAGCATATTTACCATTATAATCGCTATTTTCATTATACCAAGGACAACAATACATTGGATTAGTAGATGAATTTCTGTTAATAATAAATGTACTTTGGTCAGAACATTCACCATCTTTGTAAATTAGAAAATTGGTAGCTGTTAGTTTATTTTTGATTTCAGGTTCAGGTTCAGGTTCAGATTCATTCTTGCATATTTTTAAATCTAAAGAAGCTATCTCACTTAATTTACACGTTGTATTAGAAAAATTATAGATTTTCTTAGTAGAAATATTAAATCTTGGATCAGGAGATGTTGTAGTTTCTGTTGGTGGATCTGAAACTTGTGTTGTATTAGCTATAAGATTAGCAGGAATTTTAATTGTTGTATTATTAATGTTAACCCAAAACTCTAGAGCTTGTAATAGATCATTTATATTTTTGTCTCCTGTAAACTCTAATTGATCCATTTTAAATTGAAATAATATTGTTAAATCACCATTATCATCTTTTGAACACCTAAGCGTATCAATTGTAAACCAATCAGAATTATTAGTATTGTATGTAGGTGGTGGCGCACTATTAATTTTATACAATGTACTAGATTCTAGTTGTGAACATGAATTAGTTTGTTCTTCAGTTTCATTTGTAACTGGAGCGATAAATTCAGCTTCTACTTCAGGTACAGGTTCAGGTTCAGGTTCAGGTTCAGGTTCAGCTGAATTTTTAACTACTTGAATTCCATTATCTGTTGCTGATGCTTTAAGCGGATCCGGACCAAACTCAGCAGTTGAAGCAGAAAAAGAAGAGAGAAGAGAAGATTCTACATACATATAAACTATATCCGGTGTAGTATTATCTGGTGTAAATGTTGCTACACCGTTATTACATGAAATTGACCCAGAGTAAGTAGATAATCTGGCATTATCATCTGGTGGAAATATAGAATTATCTGGAGTATTATTATATAAGCTATTGTCAACATTGATATTTGAAGTAATAAATAACTTATTATAGTGATCGCTTGGTGGTGTTCTATCGTTATTTGTAGTTATACTATGATTAGTTTCACTTTGATCAAACTTATATGTTTTACCTACTTCAAACTTTAATTTATCGCGTTCTACTGGTTTATCTTGAGAATCTGTAAGACTAATATATGATACACCATGAAGGTTAGTCACAAACACTTTATAGGTTATAATTTCAGGTTCAGGTTCAGGTTTAGGTTCAGGTTTAGCTACAGCTTCAGCTTCAGGTTCTATACAATTTTCATTATAAGGACATGTAATATATTCTCTTAAACAACTATCTTTTATGTGAACATGTATATTATTACAACAAGTAAGCTCTTTTTTATTTGGTAGAGTATTTTCTGAATTAGATTTAATAGTAAAAGATAAAAATGATTTAGCATTGCCAGCACTTAGTGTAATGCCAGACTCTATTTCTTCACAAGATTCAGGTTCAGGTTCAGATGTAGAGGGTGAATATTCACTTAATAGTGAAATAGTTGTATTTTTTATAGATATATTATCTAATAATTCACGTGTACTTATATCAATTGATTTATAAAATGAAGCATATTCTTTTTGTATACTATATAAAACTGTAAATTCATTTATTACTATTTCAAAATCAACATTTGTATTTTCCAAATAATTTTTTGGTGAGTAATCTGCTATTGCTACACTATTGTTACTATTAGCATAATGACAAATAGCTCCTTCACAATTGTCTCCATACAATAAATAATCCCACATACTTATTCCTATATGGTTGGTTGGTTGTTGTGATGACTTGGTATTAATAAATTCTTCTTTATTTACAGGTAAAGCTGGTGCTGGAAATAATATAGGTTCAGTACGATCATATAGTGGCCATACTTGTACAAAATCACCACTGATTTCACGAGGATTTCCTGTTTCAGTATTATTAGTATTAAAAATCTGTATGTAATATTCTTGTTCAAAAAAGTAACTTTTACTACTCCATTTAACTCTTAACCATGGGTCAAACCATGGTTGATTATTACCATGATAATCTAATCCTGCTGGTACTATAAGAGGTTTACTTGGAGTAGGACCATATTTTTCTAGATAACAAGTATCACCTGTACTACAATCATTATTATTTCTACAACTTTCATTATTTGGAGGAGGTATTTCCCTAACAGGTTTATTAGAATACCAATCCCAGGGATTTAGTTGTAATGCTTCTTGATCTAATGATAAGTCATATGGTCTAGTATTAAGTGATATAACGCTATTAATTTCTGGTTTACTTGTGTAATAACATACAATTTTATATTGTCCTAATTCAGGACGATTATTAATTGCTGAATCATTTTTCCCCCAATCACTTTTATTGGTATTTAATCGCATATTAGACCATTGTTGTAAAACATAACTAGGCCATTGAGGTTTGTTATTATTATTATTTTGTGTAGTGTTAATATTATTACCAATAAAATGTACATCATTTATAATTTCATTCCCATTAGGATCAAAAACGTGAATAGTAATATCAGACCTTGTATTTTCGTTTATATCTATAACTGTATTTGGATATATAATAATGTAATCTATAAATTCTTCAATATTACCAGAATGAGGAACACTACTATAATCATCATCAAAAATCATGTAATTTTGTGTTGGATTTTTTTTAAATACAAATTGAAACTGAAGACCTTCAATTGTTTCTGATGAAGAAGAAAAAGGATAAGAAATAGTATCTTGAAATGGTTTTGCACCATTATTAATAACAGTAATGTTATTAGTATTTATAGTACCAGTAATAATTGGATTAGAATCTGTAGAACTATAAGTAACCCATTTTCCAGAACTATCATAAAAACCACTAATAGATGTATCAGTATATCTATAATTACCATCACTGTCATAGTAACCTTCATAATGAATGTCGCCAGAAGACCCACTTTTAAATACAGGGAATCCTTTATCTCCTTCTTCCCATGTTGTCTGAGGCCATTTTTCTGAACCACCTTTATATGTTCTTTTAACGGGTGTGTAGTTAACTAAATTATCATTTTCATTTAAATAAAGTTGATTGTTTATCGGGTTTTCAGAACTATCTAATAGATTATTTCTTGTATCAGGGTTATTTACATCTCCCAAAACAGGAAATGGATTTGTTTCAGGATTATCAAGTTTACTTTTAGATATTCTTGGTACGTCAGATGCAGACAATGGTATTGGATTAAATGGTTGCTTATTAGGACATGTTAATAATGTAATACCTGTAGGGTTTTCTTCTTCTCCTTGAAGTCTAGATAAAGTATTACTACTTAACCAATCACTAATATCATTGACTCCTCCATCTTGACCACTAGCATTATATCCATATGCATTAGGGTCAGTAGTTAAGGTATTTCCTGGAACTCTATTCATAGTTTGATAAGCATATTGTTTTTTTTTATATCTATTAATACCTCTAGAGAGATTAGCATATTTTTGAGCTTTTGTTTGCCTATTACCTCTGTTATATTTAAGGATTTCAGCTTTTCTACGAACATTAGTTTTTTTGATATTATTACTAACCGTAGCAAAAGTATTATTACCGTTATTGTAAACACATGATGTGTTAAATCTACTCCATGGTCTAGTAAATCTAGTTTTAACAGTTACAATCTTTTTCTCATTAGATTCACTAGAAGAAATAATAGAGCAATCAAGATTGCTAGAGTTATTTTTTACAGAATCGGATTTTTTAACATAATATTTTGTATCATCTACACATTTGTTATTTCCATTATGAGGTAAATTCAAATCTTTACAAATTTCTTCATTAGTAGTTGATGCATTAACTAATAAATCATCATATACCTTAGTATTTCTCTTACTCATAATTTATATAAATCAATAATAAATTATGAATATTCTTCTTAAAAACCTCCGTAACCATCTTGTTGTGATCCGGTGTTAGCAAAGAACCATCTTAATGAAAAGTATCTAGGTTTAGATTCATTCATATCAGAACCCACCATTGTCATATTAGGACCTTGATCAATAATAGACTGAATATGGCTAGTTCCTAAAGCGTAGTTCCAATACCATAAATTTGATGTATATCCAGAGAATCCACCATTCATAGACATGTATACATTACCATAGTTTTGGAAAGGGACACCACTCAATTCATGTCTTTTGGTCACAGTTCCGTTGATATAACAATCAACTGTTGTATTTTCAACACGAATCATAACATTAATCCATTTATTAAGAGGTACATCTTCAATGATAATTTTTTCTTTAATTTTATCAAAAGTATTCATAATAACAAGTAAATTATTTTTGTTAGGTGTAATATACAACCCAGGACCATTATTTGGCTCATTTAACCCTGTTGGAGCCTGAGTGTAATTAATATCATCATTTCCTTTATGGAAAATATGCTTAAATGTACCAGCACCATAATCTAAATCATCAATATAGATCCATACAGACCAAGTAAATTCAATACCATCGCGTTGATTATTAGATCTTAATATGGGTTTTGCACCATCTTTTGATGGATCTTGTTGAACAACTAACATATGTCTAGCATCAATCATACCATCAATCATATGTGGATTTCCGGATGGAGAGAAAATCCAATTTAACAATGCTACACCATATCTTAGAGTCATTACAAATAGTAAAATAACTAATAACAAAAATGCAAATTTAGCTACTGCACTGTTAGATTGTAAAAAATCTTTAGTTCCTTGTAATGAGAAGCTGCTTGAAGTACCAGCTGAACTGCCAGAATTACCAGATAAACCTAATGAACTCATATCTTATATATTATAATATAAGAAATAA
>MDTC01055007.1_pt1 | contig 13793 bp, 12 predicted proteins | sample 811181 | NCBI WGS metagenome assembly MDTC01 (sample SAMN05326644, study PRJNA326480) | marine metagenome | isolation source: seawater | place: Pacific Ocean: North | collected 2011
TAGGTGCTCATCATTTTTCAGTATCCAGTTTATGTTTTAATCCTATAATGTTTGGAGCTTTTTATTTCAAATATAAATATTTTTCAAAATAAAAAAAAACCTATTTCTAGGATTTTTTTTAATTAAATATATTGAAAATATATATCCTATCTCCTTCTTCTCTTTCTCACCCCTTTTCTCTTCATCTCTATTGTCATTGTCATTTCTCTCTTTTTCTTGATAAATATATGTGAAAATTGAGCTATTGAATTTGGAGAAATTGGTCGTTTCTTATGAACTGCTTTTTTCCAGGAATCAAAAAAGACTTTTGTTCTTATATTCCTAAAAGCAACTAGTATTCGTTTCTCTTTACATCCTAAACATAAACTAGTAACTCCTTTCAAAACTGTTTCTGGATATTTGAAAAATTGACAAAAACCGTCACAACGATTTATTCTTTTTTCAATTTCTGTAATTAAAATCTCAATATACATTGATTTCACTTCCTTATCGGTAATCATAATAAAATATTCCATTTTATCATAAATGGTTAATAAAAATATTATAATTTAAAACAATCAAATTTTTTACCCCCTTTATAAAATATTAATCACTTATAAACAAATACCTTATAAAATATAAGTATGAATAGCTCACAAAGTTGTCCCATTTGTTATGAACCCATTAAAAAACCATTTATCAAATTAAAATGTAACCACACCTTTCATGTTTATTGTATTTACAATTGGGTTTACGGACATAAAAAAAAATCTTGTCCTATTTGTCGTCGAGAATGTAAAAAAGAATTGGATGATAAAATAATCATTATTGAAAAAAATGAAAATCTTGAATTACTTACTTGGGTTGTAAATTCATTTTTATTTACAGTTATATTTTTTTTATTTTATTTAATTTTCACCTTTAATTTACGAAGTTCTTTTGGTGTATCATATTCTTTTTTTACCTCAATTTGTACATTATATTTAATAAATTATGTTATTAATAATATGCCAGATAGTTATTACTCAATATAATAAATATACATAATATAAGATTGGATTTTCATTTTATTGGTGTTCCTGTACAATGAGAATCTTCTTCTTCTCCACAAAATTTGTTTTCTTTTATAAATTGTAACATTTTTGTCAGATGATGATATTTCTTTACAACAGGTAATTCTAGGTAGATTAATTAACAATAAATTGGGTATTATTATTTTCCTAAATTTTTTAAGTGAAAAACAGAAAGGTAATCCAGCTAAATTTCCAAATAAATATTGCCTAATTTTTAACCAGGGTATTTCAGAAAAATACATTTAAATATAAATACATTTAAATTTGTTTTTTTAATTTTATTAATTTTTCAATAACCAATTTTGAGGTAAACATATATGGGTAAATCTTTTGTTTAATGAATAATCTTTAAATTCTTCAATAGTTACTTCTTTTTTATGTTTATGAATATTATGAATTATTTTTGTATTTATTAATCCTTTTTTACTTGAATTTATAGTAAATGCAATATGACCTTGATCTTTAGGATTGTAATTTTGTATTAACAAAGTTCCTTTTGGATAAACTTTATTAGGAATTATTTTCTCTAATCTTTTTTTTTTTTTTAAATAATCAAACCACTCATAGGTTCCACCTATACAACAACCAAAAAAATTTCTTTCACCTGGTAATTTTAACCCCATATATCTTCTTATTAAATTAACAAAACCAGCACAATTAGCACCTTTTTTTTTAATATAATTAATAGATGGTGGTTTAGAATTATCAATCCAAAAAGGTGGTCCATCTTCAGTAGGCCAATTTTTTCCATTAAATAAAAATAATTTATAAGGTGTTCCAACTAATTTTTTCGCATACCGTATTGCTTTAGAAACCATTTTATTTTGATTTTCTGATAATATATATTTGCTCATATATTTTATAACAATATTTTTTTAAGTGTTTCAATATCGTTTTTAGATAAAATAGATTCAAGATTAATTTCATAATCATTTTTACATAAATAGCATTTAATTAATCTAAAATAGTGGTTTTAGCAATTTTAGACAAAACCAAATATGGATCCATATTACTTGCAGGTCTTCTATCTTCAAGATAACCACGTTTATCTCTGTTTGTAAATCTCGGTATTCTTATAGAAGAACCCCTATCTGCAACACCATAACTAAACTTCTCCATGGATGCAGTTTCATGTTTTCCTGTTAATCTTTGGTCATTATCCTTACCATATACCGAAATATGTTCGTGGTGTTTTTCTTCTAATTTTTCAATTGCCTTCATTATTACATCTAAACCATTTTTTTCACGCATGGATTTCGTGCTGTAATTAGTATGACAACCAGAACCATTCCAATCTCCCTTAACTGGTTTAGGATGAAAATCAATACCAATGTTAAAATCTTCTGCAGTTCTTACTAATAGATACCTTAGCATTAGTAAATCATCAGCAGCTTTAATTCCTTTTTCACAAAGTTGCATTTCGCACTGTCCTGGAGCTACTTCAAAATTTAAACCAGTAATATTAAGACCACAAAACATAGCGTGTTCTAGAGATTTTTCAGCAACTTTTCTTCCAAAAATTTTACCTGCTCCTACTCCACAATAATAAGGTCCTTGAGGACCTGAAAATCCACATACTTTATTTTCATTAGTTTTATGATACAGACCCAAGGGTAGATGATTTTTAATATCATAAAAAAAAAATTCTTGTTCAATACCAAACAATGTATCTTCTTCAACTACTTTTTCATTTTCAAATATTTTTAATGCATCAGGGCGATTATTATCAGGGTGAGCTTCACCTGATGGCAACCAGGTATCACATAATACAAGATACGTTTTTTCTAATAAATTTTTACGAAAAGGATCTGGATAAATAGATACTGGTTTTACATAAACTTCTGAATCAGAACCATTTGCTTGTTCGGTAGAACTTCCATCATAATTCCATAATCCAGGAACTATATCTGATACACCCATCTCTTTATTTACAACTTTAGTTTTAGATCTAAAACCGTTGGAATGGTCTAACCAAATATATTCATATACTGTTTTCATTCTGTAGGCATAATACTTTACTAATCTTTAAATATTTTATTTTTATATATCAGTAATAAGATGGATAAAAAAAAAGAATTTGAAAAAGAAGAAAGAAAAATAAAAAGAGAGATGGAAAGATTTTATCAATTAACTGGATATAAAGATTTAGACAAATGGCAAGATTTTATGAATAAAAGTTGGGATAAACGAGATAAAAATAAATATAAAATTAAACCTATTGGAACAGTTAAAAAAATTTATGCCAAAGAAATCATGTCATATAAAGAAGGTTTAGAATTAGAAGGGAGTTATCTAGATGAAGAATACTATAAACACAAAGCTAAAGAAAATAACGTAAAAACTTGGTTAATTGATTTTGACTGTGATGTGTATATCAAAAAAAAAGGCAAGGATAAATTATTATTTGTATTTAGGAAAAAAGTAGTGAGTGAAAAACTTATGAATCTTGGTATTGAAAATTTTAGAAAAGTTGCCAAACAAAAAAAAATTAACAGAGGAGCATATTCGGGGAAATTAGATAGGAAAAAAATGCCAAGATACGTTGGCGAATGGTATCATCCGGGAACTTTTATGACCAGATATTATTCATCTGTAAGTGGTAAATTAGGAAAAACTACTATAAGTAACATGAGTCCAAGTAATATAGTAGGGTATTACGATAGACCCGATAGGAATCTAAAAGGAAAAGGATCTAATTTAAGAAAAACACAATTTTTGAGAGATTTTCCAATAAGATGGATAATGGGACGAGAGTATTTAAAAGAACTTTTTAGAATTTACAAGAATTTATATGAAGATTTACCAGGTGATAATCCTTACAAACTTCAAATGAAAGATGCGTGTGTAGCTAAAAATGCTTGTATTTCAAACACTTGCTTTTCAACTGCAACTGTAAATTATTCGTCAAGAAGTGCAATGCATATTGATAAAAAAAATAAAGATGGTGGTATTGCTGTTTTGTCAGTAATAGAAGATCGTATCAACCCAAATACATATGATAGTAGTTATTTAGGATTACCCCAGTATGGAGTATGTGTTAATGTAAGACATGGTGATATAATTGTATGTGATAATAGAGAATTGTGGCATGGTAATACTGAATATATTCAAAAAAAAGACAAGATTTATGATATGGGTGAAAAATATAAAAATGGAAAAATAATTAAATTAAGAGATCAGGAAATAATTAATAAGTGGTATTTTAATCGTTTTTCTGTGGTTGCCTATATGAGAGATGATATTGTAAGTAATATTTTAAAAAATAAAGGAAAATGTTTAAATCAAATAGATTCATTAGGAGTTCAAATTGGTGGTAAATTTAAATCATTAAAATATTTCAGAAAATTAATTGACAAAGGATATTCTATTGAATATGTTTTAAAAAAACTAATAAGTAATGATAAATAAATAGTTAAAATAAATTTTATTTTAAATATTTGAATTTTTGTTAAAATTATGATAAGATTAATCTTGTAATTTAATTAATCCAAGTAAAGAAGTTGTGTAGGATAATGTTTGAATCATACTATTCAACCTCATTTTAGGAACTTTATCTTTTAACTTATCGCATTTATTAATAAGACTTTTAATTTCCCTTTTATTCATACTTTTTAACGAAAGTTTTTCTACACCCCTGGATATATCTTCTAATGTTGAATAATTATATTTTGATAGGATTTTTAAATTTTTTTTAATGGTTTTATTTTTTTTAACACCTCCATCTTGATCATTAAGATTCAATTTGTGTGTTAAGAATAACAAAATTAACCCACCTATGATATTAGATATAATTGCAATTATAATTGTAACAACACTCTTTTTAAAAATATTAATAATTTTATCATCTTCTTTCTGTTGTGCAGATTGTTTTTTTAGATTTTCTATTATCATTTTAAATTTTTGAAGTTTTATATCAGTAATTAATTTATTATTTTTGGCGTTTTCTTTTAAAAATAGATATTCTTGATATGACAAATATTTTTTTATTAATTTTTCTTTTTTTCCTTGTTCCATTTTTTCGAAATCTACAATTGTATTTAATTCTTTAAATTCATTTTCAAGATATTTTTCAATAAGTTTTATTTTATCTTTTTCCCCATCCTTATTAATTTTTTCTTGGTAATTTTCATAATTATTAGATATATTTTTAATACTTTTTGAAATTTTAGCCTCTTCTGAACTCATTAATATAATGTAAGAATATAATATTAAAACTATGAATTTATTAGAATTACCCAAAGAATTAATTCTTAAAATATTTTTATTTAATTTCATTAAAGAATATCAATCAATATTAATTTGTAATAGTAAAACTATACATCAATTCAGATATAATTTTATAATTCATAAATTATTAGAATTTAATAGTTTGAAAATAATTTATAATAAAAAAAGTCTTTCTTTTAAAAATAAAATTAATTGTTTATCGGTTCAAAAATTTAAATTAAATAAAACGATTTTTGATATAGTATTCAAATATGAAAAAGATTTAAAATTACTAACCGATAATTAAAAATAAATTTTTTTTAATAAATATTATTTAATAACTTATTATTAAATATATTTTTATTTATTACTAATTTCATAAATTTTTTTGATTAACATTTCAGCATTATTATGAAAATTTTTAACAAAAGATTCTGAACTGTGAAATTCATCATCTGACCATTTTGTAATTCTATCTTTTAGACTGTCTTGGGGTGACCAAAAAAAACTAAAAGGTAAATTTTTATGATAAATTTTGTTACCAGTTTTTTTATTTATTTCTTCAATAAAATTACCTTTATTTTTATCTAAAAACCAATTCAAAAATTGAATTTGTGCTACATTCAAATTACCTTCATATTTAACACCTTTTGAATTTTTTGCTGTTCTTCCCCTATAAAAATATTTATTTTCTTTATTTTTAAAAATTTCACCAACTATACAATTTCTTTGATTTTGTAATTCATTTAAGTAATCTTCATCATTAGCATCATATTCATCTTTTTTATTACATGTGTCAAAAATATGATCCGGTGATTCCAATGATGTTACCTTAAGTCCTACCTTAGATTTTTTTGTTACCATATTATATTTATATCCTAAAGTAAAAATACATGGTTCTTTTTTGTCATTATTTGTTTCAATATCAATATACCAATGTAATGTTTTGTTCATTACATCCGCTGAATCTCCTAAAAATTTATTTAAATATGATAAAATTTTCGAGGGTTTAATAACTCTAAGACTATATTTGTCATTGATTGAAAATATAGGTTTGTTATCAATGCAATCACAAATTTCAAAATTTCTGGTTATATCTTTAAAATTTGTATTTAAATATGAAATTTTGAATAAAGCACTTTCAAGAGATCCTCCATTTTTTTGATACTCAATAAAAAATTTTGAATTTAATATATGAGTATTAAAGATGTCAAAATTTATTTTTAGACTAAACATATTTTCAAAATGTTTATCTTTTTTTTCAATAAATTTTGTAAATAATACGCCATATCCTTTTGCTAATATAAAACTTACCTTATTTCCTATTCCCTCAGTGCTTCTTAAAAAACTTATCTTGTCCATATGTAAAGCATCTGACAAGTAATCTCCAATAAATGGCAATCTCATTGCTTCTTCTAATTGACTCGGTATCACATTTTCAAGTAAATCTAAATTTTTATATTTTATAAAACCTGCACCTTTTGCAGTTGCAGCTAAACCTATAAGGGCACTAGCTGTTTTTAACCATTTATCTTTTTTACTAATTTCAGAATCTTTTTCTGAAACATAAATTTTAAAAAGTTTAGACATGTCTTTGTATCCACTATTAATTTGTTTCATTTTCTTTATTGATTTTAATAATAAACTAATACCTTTCATATGTCCTAATCCTGGAACAAATAAAGATGCAATTGTAATCATTTCTGAAAATGTGCTTAAATTTTTTAAATTAATATTACTAATAACCTTTTCTTTAAAATTACCAGGAGGAGGTTTTGTTTGCATATTTTCAAGTGCGTCTAAAAATATTTTTTCGATGTGAGTTACTTCAGCTTTTGTAAATCTATTTTGAGTAATTGGATTAAAAAACATTATTTCTAAATCATTATCTAAATCTGTTTCATTTTTAGATTTTATTTCATTTTTGTATTGTAATAATTTTGGTGAAATTAAATTATAATAAAATTCTATTACATTTAAATGAAAAATTAAATTATTTTTATCACAATTATGACAGGGAAATTTAAGTATATATTCTGTTTTTTCAATTTCATTTAAGGTAACATCTGAGATTTCTTTTTTACCATCCTTTATATATTCCCATGATTCCTTGCCAATTGCAATTATTTCCCAATACCTTCCTTTTAAATCTTTAAATTTATTAAAAATATATTCATTTTCCGAAACAGTAGGATTACTAATCACACTTTTGTTTCCATCTTCAATAGTATTATTTACACTCTCCGGTGTATTATTTTCCGAATTTGAAGCATTCGATTTTGTCTTATTAATTTCAATAAATTTTTTTTTAAAATTTTCAAATTCATATGTAAGAATTTTAATATCATTTTTTTGTGATACATGTTTTCGAATACATTTAAAGTAAATTATTTTTTTTTCATTTTCCTCTAAATAAATATCATTAAAATAAACAATAGAATTACTTCTATACATTTTATTTTCTTCCCATTTATCCTCACCTGTAAATGGAGCGTATCTTGAGTTGCTAATTTTTTGTTTAGCAATATACTTTTCTGTAGAAATGAATGAATCTAATTTAAAGAAATTTTTTTCAACGAATATATAATCACCTTTATTATAAGTTTTATTTTTTTCCCAAACCTGTTTATTCTCACTACCAATATCCATATAATTGTTTAAAAGTAATTTAAATGTGTAACTTTCATTATTATTTTCTGAATTTGAAGCATTTGAAGCATTTAATTTTTTATTTATTTTTTTTTTATTTGTTATAATTCCTGATACCTTAACACCAGCATTTTTGTCATCGTATATAATTTCATCACCTACATTATATAATATTAACTCATGTGGATTTATAGTTTTTTGTAATATAGGTTTTTCTAAATTGTTTATTTGTTTATGTAAATTATCAATTTCATCATTAATTTGTTTTTTTTCAGAATCGGTTTTTGAATTTTTTTTTTTTTATATTTGATTCATAGAGTAAGTTTTTTAATTTAATTATTTCAATATCATTATTATTTTTAATTCCCAAAAGTTTAAATTCTCCATTAATTTTTTGAATTATTGCTTCACAATTATCGGTCATGTTATTTTGAAGGAAATTTAATTTTGGAGGAATACAAACCTTTGAACATATTTTACCTGTAAATTTAATATCATTTTCAGTGTTTTCTAGATTTATCAAATATTTTAATTGTTTATCATTTAATTTGTTAATTCTTTTAAAATTATCTAATCTAATTTTTTCAATAGGATTTTTTGGTTTAAATAAAATATTTACATCACTTTTGATAGAACTGTTTTCAGAACTGTTTTCAGAACTATTTTCAGATTTATTTTCAGATTTATCATCAGACTTATTTTCAATTGTATTCTTTGTTACATTTTTTTTTTCACCTTGTTTTACAAAATCAAAAAATTTAATATAATTACAACTATCATATTCTGAATAACAGGTTGTAGAATAAATAAATATTTCAGATAAAAAATTTTTACCTATATTTTGTACCATATATTTATTACTTTCAATATTGTTATCAAAATTATATATTTCATTTATTGATTTTTCAATAAGTGAGTCTAACTTTGTTATAATCTCGTCATCTGTAATATTCAATTTATGCATAATATTATATTTGAAATGACCTAAATTATTAAAAAAATTTTTTTTATTTTTATTATCTTCAAACAAATTTATAATTTTTTGAATTTTTTCATTATCAGGAAATGTTGAATTATTTTTAATAAATAATTTTAAACTATTTAGTAAATTTTCAGATTTAAGTAAAAGAATTAATATATTCATTACTAAATCTTTTTCTTTCTCAAAATTTTTTTCTAATTTTCTTAATTTTTTTTCTAATTTCATTTTTTCAACTTCATTTTTTTTTAATGTAATTTCCCTGTTTTTAATTGCATTTAATACTTCTGGATTTTGAATTTTTTTAAGTTTAAGTAATTCAACAGTTAGATTATATGTTTCTTCATCTAAATTTTGTATTTTTTTATTAGTTTCAAAATTTACTATCTGAAAATAATTTTTATTGTGATTTTTTCTATCAAAAAAATTTTTTATAAAATTGAATTTTTGTATAAATTTTTGAATTTTTAAATTATCAAAATGATACATAACTTTTGAAGGATTAATTTTAATGGGAGCCTTTAATGGTTCATTTACAATATATTTTACGTTTCCGTGTTGCTTTTGAATCAAGGTTCCAAAAATTTCATAATTTCCAAAAAAATTCTTTTTAATACTACCTATCTCTAATTGAATTGTATCAATATCCTCAACCTGAATGAAATTAGGACGTTTACCTAAATTTGAAATAATTTTTTTATCATTAATTATGATTAGATCTCCTTTTTTAAAAGAAATATTTTTGTGTAAATTTTTCGCATAAATTAACATATTTTTTTTCCCGATAACCGCTTTTTTTTCAATTTCAAAAATTTTTATCTGTTTTTTCATATTATCAAGATTAAAATTTTCATTTAAGTGTAAAAGTGGAGAAACCGGAAAAATTTTTAAAATACAAATTTTGAAAAATCTATTTATTATATAATTAAGATTTGCTACAAAAAAATCTATTTCCTCTTTTTTAAGAATACCTTTATTAATAATATCACTTACCAATTTAATACTTTTTTTTTCAATATATCCTATAGTTGTTGTTATTCCTTTTTTAATATAATATAGAGGGTTTTCAGCTATAAATCCTCCTTTTTGAATTTTAGAACCCCCTTCATTATTTATAGCTTCGTTGTAAAAATTTTTAAAAAATTTGTCTGAATTTAAATTTTCAATATATTCTTCAAGTTTTTTTAAATTATCAATATCATCTTCATGATCATCAAATACTCCATTAACGATTAGAATTTTTATTTCATTATTTTTATTTTTAACAATATAATAATGATAGCTCTTTTTAAGAAAATAATTTCTAAATTTTATTATAAATTTATTTAAAAACAATTTACTTAACCCTAATAGACTATCAATTGATTCTTGATTAATTGTTGAAATTTTTTTCATTCCTAATTCATTGGCAAAATTAGAATTAATAAATAATGCAGGATTTTCTGAAAATTTTCCTATTAATTCATCCATAATTCCTAAAAAGTCTTCACATAAAAAATTTCTTTCTCTTGTATCAAATATTTCTTCACTTAGGTTTTTTTTGGATGGAAAATTGTAATCTATTTTAAGACTCTTTTTATCAAATAAATCAATATTTTTATCCTTATTTTTATAATTTTTATACATTTCATATGTAAATTCTTTTTTTTTTATAATTATTAATTCCTTTTCTTTTAAAAAATTTTCAAATCTATCTTTAGGTATATGATAAAATTTAAAAAATTTACATGATTTTTGACCAGGTTTAATAATTATAGATTTTTTAAAACTTTTTTTAACATTTGATAAAATTATAGAACACCAATTATTAAAGTTTGCAATATGCATATCTTGAACAGATAATCCAGCTATTTTTCTAAAATTTACCTGCTCTTTAAACGAATCTAATTTATTTGTAACTCTGCATTCATTTCCTCCGTATTGAATCATTAATTAATATATAAATACATTAAAATTTGATTATTATTATCGAATTTATAAATATAAAATGTTGCTTCAAGTACATAAGCAGGACTATTCAAAATATTCTTTATTAGAAAAAGATAAAGAATTTATTTTTAATGAACCATTAAAAATAAAATATCTGATACATAATGATATTGTCGAATATAAAAATGAAAATATTACACTGGTTAAAAGGAATAAGCTACCATTAATTATAGGAGAATTAGATTTAAATTCTAAATATAAATTTAAACCTAATAAAAAAGGTATTCCATCTTATTTGTTTAAACCACTAAATGATTGTTATCCGGCTTTTATGGTTTGCACTAACCTTAAAAGAAAACATAATAATAATTTATTTGTAACAATAGAATTTAATAAATGGGGAGAAGGTGATAAATTTCCCAGAGGAAATATAGTTAGAGTTTTAGGTGAAATAGGTGATTTTGATGCAATTCAAAATGCAGTTTTATATCAAAAAAATTTAAACAATAAAAAAATGAAATTTAATCAAAAAAAAATTTTTCAAAATTTCAGAGAATTGAAAAAAAAAAAAACTAGTACAGACCGTTTCCAACTTGAACCAAAAAACAAAATTATTAGTATCGATCCACCAGGATGTAGAGATATAGATGATGCACTTAGTTATTATGTAGAAAATTCTATTTTACACTTACAGATACATATTTCAGATGTATATTATCTATTAAAAAATTTAAAATTACTTGATATTGAGAATGTTACATCAATTTATCTGAAAAATTGTGTTATACCAATGTTACCTAATTTAATTTCAAATAATTTAGGTTCTTTAATAGAGAAAGAACATCGATACATGTTATCGTTATTTATCAAATATGATATTGATAATAATAATGTTACAGATTATCATTTCAAAAAAACTTATGGAAGAATAAGTAAAAATTATGATTATGATAATTACCCGAAATCAATAAATAAACATTTTGGAAATGTGCAAAATATTTATAATATTATTACTCAACGTTATATTCATGTATCAGATTCCCACAAATTTATAGAGGCCTTAATGATTATTTATAATACCGCCTTTTGTAAAAAAATAATTCAAAAAGAGGATTTACAAATTTACAGAATTCAAAAAAAGAAAGAAAGAGAAAAAGTTTCTGAAAATCTGGATAAAGATTTGCAAAAATTTGTAAATATTATTAAATCAAATAGCGCTCAATATTCAACTGAAAAACTAGGACATGAAACATTAAACATTAATGATTACTCACATGTAACCTCACCTCTAAGAAGAATGGTTGATTTAATGAATCAAGAGATTTATTATACTAAAAATTCAAGTTTGCTTAAAAAATTACCAATTGAAAAAATTAATAATTTTAATAAAGGTCTTAAAAAAGCATACAGGGATATTGATAAACTGTATTTATCTCACTTGGTTTATAATAATGGTTACAATAAGACCAAATGTTATATTTATGATTTTAATATTGAAAAAAATAAAATGTATTTGTATTTTCCAGATAAAAAACTTTCTATTAGAAATAAAATAGTTAGTTATAAGATTAAAGATAAATTTACAGTTTATTCAGAAAATAATAATCTAATTATAGTCAATAATGAAAATCAGGATAAAAAAATATTACCTATTAACCAATTAATAGATGTTGAAGTTAATGGGAAACCAAATATCTATAATGTAGATAGATCTATTTATATAAAATATTTGATTTAAAAATGAACCCTATACTGTACGGCGATGGAGTTGACCTATTTGAATTTTTTTATTTTTAATGGTGTTATCAAAATATTTATATGTTCCAATATAATGAAGAATAATATCAGTATTAGTTGGATCATAAACTGGTACCTTATTTATAATAACTGCAGGCACTCGAAAAGATTTATTTGTCCCAGTTTCCTTAATCCTAATAAATACAATTTTATCACCTTCATCGGAATTGTATCTATCACCGTCACTGGTAGTAAGTACGTTTCCTATATAAGAAGCTGATGGTTTCATACCAATTTGGTATTGCCATTCAGTAGGAGTAGATGAAGTAGAACTATGATTAACAAATCTTTTTGTCGCAACTATTAGACTTTTTCCTTTATACTTATATTTCTTCAACTTAACAAAATGTTCATTATCTTTAGCTTCACCCTGGTCGTTGAATTGACCAATTTTTATTGATCTATGTTTCGCAGAAAACTTCATACCATTAATAATTTTTCCTGATTCAAAATTTCCAATCATTAATGATTTTTTACTTTCACTGACCTCTAAACCATATCCAGTAATACCAGCTAAATTTTTCATAGGACCTATTATAGATATTTCTTTTGTTTCACCATTATTGCAATCGTAATAGACTTCTACAAAATCTTCATCCATACCAATAGGATAAGATCTATAAGACAATATTTTATTCTGTTCCGGATCAAGATACGTTTCTTCCAAATCCCAATCTCTTAAAACTATACATCTAGCTAAAAAGTCCATTGGAATCTTAAAGTTTGATACAATTGATAAATTAAGCAAACTTAATCTTATACCTAGTTCATATATTAATCTAATAACAATCTGTATTCTTTCAGGGAATAAATTAATGAAATCTTCATTTATCGAACCATCTAAATCATATACTCTAATACTTCTATTTTCACGTAATGTAGATAAATAACTTGTATTTTCAGGACTTAATTCCTCAGACAAAGGCATTTTTTATCGAAACAAATTTCTTTTTTGGTTTTCTAATTTTGATAAATTTTTTTCTTCACTCTATCTAAAACATTTATTTTCTAATAAAAATTTAGATTAATCAATTTTTTTTAAACCCTTAATCAAAATTTTAAAAACAATAAAAAATTGATTAAATAATAATTACAGTTATATTCAAAAAATAATGCCAAGACAGAAATATCAAAAAGGAGATTTTTACTTTTGGATGTGGTGGGAGAATATTTATAAAAAA
>MDTC01074320.1_pt1 | contig 13793 bp, 14 predicted proteins | sample 811181 | NCBI WGS metagenome assembly MDTC01 (sample SAMN05326644, study PRJNA326480) | marine metagenome | isolation source: seawater | place: Pacific Ocean: North | collected 2011
TTAGGGGACTGCAAATCCTCTATTCGCCGGTTCGATTCCGGCCCGCGCCTCCATTCCTTAGCCATTTTGCATTATGGCTTTATGAGATTTTAAAAGCCTCCTAGAGATCCATCCTAAAATTATTCCTGGACACTTTTACTCCCTGTTTTCGTTTTTTAAAATACGAATCAATTTCGCAACCACAGACAGAGTAAGCTTCTAATGCATTCTGATTTTGCTTACGACAAAACACATAAAGCGATGATTCGTTGCTTTGCCGGGCAACCTCGTCTCAATAATGGATCGGGGTCCGGCATATGTTTAGTCACCATCAATCATTCTGCCGAGACCACCAAGTACAGATCCTTCGCCCTGACCTTTCCCTCCCATACTGGGTGCATTTTGCAGAACCCGATCGGCTAGTCGGGAGAATGGAAGGCTTTGTAACCACACCGTGCCAAATCCACGCAGGGTGGCAAGAAAGAGACCTTCCCCCCCAAAGATCATCGATTTTAATCCACCCGCCATCTCTACATCGTAATCAATGCTTTCTTCGAAGGCGACAATGCAGCCAGTATCCACCCGTAAGGTCTCCCCCTGAAGTTGCTTACGAACGACGGTACCCCCTGCATGAACAAATGCCTTACCGTCTCCGGAAAGTTTTTGAAGGATAAAGCCCTCCCCTCCAAAAAAACCAGTGCCCAATCTCTTCTGAAAAGCTATCGATACATTGGTCCCGAGGGCGGCACATAAAAAGGAGTCCTTTTGGCAAAGTATGTTTTGATTATGCTCCTGCAGATCCACGCAGATAATTTTACCGGGGTAAGGAGCGGCAAAGCTAACCCGCTTTTTGCCCATTCCCTGGTTGGTGAAGTGAGTCATAAAAATGGATTCACCAGTGAGTGCCCGTTTACCCACATCGAGTAATTTACCGAACAATCCTTGGTTTGGCTTAGATCCATCACCCATTTTGGCCTCAAAAGTAATGTGCTCTTCCATGTAATTCATCGCACCTGCCTCTGCTATCACCGTCTCGCCCGGGTCGAGTTCAATTTCGACAATTTGCATGTCATCCCCAATCAGTTCGTAATCAATTTCATGGCTATTCATGAATCCATATTGAGTGCTCTAAGCATGGTGCACAATCTGTAATTTAATTCATTTGCTAAAGATATCCACTTTCTTTCGCAGCACTGATTGGTGATTCATCTTTGCACTGATTCTTAGGTCAGTATATAGGTTGGTGCATGAGTCATGATATTTATTCGGATATTCGGCAGATTGCTGAAAAGGCAAGGAATGCATCCAGGGCATTGAGTGCTACAAGCACCGAGCAAAAAAACGATGCCCTGCTGAAAATTTCCCGGGAACTTGAATCCAACCGGAAAACCCTCACCGAAGAGAACGAGAAAGATTTACAAGCGGCCAAAGAAAATGGATTGAGCGAAGCAATGATTGATCGTTTACGCCTGACTCATGAACGCATAGATGCAATGGCTAAGGGATTACGTCAATTAATTGAACTGCCCGACCCTGTGGGTAAAACCATTGAGGAAAAGAAAAGACCAAATGGTCTGGTCATTCACAAGGTACGCACACCTATCGGAGTGGTTGGAATTATTTATGAGTCCCGCCCAAATGTGACCATTGATTGTGCAGGTCTCTGCCTAAAATCCGGAAATGCGGCAATCCTGCGTGGCGGCAAGGAAGCAGTACATTCCAACCGGGCACTGTCATCCATTATTTCCACCGCTCTCAAAACTACCGAACTTCCCGAATATGCGGTCCAATTGATTCCCACCACAAACCGGGAGGCACTCAATCATTTGCTAACCCTGGATAAGTATGTGCACTGCATTATTCCCCGCGGGGGCGAGGGACTGATCCGCTTTGTGGCAGAGAACAGCAGGATACCAGTGATCAAGCATTATAAGGGGGTTTGTAATCTCTACCTCGATGAAGGGTGTGATCCGAAAATGGCTCAGGAGATTGCGGTGTCTGCCAAGTGTGGAAGACCGGGTGTGTGCAATGCGATCGAAAATCTGATCGTTCACCAGTCGAACCTGTCCACCCTGCTCCCCGAAATCGGCAAAGAATTAGTGGCTAAGGGATGTACAATTTTTGCGGACGATTTAGCAACCCGCGCCCTTGGTGACATGCCCGTAGAGAAAGCAACCGATTCCGAGTATGCTGAGGAATTTCTCGATCTACGAATTTCAATTAAAACGGTTGGGTCGGTAGAAGAAGCTATTGGTTTTATCAATCAATTTGGTAGTGGGCACAGTGAGTCCATTCTTACCTCTTCCAAGGATCGGGCAGAAAAATTCCAAAGGGAAGTGGATGCATCCTCGGTCTATTGGAACGCTAGTACCCGGTTTACCGATGGGTTTGAATTTGGGCTGGGGGCAGAGATCGGAATATCAACTGACCGTTTACACGCACGTGGCCCAATGGGACTGGAGGAATTATGCACCTACAAGTTCATCATCCAGGGGGATGGGCAGTGGAAATAGTTCCACACCTAGATATATCCCAACCACTCAAGTTTTAGATGAAAGATATTTTACTTACCGGCGGTAAAGTGGTGACCGATGGGAAAAAAGAAGTTGCTGATATTTTGGTAAGGGGTGGAAGAATTGAGCAGATCGACCCGTCCATTCAGGCACCTGCCGGTGCCGAAGTGATTGATGCGGAAGGACAGTGGATCCTCCCAGGTCTGATTGATGACCAGGTGCACTTCCGTGAACCAGGACTAACCCATAAGGCGTGTATTGCCACCGAGGCACAGGCAGCGGTGGCCGGTGGGGTGACCACTTTTTTTGAGATGCCCAATGTGTCCCCTCCCACCCTAGACATGGAAAGATTGGAGGAGAAGCGGGAAATTGCTCGGCGTGATTCTGCGGCCAATTATGCCTTCTTTCTGGGTGCTAGTAATGAGAACATCGAAGCGGTAAAATCTGCCGATCCCACAAAAATTGCCGGGGTAAAAATCTTTATGGGGTCATCCACTGGGAATATGCTAGTTGATGAGGAGAAGGTGCTGGAACAAATATTCCGCCATGCTCCCACCACCATTGCCACCCATTGCGAGGATACACCTACCATTCTTGCAAATGAAGAGGCGGCGAAAAAGAAATACCACAACGATGCACCGTTCTGGGAACACCCAAATATACGATCGCGGGAAGCCTGTTTAAAATCCTCCACCCTGGCTACCGAACTGGCAAAGAGGGAAAATGCCCGCCTTCATGTACTCCATATTTCCACAGAAGAAGAACTCAACCTTTTCACTCCGGATGATGCCCGTATTACCGCCGAAGCCTGCGTACACCACTTATGGTTTGAGGAGTCAAGCTATGCAACTCATGGCTCGCGCATCAAATGCAACCCGGCGATTAAAAAAGAAAGCGACCGGCGGGCAATCCGTCAGGCGGTCGCGGATGGTAGAATTTCGGTACTGGCCACCGATCATGCTCCCCATACCTGGGAGGAAAAACTGCAACCCTATTTCAAGGCACCCTCGGGGCTACCGCTGGTGCAGCATACCCTTTTGCTGATGCTGGAAATGGTAAAGCAGAACTGTTTCTCTTTGGAAACAGTGGTGGAGCGGGCATGCCATGCGCCCGCACGGATCTTCGATGTGATCGACCGTGGACATATACGCGAGGGTTGCTGGGCAGACCTGGTGGTGGTCGATCCGAATGCAAGAACCGTGGTCGATGATACTGAATTACTCAGCAAGTGTGGATGGTCGCCTTTTCCCGGTGAACGTTTTTCTCACCGGATCGAACGAACTATTGTTTCCGGACGAACGGCCTACATTGATGGTAAGATTAACCCGGAATGCAGGGGACAGGCCGTGCTCTTTTCGGAGAACCGCAGGTAAACAAACCTGCCCTTAGGGAAGCCAAGGATATTTATCGAAGTCGGGCTTTCTTTTTTCAAGAAAAGCTTTCTTACCCTCTGAACCTTCCTCGGATAAATAATACAACAAGGTGGCATTACCAGCTAGTTCCTGTAATCCGGACTGGCCATCGCAATCTGCATTGAAAGCAGATTTTAAACAACGTATTGCGAGCGGGCTTTTCTCAAGAACCTCACTGGCCCATTGAACACCTTCTGCTTCCAACTGATCTACTGGTACCACTTTGTTAACCAGTCCCATCTCCAAGGCTTCCTTTGCCCCGTACTGACGACAAAGAAACCAAATTTCACGGGCCTTTTTCTGCCCGACAATACGGGCGAGATAGGAGGAACCAAACCCGCCGTCAAAACTGCCCACTTTGGGACCTGTCTGTCCGAATACCGCATTGTCTGCAGCGATGGTCAGATCACAAACAACATGAAGGACATGACCACCCCCGATCGCATAACCAGCCACCAATGCAATGACCACCTTGGGCATGGAACGAATAAGTTTTTGTAAGTCCAAAACATTTAATCTTGGAACGCCCTCCTCATCGACATAACCAGCCTCTCCACGGACGCTTTGGTCACCACCCGAACAAAAGGCATATTTTCCATCGGTATGTGGACCTGCCCCAGTCAGTAATACCACTCCAATCTTGGGGTCTTCCCTTGCATCGAGAAAGGCCTGATACATCTCATTGACTGTTCTTGGCCGAAAGGCATTGCGCTTGTGTGGCCGGTTGATGGTGACTTTAGCGACACCCCCGCTTTTGTGATAAAAAATATCCTCGTACTTCCCTACCTGCTCCCAGTTCATTAGTCTTTTTTCTCCTTCTTATCATGGGGTTGGCCTGGTTCGACCTGCCTACCCTGCATTCCCCATTTCTCTCTCAGGTAAAGACGTTCCTCTTTCCAGTCTGCAAATGGTTTGCCTCGCTGGGATAACAAATTGTCTAGATCCTTGCCCTCAAACTCGTCGGGGGCTGATTTCTTCACGGGTTCAGTCGGGTTATTTTCCATTGTTTTTCCACTAGTTCGTATAAAAAACGATCGTGCAGACGGTTGGGTCCGCCCTGCCAAAATTCAATACTGCGGGGTTGTAAATAATACCCCCCCCAATGGGGTGGCTTGGGGGGATTATCCCCGAACTTTTCCCTAGCTGCCAAAAAAGATTTCTCCAAGGTTTCTCGTGAATCTAGAGGTTTGCTCTGTTCGGATGCCCATGCTCCGATCTGGCTGAGGTAGGGACGGGAGTGAAAATATTCCTCGGCTAGCGAGTCTTCCACCCGGGATACCTCTCCCAGTACAGTGACCTGACGCTGAATGGAAAACCAAGGGAAGTGCATACTGACATTTGCATTTCCGGCAAGATGGGAGGCTTTGCGGCTATTATAATTCGAATAGAAAACAAAACGACCATCTTCCAGACCTTTAAGCAAAACCGCCCGAGCAGATGGTCGGCCTTCACCATCCACAGTTCCCAAACTACAAGCATTGGGATCATAGATTTTGGCGTCTATAGCATCCTTCATCCATTGTTCAAACTGGACAAAGGGATCGGTAGATAAATCTGCACGAAGCAATGGTTGCTGATCGTAACTTTCGCGCAAATCCTGCAAATTCTGGTTAAAGTCTGACATATTACGAAAAGACTATTCTAGAAAAAAGATTGAGTTCGGCAAAACCCTTATTTGGATAACTCGGAATTTGCGTGGGTTATTTGCTCACGGGCTATAGTGGCAGCTAACCCAGGGGAACGTTCTCTCATTTTTCTTCTCCAATTCATATTCCATTTAATAAGTTTAGCGGCAATCCGTCCGCGGATTGACCGTTTGATCCAGTGTAGTTCGTGAACAGGCATGGAAACATTAGTATATTCCTGCTTGTATGCAAATGGGGCGGGTAAAAAATCGAGCACCCTTCCTTCTTCCCAGCATCGTTCCATACAATCTTTCAATAATTGTTTACCGGGGGAATATTTCTTCCAGTTTTCATCAAAGGAAAGATGGTGGAGATATGAATATCCTGGACTCAAGAGTTCCAACTGCCAGGCAACCGGATGATCATCGACCCGTAAAAATGCTATCCGTACCCTGGAGAATTTTGCCAGTTCAGGAAGAAGTTCAAAAAAGAAACCCCGTTTCCCCCGTATGGTATAGAGACCGATATTTTCTAAAGCCTTGCGGGATTCAACCTCTATCAAACAGGTCGCAGGCATACATGTACGGACTCCTTCAAAATCATCGAGTATTTCAAAGGTTACATTTCCACGGCGTGCCAGAGCCCTTTGATCGTACCGTAAGGATTTGCGCGATTTTACCCCAATCTTATCCTCCCAGAATTGGTTGAATGAAGTATCATTCTTTGGCTCGACCATACAGGAAAAACGCTCGGACCGGAAAATTTCAAGATGGGCTGACCGGCCAACTACCCCCTTCATATATTCATCCCAGAATTTTTCTGGGATTTGTGGAATCCATACAAAAAGAAAGGAACTCAGCAAACCGTCAAGAGCATCAACCAATTGATTGGCCACCCGGTTTTCGCAAGTGGGAAAATGGTAGTTTGCCTCGTCATAGATGAAGGGCCATACTCCCTTCGTTCCAAGCAAACCCGTTTGTTCGATGAAAGGCCAGTATCCCAGGAGCAACCCATCACTGTCATAAGCTAGGAGAAATATAGGACTGCGGTCCTGTTTTTGACGTTTCCACCAGGCACGCATCCATTCCGGAGAAAAATATGGGTTATTCCAATTTACCCGGTGAATCAGATCTTCGTACTGTTTTTCAATAAGATCGATCGCAGAAAGATCCCTTAGGATATCAACACGAATGGATGAGGTGTTCATTTTTCCGGAGGCTTGTAATTTGTGCCCGGAATTGCCGGAAGGAAACTAGACTACGAGGTTGGAAAAGTCTTCGTATTCTGCCCGAAACCCACCATCGACTCCCCGACAGAGAACTGCCACCGCGTCGTGCGAATGCAAGGATTCAAAATGGGAACAGACGATGCGGAAATCTATGATGCGGGATTCCTCGGACAATTGCTCGTAGACCAACCTAGCCGCATCCTCCACAAATTTCACTTTTGCACCATTAAGTTCAGCAAATGCCTGCTCATCCTCCCGTTTTACCATGACCTGAGTTTCTGTACCCAGTCCATTAATGCACATATCGCGAAGTTCGAGCATGGAGAGTTCTCGTTCGGGATGCACCTCCACACTTACTCGGGCAAGACTTCGCTGGGAATGAGGGATAGCCAAAAGATCACGGGTCTGGCGGGCATGTTCCGAAAGTTCGGAAGCACAGGGACAAGCGGATGAATAGATAAAGTCGAAATTGATGATCTTACGCACCCGGTCAGCCCGGTCGATAATACCCTCAAAACTACAATCATAGTACTGATAACCCTCAAGACCACTACGCAAGCTTTTCTGTATCATTGGGTAGGAAAAATCGACCTTAATTCGGGCCTCCCGAGAATCAAGTTCCTCCTTGTAGTGACGGAGCACCCGGTCGAGAGTTTCTGGAGAGAAGACCTCTTTTTCGTATTCGTAAAAGATACGGATGATCCGGGACATATTAATTCCCTTTTTATCGGCATCAAGGCTGACTGTACCAGTAACTCTGGACTCCAGGGTCAGATCCTCCCCATCTGGACCCACGAAGCGTAAAGGTAGACGAAAACCAGAAATACCCACCTGCAAAATAGGCACATTGGCACCTTGCATATCGGTTGAGCCCGAATTCTGAACATCGGGTAGGGACTTCCTGTACTCCGGTGTTATTTCGAAATTGGAATCGTACTCGCGCTTGAGTTTTTGGGGATGATCGGACTTAGTATCCATAATATATATTTTTGCCGATTTTGATGAAGGATGCAAACAAGCTGATCGCTATTTTGCTTTTCCTTGGTTGGCCACCGCCTCCATTGCCTTGGCCACCGCTTCGGGATCTCCAAGGTACTGACGGTTAATTGGTTTCAAATCGGCATCAAGTTCATAGACCAGGGGCATACCGGTGGGTACATTCATCCCGATAATCTCTTCTTCTGATACTCCATCGAGATATTTGATCAATGCTCGTAGGGAATTTCCATGTGCTGCGATGAGCACATTTTTGCCCTGTTTGATTTGAGGGACAATGGTATCAGTCCAAAGAGGAAGAAAGCGGGCGACTGTATCCTTTAAACACTCAGTCAGGGGAATATCAGACTCATTTAAATTGTTATAGCGACGGTCCTTGCCTGCATATCCATCATCTTCCTTGGACATTGCGGGGGGGGGGATATCGTAGCTCCGCCTCCAGATAAGGACTTGTTCGTCCCCGTGCTTCTCCGCAGTCTCAGCTTTATTGAGGCCCTGCAAACCACCATAGTGGCGCTCATTCAAGCGCCATTCCCGATGCACCGGTATCCAGACCTGGTCGAGTTCAGTCAGGGCGAACCAGAGCGTACGGATTGCCCGTTTGAGCACGGAAGTGTAAGCGACATCAAACTGGAAACCCGCCTCCTTGAGCAAGCGACCAGACTCACGGGCCTCGCCCTCCCCCTTTGGAGTAAGGTCAACATCGTGCCATCCGGTAAAACGGTTTTCTTGATTCCATTGGCTCTCGCCATGACGAAGAAGTACTAATTTGTGCATCGTAAATATTTAATTAAACGATTCACTATATCTCATTGCCCGGCAAGGGTCACGAATTTTCCGTCCTGTTAAGATTAAGCAAAATACAATGGGTATGTCTTGTGAAAGCCCACGGATTGTGTTTGGGTATTAGTATGTTTGGCCGGATGCTTTTCCTTTTCATTTTTCTGCCGATGGTGGAGTTATATTTATTAATCATGCTTGGTTCCCGTATTGGAGCGATGCCCACCATAGGTCTGATCGTGCTAACTGGCATTATTGGAGCCACCCTTGCCCGGCAGCAGGGATTATCCGTGCTTTCAAAAATTCAACGGGAGATGGCATCGGGCAAACCGCCCACCAAGGAATTGGTTGAGGGTGCCTTGATCGTGGTTGGGGGGATCGTTCTTTTAACCCCTGGTATTGTTACTGATATTTTTGGGTTTTCCCTTCTTGTACCTCCTGTGAGAAAAAAAGTATGCCAATCATTGACCCGTGCCTTTTCCAAGAAAGTAGGCAAAGCGACCGGCTTTTCTCATACCTCAGGAGGGTTTTCCTCGTTTCGCAAAGATTCGGATGATGTAATCGATGTGTAACGCAAATTTCTTCCGTTTCCTTAGCTATCTATTGTGCCTGATGATGTTTGGGTGCGGTGGACCAAATGAAGGAATATACACGGGGGAAATAGGAAATAAAAAAAAGGTGCAAATTCAAGTATCCGCGGAAGGAGAAGTAATTTTGGAAGGTTACTGGCAAGAAGCACTCAAAGGTACCCACGAGCGAGGTACTTATAAGGGAGAAGATATGAATGCCCTTGTTTTTGAAGGACCTGCCAGTAAAAAATTTAAACTTAGGATACTCTATCAGGACCAGGGAAATGAGTTAATCATCCGGGCAATACAATCAAGAACTTACGGACCGGGAGCACGCTATATTTCCACAGAGGAAAAAGCGGTTTTCACACCCCCTCCCCGTCTCTACAGACTGACAGTTGATTAATCCTCAGATTGGGCATCTTCCAGCATCCTTTCAAGGGCGTCTCGGAATTCTAGACCCACTCCTTCCTGCTTGGCAATCTCGAGGTAAAAAGGAATGTAATCGTTTTGATCAAGTGCTTTAAGGGCAATATTGTGAAATGGGTCGTTTTCGGAGATAAAATATGTTGCCTTTCCAAACGACAAAGTAATTCCGGTATCGCTCCGAAATACGCCCAATCGTTGATGATTTTCCCGCATATTATTGATTAGGTAAAACGAGCCAGGAAAATAGACAAGCCCGGGATTGCTCATGCTAACCGAGTTTACTAGTATACTGCAAAAGATATGATTTTCTTTCCCTATCGAGACGACAACCCTACCCGTTCCTTCCCTCTGGTCAACTGGTTGTTTATTGGAATCAATATTTGGGTATTTCTTGCCTATCAATTGCCCCTTGGGCCCAAGGGGCAGGAATTATATTTTGCCAATTTTGGTTTCATTCCAGCGGCTTTTTTTGGCCAATTTACACAGAATGACATCGGGGTAATGGCCTGGGAATGGGGATCGGTAATTAGCTCAATGTTCAGCCACGGTGGTCTACTACACTTACTGGGCAATATGCTCTTTCTATATCTCTACGGGGATAACCTCGAGGATGCCTTGGGCAAAGTGAAGTATTTTCTTTTCTACATACTTTGCGGATTTTTTGCGGCTATTGCCCAATCCTTGATTAATCCAATTTCGGAAATACCGATGGTTGGTGCATCGGGGGCAATCTCCGGGGTAATTGCCGGATATTTGCTATTGTACCCGCGTGCTAACATCCGAGTTTTTTATTGGTTCTTTTTATTTATCGGCACCCTCTATCTACCCGCCTACATGGTGTTGGGACTATGGGTACTTGAACAAATAATCGCTCTACCCGAATCAATGAAACAAGCTGGTGGGGTTGCGATTGCCGCCCATCTTGGCGGATTTACTGCGGGTATTTTACTGACTCCTTTTCTTCGCAAACCCGAGGTGCGTCTATTTCAGGATGGACACACGCGCTCTTTTACTCGCCAATCCCGTAGGTTGAGGTAGGATAGATCGCTTTCGATCGAGTAAATGGAAAAAGCATACCAACCAAAAGATGTGGAGGACCGCCTCTACCAGTCCTGGGAAAATGAGGGGTCCTTTCGTGGGAAACCAGATGCGGAAAAACCCGCCTATTCCATTGTCATCCCCCCCCCCAATGTGACCGGTGTTCTAACCATGGGGCATGTGCTCAACAACACGATCCAGGACATACTTGCCCGCCGAGCCAGGCAACAGGGTCACAATACTCTCTGGCTCCCGGGTACTGATCATGCGGGTATTGCCACCCAAACAAAGGTGGAACAACAACTTCGCAAAGAGGGTAAGAGCAAGTATGACCTCGGACGAGAAGGTTTTCTGGAACACGCAAAAGAATGGAGGGATAAACACGGTGGAATCATCCTTAAACAATTGCGCAAACTCGGCTGTTCATGCGACTGGGAACGGACCGTTCATACACTAGATCCGGATTATTCGCAGGCGGTGCTCGAAGCCTTTGTAAAACTATTTAATAACGGCTATGTCTACCGGGGTAAACGGATGGTTAACTGGTGCCCGGTCAGCCGGACCGCTCTCTCTGATGAGGAAGTGATCATGAAGCCTCAAAACGGCAAGCTCTTTAAAATTCGCTACGAACTAATTGATTCTCCGGGTGAATATTTATATGTATCCACCACCCGTCCGGAAACTATTATGGGAGATGTTGCCCTAGCCATCCATCCGGAGGATGAACGTTGGCCAAAACTGGAAGGAAAAAAAGTAAGACGCCCCCTGCAACCGGCTGAGATCCCCATTATTGCAGATGATGCAGTGGAAAAAGATTTTGGTACTGGGATGCTCAAAATCACCCCGGCTCATGATCCCTTGGACTTTCAAATCGGGCAGAGGCACAAGCTTGCCATTATTGATGTGTTGAACGAAGACGGTACCCTGAATGACCTTGCCGGTCCGGACTTCTCTGGCATGGACAGATTTGAAGCACGTAGGGCAACCGTGGAAAAACTCCGTGAACAGGGCGACCTCATAGATGAAGAAGATCATGCCAATAATGTGGGCTTTTCCGAACGGGCAGATGTGCCGATTGAGCCCAGATTATCCGAACAATGGTTCTTGCGTTACCCTCGAGTGGAGGAGGCAAAACGAGCCGTTTCTGAAGGAATGATCCGTTACTTCCCCGAACGCTGGACGAAAACCTATTTACACTGGCTGGAAAATATTCAGGACTGGTGTATTAGTCGGCAACTTTGGTGGGGTCACCGTATTCCCGTTTGGTACCGCAAGGGAGAGCCTAGGAACGACCCAAACAACTGGCATGTATCTGTGGAGGGTCCCGAGGACCCGGAAAACTGGGAACAGGACGAGGATGTGCTTGATACATGGGCATCCTCCTGGCTCTGGCCCATTGCAACTATGGGATGGCCGGATAAATCTGCGATGCAAGAAAAGGGATTGGATTATTTCTACCCCACCTCTGCTCTCGTTACCGGGCCGGACATTATTTTCTTTTGGGTTGCCCGTATGATCATGGCCGGCCTCGAATTCAAAGGTGAACCGGTCGACCCAGGCACCATGCTATCGGATGAGGATATCCGTAAACGTATACCCTTTCGTGATGTTTATTTTACTGGAATCATCCGAGATGCAAAAGGTCGTAAAATGTCCAAGTCGCTAGGAAATTCCCCGGACCCACTCGACCTGATTGATAAGTATGGGGCCGATGGATTGCGCCATGGAATCATGAGTATCGCACCCAAGGGACAGGACATTCGTTTCTCCGAGGAACGGATCGAGCAAGGGAGAAATTTCTGTAATAAATTATGGAATGTTTCTCGGTTTCGTCAAATGGCGGATGAACAGACCCGTGAATCCAGCCTCACAGAAATTATTGCCCGGATTGAACCAGCACAACTCAACCAAGATGATCATGCCATCCTGCTCCGTCTGGTTCAGACAATGGATGAGGTTGAGCGTTTGTACCTAGACTATGAATTCAATTCTGTCCTACATTCCATTTACCGGTTCTTCTGGAACGATCTTTGCGATTGGTATGTGGAAAATTCCAAGCCACGTATGCGAGGAGGCGAAGGAAAGAATACCTGCCTTGCGGTGCAGGATCTTTGTTTACGACAGGTACTTTTACTCCTCCATCCAGTCACCCCTTTTATAACTGAGGAACTTTGGAAAGTACTGGGTTTTTCCGGAGGGCAATCCATTCAATGGTCCAAACCTGGTGATGGTTCGGAACTGCAAAGTTTACTGAGAAGCAAAGCAATCGAACTCGACCCATCAGCCCTGGAAGAGATGCTCGCCATCCGCGAACTGGTCACCTCCATGCGAGCCCTCAAAGCAGATCGAAACCTAGCCAATAATAACAAGGTGGAATTTTCCTATCTTGCTGATGATGATAAGTCCGCAATATTGATCAAGCATCTCTCCTCGGTGCTAAGTTCTGTCGGAGCAGGGGCATTCAACCGAGTAACCGTTGCACCTGCCGGCATGCCTGCACTCGTCACTGCTTTTGGGTCGGTCTACATGGATCTTGCCAGCGGAATAGATGTTGAGGCAGAAAAAACCAGATTAACCAAGGAAATACAGGGACTAGAAAAAATCATTTTCTCCATTGAAAATAAATTAGGCAACCCTGCCTTTACTGAAAAAGCACCCCCTCCGGTGGTGGATGGAGCAAAGCGTCAACTGTCCGAAAACAAGGCAAAGAAACAGGAAACTGAAGAGGCCCTGCGGGCACTTTCCTAAATTCTTACTATCCTCTACGAATCGGACCTTCGAAGCGTCGTCTTTGCCTAACAGGCAATTCGGGCAACTCGGCCAATTCTTCCGCCGGTGCCTGTCCACCACCCAATTTTTTGGCAACCTTTTGCAGTTCCGACCATCGACTGATGTTTAATTCCCTGCCGTGAACAATTAAATCGAGCAGGCTTTTCCATTCGATTATTAACCGTTCAACATCTCCAGCCCCAAGGTCTTCTCCCTCCTCCTGATTAGTCCCATGAATAAGGGAATGTTCGCGAATAAAATCCACTCCACCCTCACCATACTCCATTGGCAATCCAGCCCGCAAATATCCTGGGTAATCCCGAAAACCATAGGCCTGTCGACAGAGAGCAGACAAACGGGATTCTGATTTTGCCCATGCCCGGAAACGATGCCCCGCCCGCAAGTTTGCGAGGTCATAAATTAATTCGTCCACCGGATAGGTTTCATCCTCCAAA